>JACCDP010388780.1_pt1 | contig 38490 bp, 31 predicted proteins | sample 7445841 | NCBI WGS metagenome assembly JACCDP01 (sample SAMN15323441, study PRJNA562643) | freshwater metagenome | isolation source: river surface water | place: USA:Blue River Watershed | collected 2017-08-17 | reverse complement strand
ACACCATCTTTATCTGTATCAGGAATTGGACATCCTGCATATTTTGCCAAACCTGCAACTGTTGGACATTTGTCATTTGCATCAATTACACCATCATTATCAGTATCAGCTGGTGGCGGTGGCGGAGGTAAAACAACCGGCTTTTTCTCCTTTAATTTTAAAGGCATTGAGTAACTAACGCCATGATTGAAATGCGTTTTAGTTAAAGAAGACATTTCAGCTCTGAATGTACTTAAGATATTTATAAATGAACCGTGATTTGCTTTAATTTGAATACCAGCACCCACTGGGGCATATGCCATGTAACTTGATCTAAATTTACCAACGCCAATACCAGCTGATAAATAAGGCACCACTTTATGATCGTCAGACAACATTTTAAAGTTAAGACCTGCATCTGCAGCTGCATAAAAATCTTCTGTTGTAGCACCGCTACCTGTACCCCTAGTTCTTTGAATAAGTGAAGAAGCATAAAAGGGATAAGACAATGAAGCAAAATCCAAATTCACCATGAAATCCATTTTTGGTGTGACACCCTTAAAATATTGAACTCCAATACTTTTTGTTGAATTACTTAATTTTTCCCAAGACTTATTATTCAAGACTGCGCCTAGCGTATTCACTTGAATTGCTCTTGCAGTGGTAAAATCAAAGGCGGATACTTTTAAGGCAATAGATGGTTTTTTCACATTTTCACCTGTTTGTGCAGAAACGTTACCCGCAAAAGCTAGGATGATTAGAGAAAATAGTATTTTTTTCATAGTATTAAATAGTTAATATTTATACAAATTTAGTTCTAAATGATGAATTATTGAAATATTTTATAGATTAAGGATTTCCTATGTTTTTGGTGTGGTTTTTGAATACCCAATGGCTTCAATCGCTACTTTTATAATTCCTTTTTCATTGATAATCAATTTTTTAGATGCGGCCTGACTTAAATCTATAATTCTCCCTTTTTGTAGCATTTTTGGATGCATTCGGTCATTTACTCTTACCAACACATAGGATCCAGTCCGTAAATTAGTGACCCGTACAATGGTGTTTAACTTAAATAAATTACATGCAGCAGTTAATTTTCTATTTCTAAATGTTTCCCCAGTAGCGGTCAAAGTACCTTCCAAACTTTTACTATAAAAACTTGCAATACCTGTAATTCGATTTAATTCAACATGAATACGAGAAGTATCAATCCATTTTTTATAGCGTTTTAAATTTGCGCTATCCAGATAATTCGCGTTGGTTAAGGTATTGGGATAAATTTGTTGCGCAGATAAAACTGCGGGAGATTGCAACATCAAAAAGACGCAGCCAACGGCGATTTTTATAAAATTAACTGCCTGCATTTATGCTATAATGATATCACTTCAACTACTGAATCAATATTAAGAGAGCCATAAATATGCGGGAATAATTCATTTATATCATGTGCTAGTTCAAATAAAACGGGCCTTTGTACTTTGGCTTTTTCTATTTTAAGTTTCACTAATCCAGATTGGCCTTTGTAAAAACGATCTAACACTCCAGGTACTTGTCTTTCAATGGAGCAATGTATAAATCCATCCTGCGCATAATGTAATGGCAAATATTCCTGATTCAATAAAGCTTGTTCCCACTCCTTTTGTGTGGTTACATGGTATATAAATTCGCTTTCCATAATTTTAATTTTTAATGATTCTTGGAATTTTTTGATCTATCATCATTAAATCTGCAATTACAATAGCTGTAACGGCTTCCAAGACAACCGGTACCCTAAGTGCTATGCATAAATCGTGTCTTCCTTTTACAGAAAAATTTTCTTGTTCATTAGTTTCCCAATTCAGCGTGTTTTGTTCTTTGGGTGTTGAAGATGTAGGTTTTACGGCTATACGGAAAACTAAATCATTCCCATTGGTATAACCACCTACCACCCCACCTGCATGATTCGTTTTTGTTTTTCCAGATGCATCAATGATTGCATCATTGTGTTCAATCCCAAACATATTGGCAGCCGCAAATCCAGTACCAAATTCAATTCCCCTAATAGCTGGTATGGCAAATACAGCATGACTAATTAAAGATTCCACTGAATTAAAAAAGTGTTCACCTAAACCAATAGGCAACCCTGTAACAACACATTCGACAATACCACCCACACTGTCTTTATTATCAATCGCTCTTTGCAATCCTTTTTCTACATCAGTTTCTCCACCGATACTTTTTAGGATTGCTTTTACTTCAACCCCTTTTAATAACTTTTTAGCAACCACACCCGCACCTACTAAAGCTGCAGTGAGTCGACCACTAAAATGACCACCGCCTCTATAATCTTCAAAACCCCCAAACTTATGATGCGCTGTGAAATCAGCATGACCTGGCCTTGGAACTGCTCTTTGTTTTTCGTAATCACCACTTCTAGTATTGTTATTTTCAAACAACATCATGAGTGGCGCGCCAGTAGTTAGGTCATTAAAAATTCCTGTTTTAAAAAAAGGAATATCATCTTCCTGCCTTGGTGTTGTTCCTTTTTGTTTGCCCCCCTTACGGCGCTCCATATCTTCTGTAAAATCAGCCGCAGTTAATGGCAATCCAGCTGGACATCCATCAATAGTAAGTCCCACACATGCCCCATGCGATTCTCCAAATATCTGCACGCTAAATAAGGTTCCAAATTTGTTCATGTTACAAAGTTCAATATTACAAGGTAAGAAATTTATTCAATATGCACTTTTGCCCCCAATTGTTGTAAATCAGTAAAGAAATCAGTATAGGATTTATTGATGGCCTCTGCTTCAGTAATTTCAATGGGCCCATTTGCACCTAAAGCAGCTACCGCACATGCCATAGCAATGCGATGATCGTGCTGCGAAAACACAACAGCTGATTTAATTTCACTGCCGCCATGTATTTGCATTACATCCCCCGATAAGATAATAGTTACCCCCATTTTTGCAAACTCAGCTTGCAAAGTAAGTCCGCGATCACTTTCTTTGTGCGCCAAACGACTTACGCCTTTTATTTCACTAATCCCATTACAATAGGAAGCTAATGCTACCAAAGGCGGAAATAAATCAGGACAATCGGTTGCATCAAACTGAAATGCATTCAATTTTTCTTGTCCCCCATTTTCCATATTTTTGTTAGGACCTATAATTATTCCATCCGATTCAATGGTAATACTTGCATTCGCACTGATTAAAGCACTAATGATTTTTTTATCTGCTTGTGTTGAATCTAATTGCAAGCCTTTCACTTTAAGAGGGCCTGCAATGGCACCAGCTACTAATAAAAAAGCAGCCCCACTCCAATCACCTTCTACGGTATATTCAATCAATGCTTTTAATGGTGTATGACTATAGAATTTAAATCTTTCGTAGTTGGTATGTTTTACATTCCAACCAAATGCGTTTAATACAGATAAGGTTAAATCAATATAAGGTTTGCTTTTTAAATCCGTCACCTTGATTTCGGTATCATATACTTCAGTGGCTGCATAAGCCATTAACAAGCCGGTCAAAAACTGCGAACTCAAAGATCCGTCCACAGTTATGTTTGCAGGTTGCAAAGGCCCTTTTATTTCAATAGGCAAAAAACCCTTTTGCGATTTTATGGCAACCCCTAAGGCAGGTAAAATTTCATCAAAAAAATGCATCGGCCTTTTCACCAAACTCCCCTTCCCTTCAATAGTGATATGCTGATTACTTAATGCAGCAATGGGTGTAAACATTCGAATGCCTAAACCACTTTCACCGCAATTCATAGCGGGACCTACTGGATGCACGCCATTGGAAGTCACAGTGATCGTTGCATTGTTTATTGCAACATCAGCCCCCAATTTTTGAATAACATCCATTGCAGCCAAATCATCATTGGAATGGCCAGGATTATGAATAATCGTTTTACCCTTATGCAACAATGCTGCAGCACAGGCTCTTTGCATACTACTTTTGCTTGCTGGTGCAATTTGTGCCCCTACTAATTTTGATGGATATACTATTACACGCATCTTAAGAATACAACTTTATTAATTTTTCTAATGATTTCATCGGCACCGTTTCATAGACCGCATTTCCTAATTTATTCAATAATACATACTGCATCCCTTGGGCTGCCTTTTTCTTATCCTTCTGTATTACTGCCATCGCATGCGTAATATCAAAACGCATACTAATAGGCAAACCATATTTTTTTAGGGTTTCTATTATTATACCAGTATCAGTAAAGCCAAGTAAAACCTGAGATATTTTTGCCGCATAAACCATGCCGATACTAATTGCATGGCCATGCAATAATGCATGTTCATTTTCTATGGCGTGTCCTATTGTGTGTCCAAAATTGAGCAATTTCCGATCGCCTTTTTCAAACTCATCTTTTTGCACCACCGTCATTTTTATTTTTACATTTTTTTCAATTAGTGCAATTAATTCTTTCTTGTTTTTTTGATAAAAAGTCAAATCATGCGCAGCCAGTTGCTTCATCATTTTTACATCTTTGATAGCCGCATGCTTAATAATTTCAGCAAATCCATTCTCCCATTGATGATTAGGCAATGTTTTCAAAAAATCAAAATCGTATAATAAAAAGGAAGGTTGTTTGATGAGTCCGACCATGTTTTTAAACAAGCCAACATCAATCCCATTTTTACCACCAATACTAGCGTCTACCATCGCCAAAATAGAAGTAGGCACAAAGCCAAAAGATACGCCACGCATATATATACTTGCGGCATAACCTACCATATCGGTGACTACCCCGCCGCCCACACCTATGAGCACCGCTTCACGCGTTGCGCCTAAGTTAAGTAGGGCTTCAATAATAAAGTCAACAGTGGCTTGTTGTTTGTGCTCCTCTCCTGCAGGAATGACAATGGTTTTTTTACCCTTGAATTTATTTTGATGCAAGGCATACACATTTTCATCCGTGATGTAAAATGCATTTGCCTTGTTGACCAATTTTTCAATAGCTTGAAATTTGCCATCTAATATAAATGACACTGTACTTGTAGCTAATTTAACTTTCCAGTTTTTCATTGTATTTGATTTTAAAATAGTTTTTAAGAGCAAAATTGATTTTACTCTTTGAAACTATTTATTCATTACTTTATTTTGGTGCTGAATACTTTCCATGTGAACTGCATCCATATACTTGGTAATAAAATCTTCACTTAAACCAATTTTATTCCCTTTACCTACCGCACGCTCTAAAATTTCATTCCAACGATTGGTTTGCAATATAGTAATGTCATTGTTCTTTTTATATTCGCCAATTTTTTCAGCCACCTTCATACGCGTAGATAAAACTTGTAACAACTCATCATCCAATTGGTTAATTTGTTGGCGTAATTTTTCAAGCGCAGCATGATATTCAGCAGATGCAACATCTTCTTTTCTCCAACGTATTGACTCCAACATCTCTTTCAACACCTCTGGTGTGATTTGTTGTTTGGCATCGCTCCAAGCATTATCTGGATCAATATGAGATTCAATAATTAAACCATCAAAATCTAAGTCCATTGCTTGTTGCGCTACTTCTTGTAAAATATCACGACGACCGCAAATATGGGAAGGATCATTGATCATTGGAATACCTGGGTAACGACGCTTCATCTCAATAGCCAAATGCCACATGGGTGCATTACGGAATTCTGTATTACCATAAGAGCTAAATCCACGATGTATTAAACCTAAATTCTCGATTCCAGCTTTTGCAATACGCTCCATACCCCCAATCCATAATTCTAAATCAGGATTGATTGGATTTTTAATTAAAACGGGGACTTTCACACCTTTCAATGCATCTGCAATTTCTTGCACACTAAACGGATTCACGGTAGTTCGAGCCCCTACCCACAATACATCAACATCAAAGTGCAATGCATCTTCCACTTGTTTAGCAGTAGCAACTTCAACAGCAACGGGTAGTCCAGTTTCTTTTTTGGCTTGCTGCATCCAAGGCAAACCTTTGGTGCCAATACCTTCAAAACTGCCCGGACGCGTTCTTGGTTTCCAAATTCCAGCACGCATTATATCCACCTTCCCAGTAGCTGCTAATCTGATAGCAGTTTGCATCACTTGTTCTTCAGTTTCTGCACTGCAAGGACCCGATATAATCAAGGGTGATTTTTTTAATAAAATGCTTAATTTTTGTTGTTGTTCAGTTAAGTCTCCCATTTTTTCCAATTTTAATATTTAAATATTTATTTTTTATCCTTTACTTTTTCAAAAGCGTATTCTATTGACCTTCTTTTTTGCTGAATCCTTTTGGACCACCACTGTCTGCATCATTCATTCTAATACGACGGCCTTTGTAATTTTTACCATCTACTGCATTGATCATTTGTTTTGCAGCACCTGATTCAATCTCAACCCAGCTATTCATATCGCGCATATCAATCTTACCTAAAGCTTCTTTTCTTAAATCGCTCATGTCTAAAATGAATTGTAAAAAGCTGGCTTTATAAAAACCATCTTTGGTCCCTAGGTTGACAAATAATCGCGTATATCCAGATGCACCTCTTTCGGCACCACGACTTCCGCGATCCGATGAGCTGCGCTCCATTCCACGATCATTGCTTCTTGCACGTCCACGATCAGCACCGCCAAATTCTTGACGACCTCTATCACGATTGCGATCCTGTTGTTGCATAGGTTCACGACGTCCTTTATCTGCAGTACGCAGATTTAAATCCTGTGCATTTTCATAATAACTTAAGAAACGATTAAATTCCAAAGCAGCAACACGCTTTAAAATTTCTTCCTTAGTCATGTCAGCAAATTTTTCTGCCAACATGGGAACATAAGTTTCATAATCACCATGACTCACATCTGTTGACATTAACTTATCCATGACATGAAAAAATTGCTTGCGACATACATCCTTACCACTTGGAATATCCAATTTATGGAAAGTACATTTATTGATATTTTCAATTTGACGTAAACGATATGATTCACGCGCATGTACAATGGAAATACAAATTCCTTGACTACCTGCACGACCCGTACGACCACTTCTGTGGGTATATACTTCCACATCATCAGGTAATTCAAAATTGATTACATGTGTAATTCCTTTTACATCGATACCACGTGCAGCCACATCTGTTGCAATCAATAATTGCAAACTTTTGTCTCTAAACTGACCCATAACACGATCGCGTTGTTGTTGCGTTAAATCACCATGGATGGCATCAATATCATAACCTTCGCGCGTTAATCTTTGTGCAACTTCCTGTGCATCCGCTTTGGTACGGGTAAAAATAATCCCATAAATACCAGGATTAAAATCAATGATTCTTTTTAAAGTCTCATAACGGTGTTGCGCTGATGTTAAATAATATTGGTGATCAATACTCTTATTTGTGGCATTCACTTTCCCAATGGTTACTTCCACTGGCTCCTTCATGTAACGCTTACTTACTTTTCTGATTTCAGCTGGCATAGTTGCACTAAACAACCAAATACTTTCTCTATTAGGCGTATTTTTTAAAATAAATTCAATGTCATCTTGGAATCCCATATTTAACATTTCATCAGCTTCATCCAATACAACATATTGTATTTTTTCTAAACTAATTGCTTTCCTTTCAATCAAATCAATCAAACGACCTGGAGTAGCGACCACCACTTGCACCCCTCTTTTTAAATCTTTAATTTGCATGCCAATCGAGGTACCACCATACACTGCTAAAACTTGTAAACTTGGAATATGCTTTTTAAACAAATTCATTTCGTTTACAATTTGCATACACAATTCCCTTGTTGGACAAACTACTAATGCTTGTGGAAACTTATCAGCTGTATTAATTAATTGCAATAAAGGCAAACCAAAAGCGGCTGTTTTACCAGTGCCCGTTTGCGCCAATCCAATAAAATCCTTTGTACCACTTATCAAAACAGGAATGGATCGCTCCTGAATTTCAGTAGCATGCGTGTATCCCAATTCCGTAACCGCCTTCACTAATTGATCATTAATCCCAATCTCCGAAAAGGTTTTTTGAGATTTAACAGCCTCAATTAATTCATTCGTTATATTTAATTCTTCTTTCTTCTTCATTTTTAATATTTTTTGTAAAATCACTTATAGTGTTTTACTTTTTTTTGTAATTATTTTAAAATCCTTTTTATTTTATTCGCATTCTGAATCAACTCCAATAAATAGTCTGGATTTTCTTTTTCCAAACTTGCTTTGAACTTTCGAAGTTGACTAATATGCTCATTTAACACATCTAATACATTTTCTTTGTTTTGCATAAAGATGGGTACCCACATTTCCGCATTGGACTTTGCCAAACGAACGGTACTTTCAAAACCACCACTGGCTAACTCAAAAATTGCATCCGATTCTTTTTCCTTCTCCAACACTGTATTTGCCAGTGCGAATGAAGTAATATGCGATATATGACTTATATAAGCCACATGAATATCATGTTTGATTGCATCCATGTATAATATATGCATACCTAACTGCCCATACATTTGCTCAATGATATGTAAGGCATCTGCATCCACTTGTGTTTTATTACAAATGACCGTTGCCTTATCTACAAACGCATCTGTTTGCGCTGCTGTTGGACCACTAAATTCAGTACCCCACATTGGATGTGTTGGAACGAATCTTCCTTTATTGGAATGTGCATTCGCGACATTAACAATACTTTCCTTAGTAGACCCTAAATCAAAAACAACTTGTTTATTCACTAAATTCAAAATGGTGGGCAATAATAATTCAGCGACATTAACGGGTGTGGCTAGTGCAATGATATCGGAAGATGTAACTGCGTCCTCCAAGGACATAATCTCATCTACAATACCTAATTGCAAAGCTTGCTGTTGGTGTTCTATGTTTTGATCCACGCCAATAACATGACTAACAAAGCCTTTCTTTTTCAAAGACAATGCAATGGATCCTCCCATTAAACCAATACCAACCACTGCTAAACGCATGCTTTTATTTTTTTTATTGCTTCACTAAATTTTTCCAATGAACCACATAAACTTACTCTGATATAGTCGTTACCTGCACTACCAAATATGCCACCAGGGGTGATAAAAACATTGGCTTCATACAATACCTTATCACTTAACGCATAACCATCTTTGTAATTAGCGGGAATTTTTGCCCAGACAAACATTCCCACTTGTTGTTTTGAATAGGCACAATTTAAAACATCTAATAATTCGAATACTTTTTCACGTCGTGCTGTATATATTTTATTCACGGAGTCATACCAACTTTGATCCAAGCTTAATGCTTTGGCCGCTGCTAATTGCACAGGCAAAAACATACCACTATCCATGTTGGATTTAAACCTAAGTATTTCATTGATTCGGTCCTCGGCGGCAATTAACATGCCCACTCTCCAACCTGCCATATTTTGGCTTTTACTAAGAGAGTTTAATTCAATCACTACCTCTTTCGCACCATTGATACTTAATAAGCTTTCCGGCTTATCATTTAAAATGAATGCGTAAGGATTGTCATGACAAATCAATATTTGATGCTTCCTTCCAAAGGCTACTAATTTTTCAAACAATTCCTTAGTAGGACTTTGACCTGTTGGCATATGCGGATAATTCACCCACATCAACTTGACTTTTGATAAATCTGATTTTTCTAAATTTTCAAAGTCAGGCGCCCAACTGTTTTCGGCAGTTAATGCATAATAAAGCGGAGTGCCACCCGCTAATTTAACTGCACTTGTGTATGTCGGATAACCAGGATTTGGAATTAATACCTGATCGCCTTCATTTAAATAGGTCATACATATATGCATGATCCCTTCCTTGCTTCCTAGTAATGGGAGTATTTCAGTTGCTGGATTTAAATCAGCCACTTTAAAATACTTTTGATACCAATGCGCAATCGCCTCCCTTAATATAGGAGACCCTTTGTAAGATTGATAAGCATGAACGTTGTCCTTGCTTGATTCTTCTTGCAATACTTTTATAACATCTGGATGCGGGGGTAAATCAGGACTTCCTATTCCTAAATTAATTATCCCCTTACCCGCTTTATTGAGTTCATCAATTTCGCGTAGCTTGGATGAAAAATAATATTCACCAATACCTTCTAATCTATGTGAAACAGTTACATTCATCTTTATCCTTTTACTACTTTTCCTTTTTTATACAACCCGAATATTTTCAAACTATTCGTTAAAGTTTTCATTTCCTCCAACACCTTTTCCATTTGCTTTTTATTGTCAAATTCCAAATCAGCATAAAAGCCATATTTAAACGTGCTTCCAGGAATGGGCATACTTTGCAATTTGCTCAAGTTCACTTTTCCTTGAGCAATTTTAGCCAACACTTTAGATAAGATCCCTCTTGAATGATCTGTTTGAAAATATACAGATGCCTTGTCCGCGTTTTCGTTCATTGTTTTTTTAACCTTGGGTTCCATGATTAAAAATCGAGTGATGTTATTTTTTAAAGTATGAACATCGGGTGCTAATACATTTAAATCATACAATTGTGCAGCAAATTTACTGGCAATAGCTGCCGTATGTTTGCTTTTATGTTGGTGCACCATTTTAGCACTTAATGCGGTATCCTCCGACTCAACTAATTTCCAATTATATTTTTCTAAATAATCCAAGCATTGCAATATTGCCATTGGATGACTATGCACTTCTTTAATATCTTCGAGTTTTACACCAGGATTTGCTAATAAGTTTTGACTAATAGATAAATAAACTTCCCCAATGACTTGAAGATTACTTTTTTGTAATAAATTATAATTTGGTAAAATACTACCAGCTATTGAATTCTCAATAGCCATCACAGCACCGTCAGACAATTTAACATCCCCACCAATCTTCACCACTTCTCTAAAAGTATCACAAGTAATTACCTGCACATTTTGTCCAAAAAAATGCGTCGCTGCCACTTGGTGGAAACTTCCTTCGTAACCTTGTATCGTAACCTTTTTATTCATTGATCTTAGATCCAGTTTTTTATTTTTTCATTCCCCATCATTTCCGTCCATTTTGTGCTACCTATTTCGACTTCTTTTATCCACTTCCAATTTCCATTTACCCGGCTGCTTCATTTTTGGATAAAAAAAAATCCCGACTGTTGGGCCGGGATTGTATATTTATTTAATTCTTTATGCTTTTACAAATATTACCCGGCTACTTTGGTTAAAGTAGAAATAAAAGAAAAAGTAAAACCAATTGTTAATATTTGCTTTCATCGTTCCACAAAGGTAATCAATATAGGCTAATTGACAAAATTGTTTGCCAGAAATAAAGTCAAAACTAACAAATAGTTGTTTTACAACTCCTTCATTTACAAACGGCTAGTATACATTAATTGAAATAAAAACAGCAGATGTATGCAAATCTCATAAGGAACAAATACTGGATTTAGTTGCGGTTAATCCTTTGTTTTTGGGCTACTCTGATCAGCTACAGGGGAGGGTAAAAAAATGAGTCCCCCCGTAGAAACGGCGGGACTCTTACGATTGCTTGCCATATGAAACTGTTCCGATAACTGTTAGTTGGCAAGTAAGGGTTATATATATAACCCACCAACAGTTCAATTATTTATTTCGCAGCAGCAGTAGTATCAACTGTTGCAGCAGCAGCAGTGTCAACAGTTGCAGTAGCTGTTGTGTCAACAGTTGCAGCAGCAGCTGTATCAGTTGTAGCTTCAGTTGAAGCACCACCACAAGCAGTTAAAGCAGCGATAGCTAAGATTGCAAATACTTTTTTCATAAAATTTGTTTTAAATTAATTAATTAATACTCTTAATACAAAAAGGGTAAAAAGGTAACCTTCTGCCCTTAAAAAATATAAAAGAACCCTTTTTGGGTTACTTTTGCCTCAAATACGTATAAATACCTTGAAAGCTGAATTGAATGAACAAGCCCTATTAAAGGGATTAGCTCAAAATGACTCCAAAGCAGTGGAAACACTCTATAAAAGTCATTTTACGATGATTCAGCACTTCGTAGAAAATAACAATGGGAGTTTTGACGACGCAAGGGATATTTTTCAAGAAGCAATGATTGCTTTATATGAAAAAGTACAATTGGACTCATTTGTGCTCACCTGCCAGATTAAAACCTACCTATTTTCAATTTGTAAGCACTTGTGGTTAAAACGCTTACAACAAATGGGTAAATACAGCAGCCCATTAAGTGCTCATGAGGAAAGCATTTCTGTCGAAATGGATATGGGGCAGATTGAAAAAAAAGATGCTGCTTTCGAAATCATGGATAGGGCTTTAAATAGTTTAGGAGAGCCTTGTAAAAGTTTGTTGGAAGGGTATTATTTGAATAAAAAAGGAATGCAGGAACTAGCTAGTCAGTTTGGATATACTAACGCTGACAATGCCAAGAATCAAAAATATAAATGTTTGATGCGCCTTAAAAAACTATTTTTTGCGCAATATAATATAGGAGATTAATTATGGAAGACATTCAATTATTAGAAACCATTGAAAAATACCTGTCTGGCGAATTGTCGGATCAGGAAAGAATGCAATTTGATGTCATCAGACAAAAATCAGCGGACATTGATCAAATGGTCGTTGAACACAAGCTATTTTTAGATCAAATGGAAGCCTATGCGAAACGAAAAAATGTTGCGCAAACATCTCACCAAGTTTTTTCTAATTTATTAGCCAATGGGGAATGGGCGCCAATGGAAGCAGGAGCAACACCCACCAAGGTGATACAGCTATGGACAAAATATAAAAAAGTAATCGCCATCGCAGCTTCATTTGGTGGATTTTTTGCCATTTTTACTTCTATTATTGTAATGTACTTGTCTCCAAGTTTGAATGGTTCTCAATTATTACAATTAAGTAAGGCTGTTGAGGTGATCAAAAAAAACCAACAAGCACAAGGGCATTTATTGAATGAGGTAAAAACAAAGGTTCCTGAAAATGCAAAATTAATTAGCGGTGGATCTGGATTTTTAATTGACACCAAAGGATATATCATTACCAATGCACATGTATTAAAAGGCAACGGCGCGATTGTTATTAATAGCAAAGGACAGGAATTAAATGCAACTATTATTTACAGCGATTTAACAAATGACCTTGCACTATTAAAAATTGAAGATAAGGATTACAAACAACCCAAGACTATCCCCTACGCGATTCGTAGAAAAATTTCCAACTTAGGTGAAGAAATTTTCACACTAGGTTTTCCGCGTAATGACAATGATATTGTATACGGCAAAGGTTATTTAAGTGCGCAAACAGGTTATGAAGGTGATAGCAGTTCCTACCAAATTCAAATTAGCGCAAATCCTGGTTACTCTGGCGCTCCTATATTTAATTCGAATGGTGAATTGATAGGCATCATAAGTACAAGACAAAAGTTAGCTGAAGGCGTTGCATTTGCTGTTAAATCAACTGAAATTATAGATGTTGTGAATGCATTAAAAGGCAATGAAACAACAAAAGATATAAATATTAAATTACCAAAGTTCACAAGTAGTGCCAGTAGGAACAGAAAGTCACAACTAGATAATTTAAAAAACTTTATGTACAGCGTTAGGTCATTTAACTAACCCCTATTACCAAAGATGAGTTGGATAAACTTGCTCTGCTACTAATTGATCAATACTCGCTTTAACGCCTGGAGCATCCTCCTTATAAGTGACCCCAAACCATTTTGCTTCTGTAGCAATCACTTTTACTTTTCCTAAATTTAATTCCGCAAATCGACCCGCAACCAAAGGAATAAAAAATTCTGACTTCAATTCCTGTCCTTGCTTTTCTAAAAACAAGGCAAACTCACGCTCACATAAATCAATAAATCCAGGCGCAAAACACATAAAGTTCATACTCACTCTGGTATCTTCTGCTAATGGAGTTTCAACACCTGCTTCCTCATAAACAATTTGACCATTCGCCGTTCTAAATATTTTTGTACGCTCATTTATTTTTGTCAAATACGATTCATTATCCAAAGTGCACACACCCCTACTCACGGTTCCATTATCGCTTAATGTATTAGATAATTCATATCCTAAAATACAATATGTTTTTTCAGAACAGGTATTGGTTAAAAAATCAAAAGCTTGTTTAAAAGCATCTACACCATAATAATCATCTGCATTGATTACTGCAAATGGTTCGTTCACCACCCCTTTGGTACATAATAATGCATGTGCAGTACCCCAAGGTTTTGTTCTATCTCCAGGTGTCGGATATTGATTGGTAAACTTATCTAATGATTGATACACATAAGCAGTTTCGATTTTGCCTTTTAATTTTGGTTCAAAAATATTCTTAAATGGCTCCGCAAATTCTTCTCTAATTATAAAAACAACTTTCCCAAATCCTGCACGAATCGCATCATATATTGAATATTCCATGATCGTCTCCCCATTGGGACCGAATCCTTCAGTTTGCTTCATGCTTCCATACCTACTTGCCATTCCAGCTGCCAAAATCACTAATGTGGGTGCACTCATTGTTTGTATTTTTTAATCGTATTTTTACTTGATGTTAAAAGCAGCGCAAAAATAACTGATTTTATATTAATAGAGAAAATTTGAACGAAAAGATAAACATACAAGCAGTTCCTAGCTTTTGTTCAAAAGGCATACAATTGGCTGTATTAAGATTAGACGAACTACATCCCATTGTAAGCGGCAATAAATGGTTTAAACTTAAATATTATTTGCAACAAGCACAGGAACAGAATGCGGAAATCATTGCCAGTTTTGGAGGCCCTTATTCCAATCATTTGGTTGCACTCGCCTTTGCAGCAAAAAAATATAATTTACAAAGCCTGGGCTATGTTAGATCCAATGAAAACGAACCCATCACCCCCACTTTACAAGAAGCGAAACAATATGGGATGCATTTAAAATTTTTAGGTAGAAATAATTTTCAATCATTGAAGACAGAAATACTTCAAAATAAGCAAACAAACAGCACCTACTTTGTTGACGAAGGTGGATATGGTTTATTAGGCGCAAAAGGCGCTGCCACTATTTTATTGAATCAAAAAACGAATTGCTATAATCATATTATATGTGCTGTAGGCACGGGTACCATGATGGCTGGTTTAATTAACGCCGCAAATCCAAACCAACATATCATTGGCATACCAGTATTAAAAAACGAAATAACCATTCGAGAGGAAATAACGCAACTCATAACAAGTAAAGAAACGGCATTTACTTTACTGCATGATTATCATTTAGGCGGCTATGCTAAAACAAATCAAGCACAAATTGATTTTATGAACCTTTTATGGGAAACAGAAAAAATACCTACCGATATTGTGTATACTAGCAAATTATTTATGGCAGTAAAAAGTTTAATAGCCGATAAATACTTTTCACAGACTGATAAAATTTTAATAATCCAAAGCGGTGGCTTGCAAGGCAATAGATCATTGCCTGCAGGGACCTTGCTGTTTTAATGCACTTTAAATCAACAGCCTACCTATAATGTAATTGAAAAATAATCTAGTATAAATATAGTAACTAAGAAGTAACTAAATCGCAGTCGAATACTTTTTCGAAATGAAATTTAATTTTTTGTTTCACTTCATCATAATTTACTTTTCTACCCAACTCTTTTTCTAATGAGGTGACAGCCTTTCCTTGAATACCACAGGGTACAATATATTCAAAATGGGATAAGTCCGTGTTTACATTTAATGCAAAGCCATGCATGGTAATCCAACGACTACATTTAATACCCATGGCGCAAATTTTTCTTGCCATAAAAGGATCTTCAGGCGATAACCACACCCCTGTTTCTCCAGCACTCCTATCTCCTTTTAATCCGTATTCAGCCAGCACTTGAATGATTACCTCCTCTAAACAGCGCAAATACCAACCTAAATCGGTTTTAAATTTATCTAAATCTAATATCGGATACCCCACTATTTGTTGCAAACCATGATAGGTAATATCACCCCCACGATTGATATGATAAAATTCGATGCCTAAATTTTGTAATTGTTCCTCGGACACCAACACATGCTCCCTTTTGCCACTTTTCCCTAATGTAAATACGGGCGGATGCTCTACCATTAACAAACGATGTTCCGTATTCGCTTGATGAGCTGACTGGTCATTTGCCCGATTGATTGATTTCAACTGGGTGTTTTTTAATAACAATTCCTCCTGATATTCCCAGGTTGGTTTATAGGATTTTACCCCTAAATCTTCAAAAAACACTTTTTGACGCATAAGACAAAGTTACAAACTAAGCCGCAATATCCTACTTTTGCATCATGTCAGAAGAAATAGAAATAGTTGGTGAAGAACAAAATGAATCCATTTACGAAAAACTCGTATTCAATATTGATAAGGGTCAGGAACCAACACGTATAGATAAGTGGCTGCAAAGCCACATTGAAGGAATCACGCGTAATAAAATTCAAAATGGAATTGAGGGTGGCTTTTTAACCGTGAATGGCAAAGTAGTCAAAAGCAATTATAAAACTAGGCCCGGCGACGAGGTGGTGTATATGAGTTATATTAATCCAGACTATACCGAGCTTAAACCGGAAGCCATGGATTTGAATATTGTGTATGAAGATGAAGCAGTCATGGTCATCAATAAGCCCGCAAACATGGTCGTACATCCTGGTATTGGAAATTATACCGGCACTTTATTGAATGGCGTGGCACATCACTTGCTTGCTGCAAATCCAACTTTAAGTGAAGATGTATTGCCTCGATTTGGTTTGGTTCACCGTATTGATAAAAATACGACAGGGCTTATTGTTCTTGCCAAAACACCAGAAGCAGCATCACATTTAGCGAAACAATTTTTTAATCACACTGTGGAAAGGAAATATATGGCATTGGTTTGGGGTAATGTCGCTGACCAAGAAGGAACCATTGAGGCGCACATCGCTAGACACAAACAAAATAGAAAAATGTTTGACGCTTATCCTGAAGGAGAGATAGGCAAACACGCCATTACACATTATAAGTTATTAGAAAGCTATAATTATGTTTCATTGGTATCATGTATTTTAGAAACTGGAAGAACCCATCAGATTAGGGTGCACATGAAACATATTGGCCATACTTTATTTAATGACTGGGAATATGGTGGAGATAAAATTTTAAAAGGTACTATTTATACCAAGTACAAACAGTTTGTTGATAATTGTTTTGAGATTTGTCCTAGATGCGCATTACACGCTGCAACCCTAGGTTTTATTCACCCCACGACTAACGAGAAAATTGTTTTTGAAAGTGAATTGCCTTCCGACATGCAAGGGGTCATTGAAAAATGGAAGAATTATAAAGCAGCAGCACATCAATAGTATTTGATAATAAATTTAAGGCCCTACCTATTCGGTATCGCTTTTGCGCATAGGCCTAATAAAAAAGTCCTCCCTTATTCAGGAAGGACTTTTTTAATTTAAAAATTTATTACTTTAATAAATTTTAAGCAAACTATTTTTTGTTTTGTGCATTTTGCATTGGCGACAAACCAATAGATTGACCACGTCCAAAACCTTTCATTTTAAACATGGTAAACTTTGAAGGAGCCAATACATTTGGCCATTTGTTATTTGATTCATCAATATCTGCAGTTTCACGCATTGGATCTAATTGAATAGATACCGCTTTTTTGTTGGTCAAGAAAACACTAGTCACCTTATTTTCATTTTTTCTCCAAATTTGCGCTGATAATTTTTGTGTTTCTTTAGTGCCATCTGCAAAAGTAAATTCAACAATTATAGGCATCACCAATCCCCCTTTATTTAAGAAAGTGATTTCATACAAATTAACATCTGAGTATTTCGCTTTCTCTGCATCTGTCAAGGCCTCAGGTGCACCAAAATTCATTGCAGGTTGCTTAGCCGCTGTGTCATAAGGCTCAATACCGCGATCATATCTCCAATAAAAATCACGAAGTGTTGTATCTGAATCTGTTAAAAACACAATTGACTTGTCCGCCCTATTTCTAACTTTTGAAATGTCATCAAATTCTGGCACCTGAGGTTTATCCATTCCTCTTGCAGCACCCATACCACCACGACCACCGCGCATCATAGCACCACCCATTGGGGCAGGAGCTGCTGCAGTTGCATCATACACTGCATGTTTTACTGTATCAATAGCAATGTCTACTGGATCAATTCCGTAGAACCAGCCTCTCCAATACCAATCTAAATCAACTGCACTTGCATCTTCCATGGTTCTGAATAAATCAGCTGGCGTTGGATGTTTAAATGCCCAACGACGCGCATATTCCTTAAATGCATAATCAAATAATTCACGACCCATAATTGTTTCTCTCAAAATATTCATTGCTGTTGCTGGCTTAGTATAAGCATTTGGGCCAAATTGAATAATGTTTTCACTATTCGTCATAATTGGCTCTAATTGATCCTTAGGCAAACGCATATAATCAGCAATTGTCCAAGCTGGTCCACCACGAGAAGGGAAATTATTGTCATACAATTCTTCTGTCAAATATTCAACGAACGAATTTAATCCCTCATCCATCCATGACCATTGACGCTCATCACTATTGATGATCATTGGGAAAAAGTTATGTCCAACTTCATGTATAATAACACCTAACATGCCATTTTTAGCAGACTCTGTATAAGTTCCATCTGCACTTGTTCGACCGTAGTTAAAACATATCATTGGATATTCCATACCATTTGATGCTTCAATACTTTGTGCTACAGGATAAGGATATGCAATACTAAATTTAGAATAGCTTTTTATAGTATGTGCTACCGCCTTCGTTGAAAACTTACGGTACAAACCATAGGCCTCTTTTCCATAAGCACTCATACACATTACTTTTTTACCTTCCACATTTGCAGCCATCGCATCCCAAACAAACTTACGGCTACTTCCAAATGCAAAGTCACGCACATTTTCTGCATTAAACACCCAAGTTTCATTGGTTGTTGCTTTATTTTTTTCTGCAGCTTTTGCCTCGTCTAAAGTAACCACTTCAACAGGTTCTGTTGCAGTTTGTGCTTTAGTCCATCTTGCCAACTGCGCAGCAGATAATACCGCCGGATAGTTTTGTCCTTGTCCAGTTGCCATCACCACGTGGTCACTTGGAACTGTAATAGCCACTTTATAATTTCCAAAAACCAAAGCAAACTCACCACGACCTGTGAATTGATGATTTTGCCAACCTTGGAAATCAGAATAAACACATAAACGAGGATACCATTGTGCCATCGTAAATAAATAGTTACCGTCTTCTGGGAAATACTCAAAACCCCCACGACCAGCAACAGTCATACGATCTGTGATTTTATAACTCCAATTTAATTTAAATGTAAATTTTTGACCTGGCTTTAAAGCAGCAGGTAAATCAATGCGCATCATTGTACCATTGATGGTATATTTCAATTTCGCACCTAAACCATCAGTTAATGATGAAATGATATGACCCAAACCATTATCTGATTTTTTTTCAATCATTTTATCTATGGTAGCGGGTGTAACTGCACGACCCATTCTGCTCTCCTCAGGGAAGCCCCCATTATTTACAGTGCTATGTTCATTCTCATCTAACTGTAACCATAAATAAGTTAATGCATCTGGTGAATTATTAAAATAAGTGACTGTTTCAGCACCAGTTAATAATAATTTTTTCTCATCCAAAGTTGCTTTAATATCGTAGTCAGCTCTTTGTTGCCAATACTTGACACCAGGCGCACCACTCGCTGTTCGATATTCGTTAGGCGTTGGCAAAATGGTACCTAATTGTTCAAACTTGTTTCCATGATTGGACGTTGGATTGTTACGAATGTCTTGTGCAATTAACACAGTAACACTTGCAATCATTACCAAACAAATACTTACTAATTTTTTAAAATTCATCATATCAATTTTTTAATTAAAAAAAGGAACTAAACGATCAAACACCATATTAAATGCAAAATAAAAAGCAATCAAAGATCCAATTCTTAGATATAGCTTTCGATCTGCCTTAAAAAGGGATACGAATATAAATGAAAAAAGTAAAATAATGCTAACAATCAATAGCTGTCCTAGCTCTAAGCCGAAATTAAATGAAAAAAGCGGCCCAAGAAGGCTTTCTTCCTGCCCTAAAAGGCTTTTTAAGTAGTTACTAAAGCCCAACCCATGGATGAGCCCAAAGAATAGGGCCGCAAAGTAGATGAACGGATATTTGGATGTAAAACTGAAATCTTTCACCAAATAATTGGAAATCGCAGTTAATAAAATGGTTATGGGTATTAAAAGCTCAATTAAACTAGGAGGAAAATTAACCCATTGTAATGTGCTTAATGCAAGTGTAACAGAATGGCCAATCGTAAAAGAAGTGACTAAAACCAATATCTTTTTCCAATCGGTCCAAACATACCTTATCACTAAGGCCAATATAAATAGGATATGATCCGATCCATTGATATCTATGATATGTCTAAATCCTAATCTGAGGTAAATCAGCAAATCATCCATGAAATGAAAATTTTGTTATGTTAAATTAATCAAGACCTTTGTAAAATACAAATAAACATTATGGCGCTTATCGGATTTAACCCATTTATTACTGCATTCATTGCGCTGATACATCCCTTTTTTGTATCAGTCATTGAAATTAATCATAATGAAAAGGACGCCACTATCGAAATTAGTGTTCGTACTTTTACCAATGACCTTGAAAAAATGATGGGTGTTGAAGCTAAAACTACCATTGATTTATCTCAAGCCAATCAAAAAAATAAAGCAGATGCGTTAATCGCAGCATACATGACCAAACGCTTAAATTTAAATGCGAATGGCACTAAAGTGAATTTAGAATATGTAGGATACGAAATACAAAAGGAAAGCACCTGGTCCTATTTTGAAGTAAAAAATGTAAAACAACTCAACCAGCTTGCTATTAACTGTGAAATTTTATTTGGGGTAAACGAACAACAAATAAATATTTTTCATGTAAAATCAAAGGGTGTTCGAAAAAGCTACGAACTTGTATACCCAAAAAAGTCAACACAGTTTAATTTTTAGCTGCTACATTATAAAGACTTCAGCGCTCCCCGCTCCCACTTGGAATAAATGAAAGCGACCCCCCAGCCAGAAATGATGCCAATCATTGCACCTGCAAATACATCAACAGGATAATGCACCCCTACATATACTTGTGCATAGGAAATGATTCCAGCCCAAAGTAAAAATAAATACCGATAATTATTGAAGAGGGGTTGTAAAGTAAAAAATATAAAAGTCGCAATCCCAAAATGATTAGCGGCATGAGAGGAAGTAAAACTAAAGGAGGTCAAACAATGATCTACTACTAATTTTACTTTATCTAAAACCAACGGATCTTGACATGGTCTGAGTCGGTGCACAATGGGCTTAAAAAAATTACTGCTCACTTGATCCGTTAATGTCACATTTACTATGGCAAGTAGTAACCATTTCCATGTTTTAACTTTTAATTTTCTGATCAAAAAAATTAAAAAAACCACATAAAAGGGAATCCAATTATCAGAGGTCCGAAACCAAAGTAGCCATTTATCTAAAAAAGTATTAGTCCACTGCCCATTTATGCGAAAAAACAGGGCCTGATCCCATTTTATTATACTTTCCATTAAATTTTGCATCATTTCATAAAGATACAAGAATGCAAAAATTTAAAGTAAATTTGCAGAACCTATTTTTATAATATAACCTAAAGTTAATGGCACTTATTAAAAGTATATCTGGATTTAGAGGCACCATTGGGGGAAGGCCCAATGATAACTTAACGCCTATTGATATTGTCAAATTCGCCTCCGCTTATGGGACTTGGTTGAAGCAAAAATCAGCAGGCCCTAAAAAAGTAGTGGTAGGCAGAGATGGCAGAATTAGCGGCAATATGGTTGCCAATTTAGTTGAACAAAGTTTGATTGCTTTAGGTATTGATGTAATTCAGTTAGGATTAAGCACCACCCCTACCGTTGAAATGTGTGTTGTTTTTGAAAAAGCAGACGGCGGAATAATATTAACTGCAAGCCATAATCCGAAAGAGTGGAATGCTTTAAAATTATTAAACCATAAAGGAGAATTTGTAAATGCAGCAGAAGGTAAAACCATTTTATCATTAGCTGCAAATGAAGATTTTGACTATGCGGATATAGATCACATGGGTAAAATAATTTTAAACGGCACCAGTTTACAAAAACATATTGACGCAATAGTTAATTATCCACTAGTCGATATCGCTGCAATTAATAAAGCACAATTCTCTATTGTAGTTGATGCAATAAATAGCTCAGGCGCATTTGCAGTTCCTGATTTACTTAAGGCAATAGGTGTTACAAATATTAAAGTATTAAATCCCGAAATGCATGGAAATTTCGCACATAATCCAGAGCCATTGAAGGAACACTTATCTGAATTATGCAGCACGGTAGTTAACACCAAATCTGATTTAGGTATTGCGGTAGACCCAGATGTTGATCGTTTATGTTTTGTAAGTGAGGATGGGGAGTTGTTTGGAGAAGAATATACTTTAGTAGCTATTGCAGATTATATACTTCAAAATAAAAAAGGAAGTACCGTAAGTAATTTATCATCGACACGCGCTTTGAGAGATATTACTGAAAAAAACGGCTGCGCCTATTTCGCCAGTGCTGTTGGTGAAGTAAATGTGGTTGAAAAAATGAAACAAGAAAATGCAGTCATTGGAGGAGAAGGAAACGGTGGCATCATTGTTCCAGATTTGCATTATGGAAGAGATGCATTAATTGGTATTGCATTATTTTTAACACATTTGGCAAAAACAAAACTAAGTGCAGCTGCATTAAAAGCAAGTTTACCAGCTTACTATATGAGCAAGAAGAAAATGGAATTGGACGCTTCTATTTCATTAGAAAAGATATATACTGGTTTAGAAAAACAGTTTTCCACTTACACCATTAATAAAATAGATGGTATGAAAATTGACTTTGAAAACAAGTGGGTGCATTTAAGACCCAGTAATACAGAACCCATTATTCGCATATATACGGAAGCCCCCACACAAATGGAAGCGGACGAATTAGCCGATAATATTATTTCAATAATTCATAGCATTTAGTAATTTTAACGGGTATGGAAAGAATCTACTTTGACAATGCTGCTACAACGCCCATCGACGCTGATGTGTTGGAAGCAATGTTGCCCTTTTTTAAGGAACAATTTGGGAACCCCTCTTCCATATATAGTTATGGTCGTGAAACACGAATGGCTATTGAAAAAGCCAGAAAATCAATTTCAGCTATACTAGGTGCGAAGCCTGCGGAAATATTTTTTACCAGCGGTGGCACCGAAAGCACCAATACCGTTTTACATGCGGCGGTGACCGATTTGGGTTGTAAGCATATTATCAGCTCCCCGATTGAGCATCATGCTACGCTTCATACCGTTGAATATTTGTCGAAAGCACACCAAATAAAATTGTCTTACGTAGGAATTTTACCCAATGGACATATAGATGTGAATCAATTAGAGGAATTATTAAACAATAGTCCCGAAAAAACGATTGTTACCATCATGCACGCTAATAATGAAATTGGTAATTGTATAAGCTTACTAGAAGTGGGTGCGCTCTGCAAAAAACACAACGCTTACTTTCATAGCGATACGGTTCAAACCGTAGGTCATTTTAATTTTGATTTAAAAAATATACCTGTGGATTTCATCACTGCTGCAGGGCATAAATTTCATGGCCCCAAAGGGACAGGTATTTTATATATCAATGAAAATATTAAAATTAACCCGTTTTTACATGGCGGGGCGCAAGAAAGAAACATGCGTGCTGGCACCGAAAATGTATACGGCATCGTTGGTTTTGCAAAGGCATTAGAATTGTCAAATCAAAACCACGATAAAGACAAGGCCTATATTTCAGGTTTAAAAAAATACATGTACGATTCTCTAGTGCATAATATCCCAACCGTTAGCTTTAACGGAGATACTTTTGGAGAAAGTTTATACACTTTACTGAGCGTAAACTTTCCTAAGAATCAAAAAACGGAAATGCTCCTTTTTAATTTAGATATTCAACATATTTGCGCTAGTGGTGGTAGTGCATGCTCAAGTGGCGCACAACAAGGCTCACATGTCATTGCGGCACTTCAAAAACCTTCTGATATCGTCACTGTTCGCTTTTCGTTTTCTAAATATAATACGACCCAAGAAATTGACAGGGTTGTAGCAACTTTGACCACTTTATTGTAATCCCAATGATCTCCTAAAATAATTAGCCCTCTTTGATCAAAGGTCAAAGAGGGCTTATCGTATAAGAATTATGCTAATTATTTTTTAGCTACCGTAAAATCTTTTTCCATTTTATTAACCGCTTCTATTAATTGGCCGCAGGTTAATATATCTTGTACAAATGCAATTTGCTTATTGGCTAAACTATTGGGTTTACCCTGATATGCATTTTCAGCATTTACAAAAAACTGATCGTCACTCATTGCTTCACCTAATGATTTATAATAGGCTACTCCTTGTTTTAAATCCTTCAATAAAGAAACGCTTACCTTATTTGCTAATTTTAATTCTCCTGAAGCGTAACAAGCCTGTAAAAATAAATAAGAAAAGTAATTGTGTTGATTGCCTCTATTGGAAGTCATTCCATAAGGAAAATTCTTTTCATTGGTTTCTGCGTCAAATTTTCTAAGCAATTGCTGCGCACTGTCCCGCTTGCCTTCTATTGCTAATGCTTGAGCAACTTGTGAGAAAGCCAATCGCATTGAATTCAAGTGACGTCTATTTTCTTCGTCAAAATATACATTTGGATTTTTTGCATTACCAAATGAAAATTTAGTCATCATGTTTTTATACGCCATCGCCGCATCAATCGTTTGATTCATTACTGGCACCAACTGATAAGATAAACCCGTTTGACGGACATACTTATCTAAACCTAGTTCTTTTAATTCCTGTGTTGAAGTGAAGCAAATTGGTCGCTTAAAATCACTTGTTGCGATGATAGCATACATCGCTAATTCATTTTTCAATAAATATTGGCGATTTGGATTAAAATCAATTAGCAATTCATCTACCATGGTATCCGTTGGCTTTGCAATACCTGATGCGATCGCATTTGCCTTATTCACTGTCACTTTAAATTTGTGTGTAGGGAAAATATTAACAGGGCCATCTGTGGTGGATGCCATGTACTTTCCAGAAGGATCCCCAATCACGTATCTTAATACAGAATCTAAATTATGGTAACGTGTTTCTCCATATTCAGGCAATGCATTATAATAGGCCACGTTTAATTTATTGCCAGACACTTGTTCTTCAGAAAATATGACATCAAACTTATCACTTTCATTTACTTTATACCTAAGCTCCCTCATATACCAATCTGAGCCTAATAAGCTATTCACGACCACACGTACATCGGGGCGAATTCCTTCTACCTCCTGCGCATACCATAAAGGGTAAGTGTCATTATCGCCAAAGGAAAATAAAATCGCATTCGGAGGACAACTTTCTAAATAGTTACGTGCCAAATCACGGGGCAATAACTTTTGACTACGATCATGGTCATCCCATTCTTGCTGTGCCATTAAAGCAGGTACCGCTAACAAACAAACCACAGTAGCAATGATGCTTGCAGTTTTTTGATTCACCACTTTGGTTAACCATTGTATGACTTGCAAAACACCCAACCCAATCCATATCGCAAATGCATAAAACGATCCAACATAAGCATAGTCCCTTTCGCGGGGTTGCAAACTCACTTGATTTAAATAAAGTACAATGGCCAATCCAGTAAAAAAGAACAATAAACCTGTCACAATAAAATCTTTTTTATTTTGTTGGTATTGAAATAAAAATCCAAACAAGCCTAAAAAGAAAGGCAACATAAACAAACTATTGTGTGCCTTATTATTGTTTTTAATCGTATCTGGCAGTTTGGACTGATCTCCAAAAAAGAAATTATCAATGAAGGAAATACCCGTACTAAAATTACCATCCCTCACATTACCAAAACCTTGTAAATCGTTTTGCTTACCTGCAAAATTCCAAAGGAAATAGCGCAGATACATAAAACCAAATTGGTAATTAGTAAAGTATTTAATGTTATCTCTTAAAGTAGGCGCTTCGCCATCCACAACTCCCGCAAATGCCTTATAGCTATCCATTTGACCACGATCATTTTCGCCATCCCACATTCTTGGAAATAAATGCGATGATGGTGCGGAAGACCAATCACGCTTATAGTTTTTACCAGCCAATTCATAATTGGTAGGCGCTTTTACATACTGATCGCCATTTTCTATATTATCCACCTTATCAACATAATCTGGTCCAAATAATATAGGCCAATCACCATACTGCTCTCTACCTAAGTAACCAACCAAGGTAACAGGATTGTCCACATTATACATATCCACGGAAGGATCTGCATTGGAACGAATCATGGTGGTGATATAAGTGGTATAACCCAATAACATAAATATCATTGACCACACCCCTAACTTTAAAAAATAAAGGCCTTTTTTATTTGCATAATAAATGCCCCATGTTAAAATTGCTGCCAATAAAACAAAGAAGAAAATAAAACCACTAAAAAACGGTAATCCCATGGAGTTAACAAAATTAACATCAAAAGCCCCTGCCCATTTAATCGTGTATTGAATAAGCACCACTTGAATAAATCCTGTGATCACTACACCCACTAAAAACGCAACCAATCCACCAGTGATGGTAGGTTTGTATTGTCTGAAATAGTACACCATCACGATTGCCGGAATGGTTAATATATTTAATAAGTGAACCCCAATAGATAAACCCATCATGTAAAAAATAAAGATGATCCATTTATCTGCACCAGGTTGATCCGCTTTGTGTTCCCATTTTAAAATCGCCCAAAAAACTAATGCAGTGAAAAATGAACTTAACGCATACACTTCCCCTTCAACAGCACTGTACCAGAATGAATCGCTAAAGGTATAGGCCAACGCACCAACAATACCGGCGCCCATGATGGCTAAAATTTGATAACCTACTGGTTCCGTACCTGTTTGCTTAACCACAATGCGTTTTGCAAAATGGGTAATAGTCCAGAACAAAAACAAAATGGTAAATCCACTAGCCATTGCACTCATGGTATTTACTGCCTTTGCAGCAGTTAACGGATTGTCCCCAAACAAAATAATAAATACCCTACCTAACAATACAAACATAGGGGCCCCTGGGGGATGTGGGATTTGTAATTTATACGCACTACTGATAAACTCACCACAATCCCAAAAACTGCTTGCAGCTTCTGAGGTCATAATATATACAGTACATGCAATTAAAGTAACCAACCAGCCCGTCCAATTATTGATTTTTTTGAAGTCCATTTTTGACCATTTTAGTAGTTGCAAACTTAATTGAATCTAGCCAAAATTGGAAATTAATACCCGGTTTAAGTATATTTTAAGATTTTAAGGTTCCCCCAAGGTTTTTTACCTTTGTTGCCCATGAGCAAACAACAAACGGTCGCATTTCACACTTTAGGCTGCAAATTGAATTTTTCAGAAACCTCCACATTGTCGAGACAATTGGAACAAAATGGTTTTGAAAAGAAGGATTTTGGGGAGAAAGCGGATGTGTATGTTATAAATACTTGCTCAGTTACAGAAAATGCAGATAAGGAATGTCGCCAACTAGTGCGTCGAATCCAACGCAGATCTCCTGAAAGCTTTGTGGTCATTACAGGCTGCTATGCACAATTAAAACCTCAAGAAATTGCTTCCATTCCGGGGGTTGATTTAGTATTGGGTGCTGCAGAAAAATTCAACTTAATAAAACACCTTGCCAATTTAACCAAGGGCGATGCCGCAAAAATTTGTAGCTGCGAAATTGATGACGTTTCCGACTTTCACAGTTCATTTTCAGTAAATGATCGAACGCGTACCTTTTTAAAAGTACAGGACGGCTGTGATTACAGTTGTACCTTTTGCACCATACCGTTAGCCCGTGGAAAAAGCCGAAGTAACAGTATTGAAAATGTAGTGCAACAGGCAAATGAATTAGCAAGAAATAATGTAAAGGAAATTGTTTTAACAGGTATTAATTTGGGTGACTTCGGAAAAGGGCAAACCGGTGGTAAAAAACACGATGAAAGTTTTTTTGATTTAGTAAAAGCATTGGACCAAGAAACCAATATTCCGAGATATCGCATTTCCTCCATTGAACCCAATTTAATTACAAATGAAATAATTGATTGGGTGGCGAAAAGCGATCAGTTCATGCCGCATTTTCATATTCCTTTACAAAGCGGATCAGATGGGGTTTTAAAATTAATGCAGCGCAGATATACTAGAGATTTGTATCTAGAGCGCGTACAACATATCAAAAAAATAATGCCGCATGCATGTATTGGCGTTGACGTTATTGTTGGATCCCCAGGGGAAACAGAAGATTATTTTAAAGAAAGTTTGGATTTTATTCATGCACTTGATATTTCCTATTTGCATGTATTCACCTACTCCGAACGCGCTGCCACCAAGGCTTTGACGATTAAGCCAGTCGTCCCCATTCCCATTAGACAGGAGCGTAATAAAATTTTAAGGAATTTGTCCTACCAAAAATTACAATATTTTACTGCACAGCATTTGGGGGAAACTAGAAAAGTTTTATTTGAGTCGCCAAAAGCTACAAAAGAAAATCCCAGCCAATTAATGTTGGAAGGATATACCGATAATTATATTCGTATTGAAACGCCTTATCGAGAAGAATGGAGCAATCAACTTGTGGACTGGACTTTGTCTTAACTTGGCATAAATTGATGCACGCAATAAAAGAGCACTGATTAAACAACTGAAATTTCAGCTAATTTAAATTCAACCATCATCATCATATTGATGCTTTGTAATTGCACAAACACCGTTTTTTTACCTGACCTAATAACTTCTCCTTTTTGACCCATAAATAAGCCCTGATTAATTGAAACTTTGGTTTGCGCTGGCAAATTAGTCATGTTCACCACTTGAATTGAAGCATTCGCCAATCCTAAATATTTCCGGATAGTTTCAATTTCATTATCCCTAATGATGGCTGGCTTTTTTTCAAAATATAAAAAATTGACTACGCCAATAGTGCCCAATACTTTACTATGTTCTTCCTTATCTATTTTAACAAAAACGTAGGACCTAAATAAAGGTTCTTCAATGATTTTTTTTCGATCCGACCACTGCCTTTCTTTTTTTTGCACAGGACACCAGCTTTCTATATTTGCATTTAACAACAAGCCTTCCACCTTTTTCTCCCATTTTGACTTAGTATAAATTACATGCCATCTTTTCACTTTATCCAATGCATCCACTTTCATAGTTCACTTTTATATTAATTCGTTTTTTTCGCTACCCAATTTTGTGCAGAAAACTCACCCAACAATTTACTTGCTTCATTGATTTGCGCGTCCTTAGCAATAACTTTTAACCAAGCTTGATAACGATCCTGTTTGGTTTTATCCGGATTATTATAAAACTTATTGTAATCCGCTTTCAGCGCAATTACCTGCATGCTATCTTTCAACTTTAAGCGATTATCGTTTTGAATCATGGTGCTTTGTAATTGCTTACGGAAAGCTATATACTTATCCAATTTTAAGTGTACAGGGCGATCCATTTGTGTGGATACCCACGCAAGTGTCTTTTTGAACGCGATCATGGAAGTGTCTTTTGCAATTTTATCATTAACTTTTGCTGCAATTGCTGCAATTGGGGCATTACCAGGCCAAACTTGGAATTTAGCACGCGCCATTTCATCCCAAGGCAAGGAAGATTCATTGTCTTTTTCACGATACTTTAAAAACTCATATTCATCAGGCAATATCACATCTGGCACTACCCCTTTGCGCTGTGTTGAACTACCAGTCACTCTATAAAATTTTTGGAAGGTTAATTTAACAGCACCATATTCTGTTTGAATACCCAAATCATCTAAAGGTTTTCCAAAGGGAACATTTCTTTGTACCGTACCCTTTCCATAAGTGGAAGTACTACCCATAATAATACCACGCTTATAATCTTGTATCGCTCCTGCAAAAATTTCACTTGCGGATGCGCTAAATTCATTGACCATTACCACCAACGGACCATTATATATACTACCTGGCACTTCGTCCGATAAGGTTTGCGATCTGCCTTCTTTGTTTCTTATTTGAACCATGGGTCCTTGATCAATAAACAAGCCTGCCATTTGAACCACTTCATATAATGACCCACCACCATTATATCTAACATCAATCGCAATTCCTTTTACATTTTCCGCCTTCAGTTTTTCAACTTCCTTCGCAACATCTCTTGCACATCTTGCACCATCTTCGCGCTCAAAATCGGCATAAAAATCAGGCAATAAAATATACCCATATTTATCAGCCCCCTTTTGAATAATTGCACTGCGCGCAAAACCCTCATCTAATACAATTTTCTCTCTTTTTAATGCGACTACTTTATAAGATCCATCAGGTTTACGAATTGTTAATCGAACTTCGGTACCCAAATTTCCCCGAATTAATTTTACCGCATCTGTGGTTTCATAACCAGAAACATCTACAGGCTCTTCTGCACCCTGCGCTACTTTTACAATTACATCATTTACCACCAGCTGTCCTGACTTCCAAGCTGCACCACCCGGCTGAATACTCGCAATTTTTATGCCATTGTCATCCTGGGTTAATTGTGCGCCAATACCATAAAAAGTACCACTCATTTGTTCTGTAAATGATCGCTTTTCAACAGGCGCCATATAGTCCGTATGAGGATCCATTAAACCAGTAATGGTATTTAAAAAAAGTTCGAACCTTTTTTCTTTGTCGAATGTTTTCTCTAAACGCTCAAATCTTTTTAAATATTCTTTCTTCACGGAAGCGCGTGCTTCTCTTTCCAAAGTGGAATCGGCCTTGACAACAAATTTTTCTTTTGTTTTATTTTTTTCACGTTCCTCTGATAAATTAACAAACCTATCTAATGTTTTATACTTTAATATTTGATGCCAATAAGTAAACCTCTCATTTTCATTTGCAGGTGCTAGCTTAACGTCAACATCTAATAAAACAGAGTCATCTATAGAAAAATCAAATGGTGATTGTATCACGGTTTCAAAAACCTTACGCGCTTCAATCACTCTCTTTTCATAAATTACGCTTGTTGCCGGTTGAAACAAAATAGCCTCTCCATGAATTTCATCATCTAATTTTGTTTCATACATTCGAAGTGCATCAATATCGGATTGTAAGAAAATATTTTTTTCCGGATCCAACGCTTTCAAATATTCCTTAAAAACATCTTTAGAAAAATCATCGTCAATTTTTCGCGGACTATAGTGCTCCGTTTCTAGTAAATGTCCAATGGTAGAAAGTAATTTACGATGGCGGATTTCAGGCGACTCCCCGTTTTGTTTTTCCGTTGTTTTAAACGCGAAAAAAACTGCGCCAATAATAATTACTGTTGTGAATACCTTCCACTTATTTTGCTTAATATATGTCATAATGTTTTGCATCTATATTTTCAAAAATAGCGCAAAATGAGTTTGAAAGTGTTTAATTTGGTTAAAGGGCGCGTTTTTGTGATAAAATTATAAAAACACGAAAACTAATTTTATTCGTCCTTAAAATTACCTTATTTTTGCCCCCCAAATGGAGGGCGTAGCTCAGTAGGTTAGAGCGACAGTTTGTGGCACTGTAGGCCGTGGGTTCGAGACCCATCGTTCTCCCCCTTTTTAATCCTATTCTTACCAATTTACTTGTTAAGAATAGGATTTCTTTTAAAAACAGCCCTATGGAACTCTTTTTAATCCCCATTTTGACTGGCTTATTCGGCTGGCTGCTTATTTGGTTATTGGCAAAAAGCCTTTTTTACCCAACAAAAGCAATTCAAATTGGCGGTTTTTCATGGGAATCCCCGCTATCTCACTTAATTCATCAATTCCCTATTGAATTACTTATTCCCAACGAATCGGAGAGTGATGCTAGTTTTAAAGCAATGCAGCCTTTAATGGAGGAAAAACTAGATTTCTTCTTTAATCATACCATTAAGGACAAGTTACCCATGATGTCCATGTTTATTGGTGATAAAACCGTTGCCCAACTTAAATCGGTTTTTTTAGAAGAATTAGCCAGCATCTTCCCTCAGCTTATTGAGCAATTTGCTCAAAATACTAAAATGAATATCTCAAAATCATTGGCAACAAAATTGACTGATACATTAGCGCCAATAGTCATGAAAGCGATAAGACCAATACAATGGGCTGCTGTTATCCTAGGAATCTGTTGGGGAGGCCTAATGTTGTTCTTTTTACATTCATTTTAAACAAATTCCTTTTTTAACTGTATTAATTAATTGCCGTTCATAATATCTGAATACCACCCTTAGATATTATGCCTGATATTTGCAAAATCAAATAAACTCAAAGGTCCAATACACATCCAATAAGTATGAAACAAAAAATAACAATCGCATTTATTTTCATTTTTATCCAATTCATAAGTAATGCACAAAGGCCCACCGACTTGGCGCCAAAAGCGGCTGCAGGAAATATGAACATGGGTAGATATTATGGAAAAATAGTGGACGCAAATAAAAAAGGTATTGACGGGGCAACGCTTCAGATTAAAGGAACCAAGTATGACCCAATTACAAAAAAAACTAGTGAAACTATTTTAGGTACCCAATTGAGTGCTTCCAATGGCGATTTTAGTTTTGAAAATTTGCCAGTGATGGGTAATTTAAAATTAGTCATCACCGCAATTGGATATAAAAAAATAGAGAATACCTTAAGCTTTAACATCAAAATGGGTGGCGGACAAAACATGCAGCAAATGATGGCGATGGTGGATAAGGATTTAGGTAATATTAAATTAGAAGAAGATCCAACCGATTTGAAAAGTGTGACTGTTACCAGTACTGCACGCCCACAATTTGAAATGGGTATTGATCGTAAAATATTTAATGTAGATAAAAATATTGTCAGCAGTGGTCAGACTGCTGTGGAAGTAATGAAGAATATTCCAAATTTAAACGTGGATATTGACGGAAATGTTACTTTAAGAAACGCTACGCCTACCTTATTGATTGACAATCGACCTACTACATTAACCATGGATCAAATTCCAGCAGACATTATTGATAAAGTAGAAATTATTACTAACCCTTCTGCAAAATATGATGCCTCTGGTGGTAATGCAGGCATATTAAACATTGTATTAAAAAAGAATCGTAAAAATGGATACAATGGAGGAATAAGAACTGGAATAGATATGCGTGGAAAATTTAGTGGCGGGGGTGATTTAAATATTAGAGATAGTAAATTAAACTTTTCATTGAGCGCGAATTCATTTGGTCGTAAATCCATAAGCAATACCACCAATGATCGTCAAATTTTAGGGACGACCCTCCCTACTTTTGCAAATACCATCAACGATGGTAAAAGTAATGGCTCCTTTAACACTTATCGTGGTGGAATAGACTACCTACCCGATAACAGAAATACTTTCTCCTTATATGGAACCATTAGTCAGGGTGGCTCCTTGTCGAGTGGAGATCAAGTCATTGACTCCTTGATTGGCAATTTGAAAAAAAGTTACACACTTAACAACAGTTCCGACTTTAATTATCTAAATAAAGGTGCCCAAATAAGTTTTAAGCATTTATTTGCAGAAAGGGGACATGAAATTACAGCAGATTTCAATTATAATGGTAGTAATTTAGATACTTGGTCTAAAATAAACTCCTCTTTTTTAAACCAACAAAGTAATGGCATAGGCGACAGAACAACTTATACCACTAATATCGATTACGCACGTGAATTTAAAAATGAAGTTAAATTTGAAGCAGGATTTAGATTGAATGTTCGAAGTGATTTTAATAGTAGAGACCAGTTCAGAAATAATATCTATTTAGGTAGCATTAGTAATAAATTCAAATTCGGAGAAGATGTAGCTGCTGGTTATGTAAATTTAAATGGTAAGAAAAATAAATTTAGTTACCAATTGGGATTAAGGGCCGAAAGTCGGACAATGACAATTAATGTATTAAACTTCGCAGGCAAGGATTCCTTAAATAGAAAAATTTCAATTCCAGTTTCTTTATTCCCAAGCGCTTTTGTTACTTATAAAATAAATGACAAAGCAGACATGCAATTAAATTATTCAAAAAGAATTAGCGCACCTGACTTTTTTCAATTACAACCATTTCCTGATTATAGTGATCCGCAAAATATTAGTGTAGGTAATCCAAATTTATCGCCACAATTCACCCATTCATTTGAGTTCGGATATAATAATGCTTACCAAAAAGGATCCAATTTTTTAGCCAACGTATATTATAAATACAGCACTAACTTAATCTCGAATTATGTGTATAAGGCAATTAATCCCATTACAAATGATAGCGCCTATTATAGCTCCTATATTAATGCGAACACCGCCATCACTTATGGTCTTGAACTAAGCAATAAAACAACGATTAACAAATGGTGGGACGTTAACTTGAGTTTTAATTTATTTAATTCTTCCATACAAGCAACCATCCCTGGACAAAATGTAAATAACGATTTAGTAAGTTGGTTTAGTAAGATGAACCATAACTTTAAGCTACCCAATGGCTATTCTATTCAAGTAAGCGGTCAGTACCAAGCCAAAACAATTTTACCTCCAGGTGGCAGCGCAGGGGGATCAGGTCGCGGATTTGGTGGTGGTGGATTCGGTGGCGGACCACAATCCACTGCACAAGGGTATAATCTTCCTTATTTTGATTCAGATATTGCGATTAAAAAAGAGTGGACTTTATCAGGTGGTCGAACTGCAAATGTATCCATCAGCGTAAGTGATCCTTTTAAAACAAGGGTAACTAAAACTTATTCTGAAAGCTTATACTTTGTTCAAAATGTGACTCGAATTAGAGATCAGCAATTTTTTAGAATTAACTTCTCCTATCGTTTTGGTAAATTTGATGTGAATTTATTAAGAAGAAAAAATAACAGAATGGAAGATGGTGGATCTATGGAACAAGTTCAATAATCAAACAGATTCTGAAATAAAGCTTTAGTGCTTTTACATACTATATAAAACCCAAAAATAAAATTCAATTCATTTTTATTTTTGGGTTTTTCCTTGTAACATAGGTACAAAGGAAAATTGATCAAATGCTTCTTTTTTCACAGACCCATCTCTCTTTTTAGTTAAGCGCATCATGCGTTGTGCTGTTTCAGATTCATCTAAAGGAATAATCATTTTACCACTGGTTTTTAATTGTGCCCATAATTTTTCGGGCAAATGTGGCGCAGCAGCAGTAATTAAAATTTTATCAAAGGGCGCTAAATCAGGCAACCCTTCAAAACCATCTCCAAAGAAAAATTGCACGTTCAAATACAAGTCCTTAAAAACATATTTGGCTGTTTTATCAAATAATTGCTTTTGCCTTTCAATGGTAAATACCTGGGCGCCCATTTCGGCTAGTACTGAAGTTTGATACATACTCCCAGTGCCAATTTCAAGTACTTTGTCCCCTTTTTTAATTTGCAATAGTTGCGTTTGGTACGCTACTGTATAGGGCTGTGATATGGTTTGATCCGCATCAATCGGGAATGCACGATCTTCATAAGCTATTTTATCAAAAGCAGAATCTAAAAAAAAATGTCTCGGTATTTTTCCAATAGCAGTAAGTACATTTTCATCTGTAATCCCTTTCTCTCTTAATAGAATAACTAATTTTTCTCTTAATCCCTTATGCAGGTAGGCATCTACCAATGGCGCTGATTTATTCATGCTTTAGGGCTAATTTAATTGCATGTCTTTGATAATGCCATTTATTTTTTCTTGCAACATTTGATATTTGCTGTCGAATGACTCCCTGTCCTTTAATTCCGTATTCACACTAAAGTAAAATTTAATTTTAGGCTCTGTGCCACTTGGTCTTGCAGAAATTTTACTACCCTTTGCTGTAATAAATTGCAGCACATTACTTTTAGGTAAATTTAATTTCCAATTTTCACCCGTCTGTAAATTTCTTCCCAGCTGTAATTCATAATCTAATAGTGTAACCACCGCTTCGCCATCAATAGTCACAGGGGGAGACTGACGATACCCTTCCATCATGTCCTTTATTTCCTGCTGTCCGTTCATTCCCTTTTTTGTAATACTGATTAAATTTTCATAATAAAAACCATACTGAATATACAATTCAATCATCTTATCAAATAGTGTTTTTCCCTTGCTTTTTTCGTAGGCAGCCATTTCACATAATAAGGCTACCGCACTCACCGCATCTTTATCCCGAATTTGATCTCCAATCATTAAGCCAAAACTTTCTTCGCCGCCAATAATATAATTTTCCTTACCTTCTTTTTCTTTTACTAATTCAGCAATCCATTTAAATCCAGTTAAAACATTGTAGCAATTAACTTCATTTATTTTAGCAACCTGGTTAATCATTTCAGTTGTTACAATGGTGGTCACTACCATATCATTGGGTGCAGCAATTCCCTTGGCCCTTCGGGCCTCCATCATATAGGCAAATGCCAATACTGCAGTTTGATTACCATTCATTAACACCCATTCCCCTTTATGATTTTTAACACCTACCCCTACTCTGTCTGCATCAGGATCTGTTCCTAATAAAATATCCGCATCTATTGCTTTCGCTTTTGCCAAACCAATGCTCATGGTTTCACTTTCTTCCGGATTCGGATATTTAACAGTTGGAAAATTTCCATCGGGTGTCGCTTGTTCATCTACAATAGTTACATTAGTAAAACCAAAACTAGCTAACACTTTTGGTACCAAGGTAATTCCAGTACCATGAATGGGCGTATACACAATTTTTAAATCCTGTTGTTGTGTAATGATTTCAGGATACACACTTAAGGATGTAAGCATTTTGATATAATCCTGATCCATTGCATCACCCATCAATTGTATATTATGCTCCCCACCTGACCACTTCACCTCATCCACACTTTGAATAGCTTCAACTTCACTAATTACATTTTTATCATGCGGTGGTACTAATTGACCGCCATCATCCCAATAGGCTTTATAGCCATTGTATTCCTTAGGATTATGTGATGCGGTACAAACCACTCCTGCTTTACATTTAAGTTGTCTAATGGCGAAACTTAATTCAGGGGTTGGTCTTAATGCTTCAAACAAAAACACTTTTATCCCATTCGCAGCAAATACCTGCGCAGTGGTTTCTGCAAAAAATCGGGAATTATTTCTACTATCATGCCCAATGGCAACAGCTATTGATTCGTTCGGATAAGTTTTAAGTAAGTAATTGGAAAACCCTTGCGTTGCCATACCAATCGTGTACATATTAATACGGTTAGTGCCTACCCCCATAATGCCTCTTAATCCACCTGTACCAAATTCTAAATTTCTATAAAATGAATCTTGTAATTCTTCTTTGTTATTCGCTTGTAAATCAAGTATGACTTGTTTTGTATTGGCATCATAGTTTCCAGACAACCAACGCTGCACATTCAATTCAATCATTTCACTCATAGTTCCTTGTTTAATGGCAATTTTAAGCAATAATTGTAAATCCACCAATTCGCAAAGGAGGATTATTAGTTTTAATGTTTAAATTTGATATTTAATAACATGAAGTTAATTACATTCTTATTTATTTCCTTGTTTTTAATTGCCCAAATGGGTATAGGTCAAACTGCAGATGCTAGTATTATAATTACTAACGCTCATACCAAAAGTGAACCCATCTTAGATACAACTATTTCGAACAACCCCATCAATTTTAAAAAAAGATTACGCTTAGTTACTTCGCTTCAAGGGCTGGGCTATGGCGCTTCCATGATCGGCTTAAATAAAATTTGGTATGCTGGATACCCTAAAAGTAGTTTTCATTATTACAATGATGCAGGCGAATGGTTGGATATGGATAAAGTAGGACATGTATATACTGCATATAGTTTATCTAGATTAAGTTATAGGACCTGGGAATGGGCAGGCCTGAGTCATAAAAAAGCAGTTTTGTTGGCTGGATTTTCAGGATTGGCTTACCAAACAGTGATTGAAACACTTGACGGTTATTCCAGCCAATGGGGCTGGAGCTGGTCTGATATAGGAAGTAATACGATTGGCGTTGGACTTTGGATGGGCCAGGAATTATTATGGAAAAAACAAAGGGTTCGACTAAAATTTAGTGCACATTATAATAAATATAATGACAAGCAATTACAGGATAGAACCAACCAATTTTTTGGATCGGTGTTTACCGAAAGATTATTCAAAGATTATAATGCGCAAACCTATTGGCTGAGTGCGAACATACATGATTTCAATAATCAATTACCCGTACCCAAATGGTTGAATATTGCGGTTGGATATGGCGCGGATAATATGTTTGGCGGTTATGGAAATAGTTGGCCGAGCCCCAATGGCGATATTGTTCGTAATGATATCAAACGCTACCAACAATGGTACCTTTCTTTAGATGTTGATTTTGAGAAAATTCCAACTCGAAAAAAGTGGGTAAAATCCTTGTTTTTTGTGCTGAATGCGATCAAATTTCCAGCCCCCACCCTTATTCTCAGCAATGGCAAATGGAGTAGCCAATGGCTTT
>JACCDP010834395.1_pt1 | contig 38497 bp, 36 predicted proteins | sample 7445841 | NCBI WGS metagenome assembly JACCDP01 (sample SAMN15323441, study PRJNA562643) | freshwater metagenome | isolation source: river surface water | place: USA:Blue River Watershed | collected 2017-08-17 | reverse complement strand
TCCTTCAGCCAGGATGACCTTCTGAATGACCTGATGAAAACCCAGGATACCACAACAGAATTGCTCCCCAAAAAAATGCTCTTGACCCAAAGGATTTTCTGGGGCGAAAAGGGGTTATTGAGGCCAATTTCACCATTGAATGCAGTGAACCGTGAAAAAGAACTGAAGCTCAGAAGGGGAATGCTGGTTACCCACCAGGTGCTGGGGTTTGCCACCCTCGGAGGAATGATTGGACAAGGGATTGTAGGAAACAAACTCTACAATTCAACTGGAAGCAACTATCGCAAAGTCAAAGACCTGCACGAAGGACTGGGGGCATTTGTCAACATCACCTATTCTACAACAGCAGTCATGTCATTGTTTGCACCTCCGCCATTGATCAACCGTGACAAAAAATTATCGGCCATCCGCATCCACAAATGGCTTTCAGTGGTGCACATGTCCAGCATGATTGCCACCAACCTGTTGGCTGAATCAGACAACAGAAAACTTCACCGCGCAGCTGCCTATACTGCTTTTGCCAGCTATGCTGCCGCTGTCATCGCCATTAAATTTTAAAATATGCGTACCCTTTTCCTATTGCTCTTATCGCCCGCTCTTCTTTTTGCACAAGTCAAGAAACCGCTTGACAAAAAGAAATCAACCATCACCTATTCCATGAACCATGTACTGCATGCCTGGGACGCCGTGTCTTCGGATGTGAATGGTGTTGTGCAACTGAAAGCCGATGGAAACATCGAAAAAGTAGCCATCGTGGCCAAGATCAGTTCTTTTGACTCTAAAAGCTCAAACCGGGATGCCCACACACTTGAAGTGACGGAGGCCTTGAAATTCCCCAACATCAGTTTCGTGAGCACTTCGATTATTGAGTCAAAATCCGGAGAATTGGACGTAAAGGGAACCTTGCAATTCCATGGCGTGAGCAAGGAAACCAGCTTCAAGGCCACTGCAAAAAATGTCAACGGTGCAACACAGGTCACTGGCGGTTTTATCTTCCTGCTGGAAGATTTCAAGGTAACCAGGCCTAGTTTCATGCTCAAGGAGGTTGACAACGAAGTGAAAATTAAGTTTGAGGTTTTCTACTGATTCCTGATTTTGAAGTAAATTGATCTCATGAACAAGAGATCATTCATCAAAAATGCAACCCTTACCGGGATTGGTGCCACCATGGGAATGGATGCACTGGCTGCCCTTTTTGAAACCAAAAAGCACTCCAGTGCTACCGCATTGGCCTCTGATGACCAATTCTGGAAACAGATCAGGACACAATACATGATCAAACCGGATTACATCAATCTGGAAAACGGATACTATAATTTCATTCCACAACCCACACTGGACAAATACATCCAGCACATCCGGGATATCAACTACCAAGGCTCGCATTACATGCGCACCGTCCAATGGGAAAACAAAAAACGCATGGCAGCAAAACTGTCTGCTGTAGCGGGTTGTAGCCCAGAGGAGTTGATCATCACCAGAAACACGACAGAATCTTTGGACATGATCATTGCCGGACAAGACTGGAAAGCAGGTGATGAGGCATTGATGGCCATCCAGGATTATGGTGCCATGCTCGAGATGTTTGAACAGGTATCCAAAAGGTATGGCGTTGTATTGAACAAGGTTTCTGTGCCTAACCTTCCTGCTTCTGATGAGGAGATTGTTTCGCTCTACGAGAAAGCAATCACCCCAAAAACAAAACTAGTGATGATTGGCCACATGATCAACATCACCGGACAAATACTGCCAGTCAAAAAGATCTGCGACATGGCACACAGCAAAGGAGTTGAGGTGATGGTGGATGGTGCACATGCTTTTGCACATATCCAATACAAACTCAGTGAACTAGGTTGCGACTATTACGGAACTTCATTGCACAAATGGATGAGTGTGCCACTGGGTGCAGGTTTCTTGTTTGTCAAAAAAGAAAAGATTGCCAAAATCTGGCCATTGATAGGCGATGGAACAAAAGATCTTTCAGACATTCACCGGTTAAACCATACCGGAACCCATCCCTGCGCAACTGATCTCACTGTGGAGGATGCAATTGATTTTTACAATATGATTGGGGCAGATAGAAAGGAAAAGCGGCTCAGATATTTACAACAATACTGGACCAGCAGGGTAAGGGATGTTCCAAAAATCATCTTGAACACACCATTAGACGAAAAGCGTTCTTGCGGAATTGCCAATGTAGGCATTGATGGGATAACGCCTGCAAACCTTGCAAAACGGTTGATGGACGAACACAAGATCTTCACTGTAGCCATTGACTATGCCAACGTGCATGGATGCCGCATTACGCCAAACGTATATACGACACTGGAAGAACTTGATGCATTTGTTGCAGCACTGAAAAAACTTGCCGCTTAAGATGGGAAGTTTCACAGCAATCATCAAGGACCTGAAAACCTTTGCTACAGCAGAGAAGGCAGCATTTCTGCCCCGTTTTTTCAAGACAGGAAAAGGCCAGTATGGTGAAGGGGACCTGTTTCATGGCATCACCGTTCCCGACCAGAGAACCGTAGCAAAAAAACACCAGTCAACCACCAGCAAGGAAACCATCATTGCGTTGCTCGACTCGGGCTACCATGAAGAGCGGCTGACGGGCATTTTCATCCTCTGTTACAAGTTTGCAGAAAGCAGAAAGCTGGGAAAAGAAAAAGAGTGGGTAGACCTTTACCTCCAAAAAGCAGACAGGGTCAACAACTGGGACCTTGTTGATTCCAGCGCACACATCATTCTAGGTCAGTGGCTGGAGGACAAGGACAGGAAAATTTTATACAAATTGGCGAATGACCCATTGTTGTGGAGAAACCGTATTGCCGTAGTGGCCACCTGGCACTTCATCAGAAAAAAGAATGACCTGAAAGATATCCTGGAACTCAGTAAAATCATGCTTTCCCACAAACACGACCTGATGCACAAAGCAACAGGATGGATGCTAAGGGAGGGATGGAAAAAAGACCCACTGGCCATTGAAGAATTCCTTGATGAATACGCCACCCGCATGCCCAGGACCATGCTCCGTTATGCCATTGAGAAGATGGAGGAAAAAAAGAGAAAGGGTTACTTAAAATTATAAGCAACCCTTTCAGCACCCCACAGAATGCAAGCTCATCTTTGACGCCACGGACGGAGTCGAACCGCCATCGAAGGTTTTGTGGACCTCTGCCTAACCCCTCGGCCACGTGACATTGTGTTTAGTCCACCAAAATTATAGACTTATATTGAACCAGCAAAATCTTTTTTGAAATTTGGGCAAAAAAAAAGCGGAGTAACCTCCGCCTTTTTGTTTTTAGTTGATTTCTCGTATCACATACCAGGAATAACCTCCGGCAGGAATGCTCACGTTCAGTTTGAGGTTGCCATGAGGGTCTGCCAATTGCTGACGGTGTGTCGTGTCTTTTTCGGCAACATCCACCTTGGTGTTGAGTCCGGTGTAGTAAAGAGGAAGAACAACCTGGCGCTGGATGGTTTCCGCCGTTGGGTTGAACAAGAGAACAAAAGCCCTGTCTTTCAAGGTCGGGCTGACGTGCATGAAACCATCCCAATCCCGCCCATCTGCACGCCGCAAATGAACCAATGGTGCATTGAGGATGTCCCTGTATTTTTTGTACCAGGAAACCGTCTTCGAAACAAGTGCCTGGGTTGTTGTCGTATCATATAGTCGCGGTCCGCGGTAACAGGCTTGCACACCGGCTCCATAATACTGGACCATCAGCATTTCATAGTCTTTCAAGTGATCCTTCAATGGCTCAAGCACTGCCTCTGGGCCACCGCCCTGGTAACGGGTAAGCGGCACAAATCCCCAGCTCATGGAAGGAAGTTTTTCGAAAGTGCCGTCGTGGATGTTTTGCCTGTTCAGGATTTTCTGCTGATCGCGGGAAAGGGAAAAATTGACTTCGCGGTATCCGATGCCAATCTTGTGGGTGCCATCCAGAAAATACCAATCAGGCGCATTGACGTAAACGCCATTCTCATTGCACCAGCGGTAAAGCCCTTTCTGCAATTCCATTTGCCTCCACTGCGAATCATCCAGTCCCTTGTGGCCTGGATGCACTGTTGACGCGCAAACATCGCCAGGATATGGCCCATCATTTTCAAACAGATCAAAGCCTGTTTTGCTGATAAAGTATTTCAGTTTGTCAATATAGGTCAGGCCCCACTGACTTCCCATGCAAGGAGCATTCCCAAAGAATGCGCCACCAGGTTTGCCTGTTTTGGGATCGATTACATCTGTTTCATCATTGATCCTGCGGCTGCTGAACAGGGAATAACTGCCGACCAGGATTCCTTTGCTGTGGGCATAATCCGTCAGCTTTTTCCAGCGGGCGATGTTGCTGGCAGCAGTATCCTCCATGTTGCAGTGGCTGCCAAAGCTGAGGATCAGGGCCTCATAACCAGTTGCGGCACACTGGTCAACAGCTGCAATCACCTGTTCATCATTGCGGCTGACCAGGTGCATGAAGATGGGATTCTGTGTGGTCCAGGGTGCAACAGTCGCATACATGCGCTGGATCATCATCCCCCTTCTTTCACGGTCATAGCTGTCCATCAACAGTTCATGTGTTCTGGGCGATTTGATGCCTTCACCGGGAGCGAGCGAAACCGCTTTTACCTTTTCAGGATAGACCTCCAATACGCAGGGTGTTTGATAATTGTAGTTGACCTGGGAAGTATAGGATGAATCAGTAACCCAATGGGTTGTCTGGTCGCTGATGTCATAGCGCATGGCGTTGTTGAAGGCATAGTTGGTTTCAACATAGATGCCGTGCTGTTTTTTCATTTGCTCAGGCGTTCCGACCACTGCACTCTCCTCTTCAACAAGCCCAAGCGACTCGTTGACAATCCTGTTCACCACGATGTTGTTGTTGCTTTTGTTGATGACCTCCACCCACTTGACAACGAGTGGGATCCCATCGTAGAGTTCATAATGAACCACCACTGAAAGGTCTTTAAGAGAAGGAACTGCAGACTTGAAGCTGACGGCCAATGCTTTTCCGGTGGCCTGTTTGTTCACCGATGCCCAGGTTGTTCTTTTCCAGTTGATGTATGGTTTGATGTCGGTGACCGTATAACCAGTAAAAATAAAATCGGCTGCCCCGGCCTTGAAGTCCTTCATCCATTCTTGTTGCAGGTATGCTTTTTCCTGCTGGCCGATCACTCCACCAACATTGTATTCCTTTCCATCAATGATCAGCTTGGCTTCAGGCCTGATGGCACGAAGCAATTGCTGGCCGCTGGCCATGTTCTGAAAATCATAGCAGGCAAAATTGGGAGCAACCTTAAAACTTCTGCGCACAAGTCCGTTGTAGAGCACAAGATCGCCTTCCTTCTCCTTTTGGTACACATTGGCCTTCGTGCTGATGGGCTTCACCAGCCAATCTTCTGGAACAGCCTGGTCAAACCGACTGTCCCATTTCAATGTTTGTGCATCTGTAACCTGAAAACCCAACAAGAAAAATAGAATTAAGTATGGCAATCGCATCATACCTTAAATCTAAAGTATTTTTTTTATTGCCGCAGACAGAAACTTGTCTGGATGGGCCATGGACTCTTCTTTGGAGCCTGCCAGTGCGGCAAGTGTAACCAGCCTGTCTACGCCCATTGCATTGAGGTCTTTGATTGGCATGGAGCTGTCGCCACAGATGGCATACAGTTTGGTACCATGGTTTCTTGCATGGCCGATCAATTTGCCCACCACCTTGCCCTGAAAGGATTGCTCGTCCAGTCTTCCCTCACCAGTAATGAGGATATCCGCTGCAGCAATTTTTTCGTCTAGGCCTACCGTGCTGATCAGGTGATCAACCCCTGGAACCAACCTTGCACCAAGAAAAACATCACATCCGCCGCCCATTCCTCCTGCTGCACCTGCTCCGGGAGCCACCTCAACGGATCTCCCAAAATATTTCATGAAAACAGTATCAAGATGCTTCAATCCTTCATCCAGTTCGTCTACCTGCGCTGCCGTTGCGCCTTTTTGGGGAGCATACACATGTGCAGCGCCGTCGAGCCCAAAAAATGGATTGCTGACATCATAGGCTACGGTGAAATGAATGTCTTCCAGCAAATCTGTTTCGGGCATGATGATCTCATTGATGGAAGCCAGGTTTTCACCGGAGGCCTCCAAAGGATCGCCATTCCTGTCCAGGAACATATAGCCAAGGGCATCCGCCATGCCTATCCCGCCATCGTTTGTGGCGCTTCCGCCGATGCCCAAAAAGATTTCTTTGGCACCCCTTTTGATGGCATCCAGGATCATCAGTCCTGTTCCATAAGTGGAGGCCTTCATCGGATCCAACTCATGTGGAGCAAGAAGGGCAAGACCACTGGCTGCCGCCATTTCAATGTAGGCAGTTGATGTTTCCTTTGAGATCTGGTAGGTGGCCTTGATTTGCCTGCCCAAAGCATCAACAGTCAGGACCTGTGCATCACTGGTCTTGAAATAATGCTTGACGATGGCAGCGTATCCATCGCCACCATCGGCCATGGGAAAGGATTCCACTTCAGCATCAGGGTATGATGCAAGAATCTCTTCCTGCATCAGCTTGCAGAGGGAAATAGAGTCTATGCTGCCTTTGAATTTGTCTGGTGCGAGGAGGATTTTCATTTTTAAACTAACCCAAAATTACATTTTGGGATATACAGCGTTAACTCCCAGCTCTTCTTCAATGCGGAGGAGCTGGTTGTATTTTGCCATACGGTCTGTGCGGGATGCTGAACCGGTTTTGATTTGTCCGCAGTTCAGGGCCACAGCCAGGTCCGCAATGGTCGTATCTTCTGTCTCTCCTGAGCGGTGGCTCATGATAGACGTGTAGCCGTTGGTTTGTGCAAGGCGAACAGCATTGATGGTTTCAGTTACTGTTCCGATCTGGTTCACTTTAACAAGGATGCTGTTGGCAATGCCCCTGTCAATTCCTTCCTGCAGGCGCAAAACGTTGGTCACGAAGAGATCGTCACCCACCAGCTGGCACTTGTTGCCCACTGCTTCGGTCAATTTCTTCCAGCCATTCCAATCGTCTTCGGCCATGCCATCTTCAATAGAGATGATGGGATATTTGTCTACCCACTCTGCCCAGTAAGCAACCATTTCATCGCTGCTGATCACTTTTCCTGAGCTCTTGTAAAACTTGTAGGTATTGTCGGCTTCGTTGTACATTTCACTGGTGGCAGCGTCCATGGCAATGAAGATCTGCTCACCTGGCTTGTAACCAGCGGCTTCAATCGCCTGCAATACAGTCTCAATCGCCTCTTCGTTGCTCTGGATATCCGGAGCAAATCCACCTTCATCACCTACGTTGGTGCTGTATCCCTTCTTCTTCAACACAGTTTTCAACTGGTGAAACACCTCAACACCCCAGCGAAGACCTTCGCTGAATGTTGCAGCGCCGGTTGGAACGATCATGAATTCCTGAAAATCAATCTTGTTGTCGGCATGAGCACCTCCGTTGAGGATGTTCATCAAGGGAACAGGCAATGTGATGGCATTTACACCACCCAGGTACCTATAAAGGTTCAGGTTGCTGGCTTGTGCACCTGCCTTGGCCACTGCCATAGACACGGCAAGTGTAGCATTGGCGCCCAGTTTGGCTTTGTTGGCAGTGCCATCCAGCTCAATCAGCATCCTGTCAACCAAGGCCTGATCGGTTACGGGAACACCCAGCAACTTGGGAGCAATGATATTGTTTACGTTTTCAACTGCCTTCAAGACACCTTTTCCCACATAAACAGCCTTGTCGCCATCACGAAGCTCAACGGCTTCGTGTTTACCGGTGGAAGCTCCTGACGGAACTGCTGCACGGCCAATGAAACCGCTTTCGGTGATGACATCAACTTCTACTGTAGGGTTACCGCGGCTGTCGAGGATTTGTCTTGCGTGGATGCTGGCAATTAAACTCATGATGATTTATTTTAAGGGTTGTTCTGTATGAATGGGCAAACAATCAAAGGCCAGTCCCGGTAAGGTCCCTGAAAATATCCTCCAGGCGCCGGGCTTGCGTGTGCAAAGAAACGATATTCAAATTATGTTGCAAAGCGAAACCCATAAGTTCTTTGCCCAGGGCATCCGGTTCGGTGGTTTCAAGCTCCCATTCCATGGCACCAAGGTTCTGAACACCCAATACACCTGCAATGGAATTCAAAGCCTCTTTGGAGACTTCCTCCCTGAACCCAACCCGAATGCTGGAGGAGGTTTGCTGTTTTTTGAGGTTGCCGATGCTGTCGTCCGCCACTATTTTGCCCTTGTTGACCACAATGACCCTTTCACAAAGGGCTTCCACTTCCTGCAAAATATGGGTAGAGAAAAGAATGGTTTTGTTCTTTCCCAGGCTCCTGATCACTTCCCTGATTTCAACGATCTGGTTCGGATCCAGGCCCGTGGTTGGCTCATCAAGGATCAGCACTTCCGGATCATGCAACAAGGCTGCTGCAAGTCCAACCCTTTGTTTGTACCCCTTAGACAATTGTCCGATTTCCTTGTGCGATTCAGGTGTCAGGCCCGTGAGGTTGATCACGGCTTCAATCCTCTCTGCTGGAGAAGTTATTTTGTGGAGTCCTGCCATCATGCCCAGGTATTCCCGCACATACATTTCATGGTAAAGCGGGTTCAGTTCCGGAAGGTAGCCTATCTTTTTTTTGGTGGCGATGGCTTCCCCTTCGACCGGGATGCCGCAAACTTCAATCTTTCCTTGATCAGGACGAAGATAACCGGTGATCATTTTCATGGTCGTGGATTTACCAGCACCATTGGGCCCTAAAAATCCAACAATCTCACCCGGGGCCACTTCAAAACTGATGTGGTCTACTGCTTTCTGATCGCCGTACTGTTTAAGGATATGATCAACCTTGATGGACATGTTCTTGGCTTAGTCTTCCACATCATTGCTGGACTCCGGCAGGTGGTCATAAGCACCCTTGAGTGCCATCCAGCCAAACATCACAAATCCAAGTGCGATGGGTAAAAAGATGATGGCAAATATACTCCATTGGATGATCGTATCGGTGGTTGGAACAAGCCTGATCCGCTCAATCGCCGTTTTTAACAAAATGCTGTAGGAATAGATGGCCAGTGCAATCCAAACAAGGCCTAAATATTTTTTGATGCTGTTCATGTTCTTGGTTTATGCGTTTACAATGTCTGCTCGATCAAAACATCAATCGTTTACTTCAGGGTCTATTTTGTTGGACAGGTAGATGGTACCAATCACAAGGCATACCACAGCAATGGCAATGGGATACCACAATCCAACCAAAACGTCTCCTGCATAAAGGGTTCCCAGCAATACTGCGATAAACGGTGTCATGCCCCCGAATACGCCATTCCCCAGGTGATAGGGAAGACTCATGGAAGTGTACCTGATTTTTGTGGGGAAGATTTCCACCAGGAAGGCCGCAATCGGTCCGTATACCATGGTCACAAAAACAATCTGGACAAAAATCAAGGCCACCATCGTCCAATAGCCATCATCAGGCAGTTGTTTTGAAATTTTGTCCAATGCCTGGGGCTTTTCCAACCCATTGGCATAGAGCGTATCGTTGTGGACCAGTTTTTCAGTGATCCCATTCTGGTAAAGGTGAACGGTAGTGGTGGTTTGAATGCTATGCCCTTTTGCATTGTCAGGATGAATCACCCTTTCAATATTGGTCTTGCTATCGTCCATCACCACATCCTTGGTGGAAGCAACAGCCAGCATTTTTGTATAGATCGGACGGTATGAAACCACTGCCAGGAACAGGCCCGCCATGATGATCCATTTTCTCCCAACCTTGTCGCTGAGGTTGCCAAAGAAAATGAACAACGGCGTGGCAAAGATGATGGCCCAGATCAGGATGGTCCTGGTCTGCTCAAAATCAACCTTGCAGGCGGTTTCCAAAAAGGTCTGCGCGTAAAACTGTCCTGTGTACCAAACCACTCCCTGTCCCATTGTTGCGCCAAACAGCGAAAGCAAAACCATTTTTAGGTTGCCCTTGTGCATGAGGCTTTCCTTGATGGGATTCTTGGAGGTTTTGCCTTCTGCCTTCAGTTTGCTGAACAATGGCGACTCATGCATTTTAAGCCTGATGTAAATGCTCATGCCCACCAGCACAACAGAAAACCAGAAAGGAATACGCCATCCCCAGTCTTCAAAGACCCGGATGGAATCCGCATCGTTGGAGGCCAGGCTTTTTCGGGTGATTAGGATGATGCCCAGCGACACAAGCAAACCCAGTGTGGCTGTGGTTTGTATCCAGCTGGTATAATATCCTCTTCGTTCTGCCGGAGAGTGCTCCGCAACATAGGTGGCGGCACCGCCATATTCTCCACCCAATGCCAAACCCTGCACCAAACGCAGGAGCAAAACAATCAATGGAGCGGCAAACCCTATCGAATCATATCCCGGTACCAGTCCGATGGCAAAGGTTGAGCCACCCATAAGAACCAGGGTGAGCAGGAAAGTATATTTTCTGCCGACCATGTCTCCTAGCCTTCCGAACACCAGGGCGCCAAAAGGCCTTACAATAAAGCCTGCAGCAAAAGTGGCAAGGGTAGACAGCAAGGCTGCAGTGGGGTTGGTCTTGGGGAAAAACTGAGAAGCAATGATCGGAGCAAGGCTACCAAAAATGTAAAAATCATACCATTCGATCAGCGTTCCTACCGATGAGGCAAATATCACTTTTCTGATCTGTTTTTTTTCTGCAGTAGATTGCATGTCAAGCGGTTGTTGGTTTGTTGATGGGTTGGGTTGATGCGACGATCAATCCGCTTTCAAGATAAAAATATATCGGGAAGAATCTGTTTTTTTTTAACTTACCGCTCTCAAAATTCAAACAACGATATGCATTACCCTTATCAGATCTCATCATTCGAAGGATATCAGGAAGCGTGGAAGAAAAGTGTGGAAGACCCTGAAGGCTTTTGGGGTGAGGTGGCCAGCCATTTTCAATGGAAGAAGCCCTGGGACAAGGTCCTGGACTGGAACTTCAAAGAGCCCTCTGTTGAATGGTTCAAAGGGGCTGAACTCAATATTACCGAAAACTGCATTGACAGACACCTCGTTGATAAGGCCAATCAACCAGCGATCATCTGGGAGCCCAATGATCCGAATGACCACCACCGCATGCTTACCTATGCACAGCTGCATACCAAGGTAAACCAGTTTGCCAACGTGCTCAAGAACAATGGTGTCAAAAAAGGTGACCGCGTATGCATTTACATGGGAATGATTCCTGAACTGGCCATCGCCGTATTGGGCTGTGCAAGGATAGGCGCCATCCACTCGGTCATCTTCGGTGGTTTCAGTGCACAAAGCATTGCAGACCGCCTGCAGGATGCCAATGCCGAATTCGTCATCACCTGCGATGGTGCCTTCCGCGGTGCCAAAGACATCCCATTGAAAAATGTGATTGATGATGCATTGATCAGCTGCAAATTCGTGAAACGCGTCATCGTCTATACCCATACCCGCACTGCTGTCAGCATGATCAAGGGCCGTGACGTTTGGTGGGAAGATGAAGTGCGAAAGGTGGAAACCGCAGGCAATCCTGATTGCCCCGCAGAATCGATGAATGCCGAAGACCCGCTGTTCATTCTGTATACCTCCGGATCAACCGGAAAACCAAAAGGTGTTGTGCACACCTGCGGTGGGTACATGGTCTATACCAACTATACTTTTGTCAATGTGTTTCAATACAAGCCGCAGGAAGTTCATTTTTGCACGGCTGATATCGGCTGGATTACCGGCCACTCTTACATCGTGTACGGGCCGCTGAGTGCAGGGGCCACTTCATTGATGTTTGAAGGGATTCCAACCTTCCCTGATGCAGGCCGTTTCTGGGACATCATCGACAAGTTCAAGGTGAACATCCTCTATACAGCACCAACTGCCATCAGAAGCCTGATGGCCTTCGGACTGGGACCCTTGCAGAACAAGGACCTGAGCTCGCTTCGGGTCTTGGGTACCGTTGGAGAACCCATCAACGAAGAGGCATGGCAATGGTATGACGAGCATGTCGGAAAAGGAAAATGTCCGATTGTTGATACCTGGTGGCAAACCGAAACCGGCGGTGTGTTGATCAGCAACCTGGCAGGCATCACCCCTTCCAAACCAAGCTATGCTACCCTGCCCATGCCGGGTGTGCAGCCTTTGCTGGTGGACGAGAAGGGAGTGGAAATCACAGACAACAATGTAACCGGCAACCTCTGCATCAAATCACCCTGGCCTGCAACACTCAGGACAACCTATGGTGACCATGAACGCTGCCGGACCAATTATTTTGCCACTTATGAGAACCTTTATTTCACAGGTGATGGCGCCTACAGGGATGAAAATGGCTTCTACAGGATTACGGGCCGCGTTGATGACGTCTTGAATGTAAGCGGACACCGTATCGGAACTGCCGAGGTGGAGAATGCCATCAACATGCATGCCGGCGTGGTGGAAAGTGCTGTGGTAGGCTACCCGCATGATGTGAAAGGACAGGGCATCTACGCTTTTGTGATCTACAGCGGTACACATGGCGATGAAGAAATGACCCGCCGCGACATCACTGCAACCGTGAGCAGGATCATCGGACCGATTGCCAAACCGGATAAAATACAACTGGTCTCAGGATTACCCAAGACCAGGAGTGGTAAAATCATGCGCCGCATCCTCCGCAAAATTGCAGAGAACGAGCTCGACAATATTGGCGATACCTCAACACTGCTTGATCCAGCCGTTGTGGAAGAGATCAAGCGGGGAAAGGTTTAGGCCTAATTCGAAAACCTCAGGCCCAATGTATAAGGCACTTGCTCTACACCATATTGGTGCATGGGGCTTGTTGCTACTGAGCCATACAATTTTACAGGACCGAGGCCCAATTCGGCCACATAAGACAATTTGAATTGCTCCAGGTTGAAGTTGGACTTGGTCTTGTCTGTGCCACCAGGCCCTTTCTGCTTCTGCCTTGCGCTGGAAAGGTAACCACCACTTACACCAGCAGAAAACTGAAAACCGCGTTTGCCCTTCATCGGATTCGTGTTGAGGTTCAGCATCACAGGCACTGTGAGGTAGTTGGCCACCAGCTTGTTCTTGCTCAACTCATTCAATTCTCCGCGCAATGCATACACTGAAATACCATCCACATAGGTGAGGCCTGTCTTGAAAAAATAGTTGTTGCTCTCAATTCCCAGACCATATTTCAAATTCAATACACTCTTGACAATACTCACACGCTGCATGAAAAACCAGAGATTGAAATTGGAAACCCTTGAGCTTTTCAATGCAAAATCTCCTTTAGATGCTGGCACGATTCCTGTGGGCTTTACAAATGCCTGTGCTGCTGCAGTTGCATAATTGGTATTGTCATTGTATCCGGCAAAACCGATGTCATACACGAGCCAGTTGGTAGACACTTTTTTGGGTTTCTTTTTCTTCAGCAGATCAGTGGCCGTCTCTGCAATTTTTTTGATGTCAACGCCCTGAACAGCATCTTCAGTTATTTTCTTGAGATCAACTGCTTCAAAAGCCTTTCCCAACTTGCTGATTCCTTCTGAAATTCCCTTGCCCACGATAATCAAGCCTCCCATCTTCAGGGTGTCTGCTCCAATTTTCAGCGTATCGGTTTTGCTGGAATCAGCCTCAATGGGTTTGATGATGGTCATGTTTCCGATCTTCATGATTGTCGTACCCTTTTTCATATTGACTGTATCGGTTTGTGCCATCACCTGTGTTGACAACATACCCAATAACAATGCCACTACTACATGCTTCATACCTTTAATTTTATTGATGATTCTATTTATTGACGGGAATATAAAAATTGGCGACCTGAATGAATTTTTGGTCCTGCGGCAGCTCTTGCTCATCGAGCAACCTTCTGTTGATGGTCCGAATGATGGCGCGGAGTCCTGATTTTTTTTCCTCTTTCATTGCAGCATTGATCAGCATAGTAGTGTTGGGCTCAGATGAAATGGGCGCTGCAGTTGTTGCCATGCGTTCAACCGCCGCCAACAAAACCGCTTCTGAGAAATTCGCCTTCGGTTTCACGGAAATTTGTTGCGGTGTAGAAGCAACAGGAAGATCGGGCAGAACAACCTGCGGAGTATTGATGGCAATGGTTTGCTGAAGCTCAGCTGTTGTTTGTGCATCAGGGTTTTCAGCTCCAACTGGCTTTGCTGAAGATGCTGTCTGGACAAGAGGCGATGCTTGAGCCACAACATCCTGATGAGGCAAGTTGGCGGTTGATGCCACCATCTTATTTTCGGATGAAGGGACTGCTGCGTTAGCGCTGGGCAAGGTTGCTTTTTGAGTTGAAGATGAAACTGGGGCTATACCCTTGTCCATGGCAATGGAAGGATTGTTTTCCTTCTCTCCCATGACCATCCAGGCAATGCCCATGGTAAACAATAGGGCTGCCGCTACTCCAACCATCCTAAGCCAATAAACACTCAGCACATTTTCCTTTCTGTACAACTCGGCCTTGTTCGGGTATACGATGCTGAGGTCTGGTTCAAATCTATGGTCAGCTTCAGTTTCTTCAAGAATCTCCATCCGCAATGATGACTTGTCCATCATCACCAAACCCTTGTCAGGAGTGAATTTTAATGCTTTGATGCGGTTGAATTCGACTTCAAGCAAAGGATGTTGTTCTACAAATTGTAAAACAGCCTCCTGCTCAGACAGCGACAATTCGCCATCTGCATAGAGCAGGAAAAATGTTTCGTAATTCAGTAGATTGATCATCTTGCTTTGGGTTTATGCTTTGTCTGTTCTTTCGAATTCAGGTTTCTACTTTACTATGTTTGCCTTGTCAAATGATGTTCTCAGGTTTTCCCACAAAATCTCTCAATTGAAGCCTTGCCCGGTGCAAATACACTTTTACCTGACTGGGATTCAATGCGGTGATCTTTCCTATTTCTTCGTAAGAATATCCCTCATAATCTTTCAGGAGTATCAAGGATTTTTGCAAGGGCGTGAGTTGTTGAAGCGCCATTTCCAGCTCCCGTTTCAGCGCCGGTGAAACATCTCTGCTGACCCTGCTCTCATCACTGAACGCATCGGTAAATTTCAGTCTCTTGCTTTTTCTGATGTGGTCGATCATCTGGTGATAAGCAACCGTGAACAGATAAGACTTGGCTGTTTCTTTCACCACCGCATCCCTGTTCTTCCACATTTTCTCAAATGCTGTTTGTACAATATCACGCGCGTCCTCAGTATGCTGCAGGTTTTTCAGGATGAACCTGAACACTCCATCAGCATGGGCATCAACACAGTCATTGTATTCTCTCTCAGTCATTGCGCTTTGGATGAATGGTCGTCCTTAATGATACGAAGTTCCGATTGAAAAGTTACAAGCCCGAAGAAAAAATACTGTTTTTGGGCAAGAGATACCTTGGCAAGGCATGCCAAAGAGGCCTTGAAGATCGGATCTGCTCTTGACTTTCCAATTGGTCAAGGTCTTGAAAGCGGGAAAAAGGAAAAGCATGGTAAACATTGGTCAAACCATAACCCAACACCAAAACAAGCATGGCAGAAACCAATACTGTCAGCAAAAAATAATATGGATGTTTTTTCTTCATCAACAATACAACGAAGTTAAGACCGAAAAGTTACAGGCTACCTACTAAAAAGTAAATTATCCGATAGGAACCCCCGCATTGGGCAATTTCTTTACCATAGTTGCAAATTTTGATGGAATTTTGTAATCCCAAAACGCTTCACATGAACGAATCCATCATCGCACGCCTTCAGGCAGAACTTTCTGAAATCAAGGACGCAGGCCTGTTCAAAAAAGAAAGGATCATAGAAAGTCCTCAAGGACCCGTCATCACTGTTGGCGGAAAGGAAGTCATCAACCTCTGTGCCAATAATTACCTCGGATTGTCATCCCATCCAAAGATCATAGATGCTGCCAAAAGATACATTGACGAACGGGGTTATGGCCTGAGTTCGGTACGTTTTATTTGCGGCACCCAGGATATTCACAAAGAGTTGGAACAGAAAATATCCGCCTTCCTTGGAACAGAAGACACCATCCTTTACGCTGCAGCATTTGATGCGAATGGCGGTGTATTTGAACCGCTGTTCAATGACCAGGATGCTATCATTTCCGATGAGCTGAACCATGCATCCATCATTGATGGCGTGCGTTTGTGCAAGGCACAGCGTTTCCGCTACAAGCACAACGACATGGCAGACCTGGAAGAACAATTGAAAGCGGCCGCCCACCTGCGCAACAGGATCATCGTTACTGACGGATCCTTCAGCATGGATGGCACCATCGCACAACTCGACAAGATCTTAGCCCTTGCAGAACAATACGATGCCGCCATCATGATTGATGAATGTCATTCATCAGGATTCCTGGGAAAGACTGGTCGTGGAACCCATGAACATTGCGGCGTGGTGGGCAAGATCGATATCATCACCGGTACGCTCGGCAAAGCCCTGGGCGGTGCTTCTGGCGGATTTACCAGCGGTAGAAAAGAAATCATTGAAATGTTGCGCCAGCGCAGCAGGCCTTACCTGTTTTCCAATACATTGGCCCCCAGCATTGTTGGCGGATCCATCGCAGTGCTAGACCTCTTGAGTGAAACAACTTCACTAAGGGACAAACTTGAGGAAAACACCATGTACTTCAGAGATGAAATGACCAAAGCAGGGTTCGACATCAAACCTGGTGTCCATCCCATCGTTCCCATCATGCTCTACGAAGCAACGGTGGCACAAGAAATGGCGGCCAAACTATTGGAAGAAGGCATTTATGTGATTGGATTCTTTTTCCCTGTGGTTGCCAAAGGCAAGGCCCGAATCCGTGTTCAATTAAGTGCAGCCCATGAAAGGGAGCACCTTGATAAGGCAATTGCTGCTTTTGTGAAAATCGGGAAAGAGATGGGGGTGATTTAAGGTTTGAGGAGGTTGAACTTGTCTGCCGAAGGCAGAGGAGTTGAGGTGTGATGAGCAATTCAAACTATTCTGTCCAGGTTGGCAGCTAGCAGGTGTTTGGCCACAAAAAATCAAAATAAAATTTTCAATTTAGAGGGTCCGCATACCCTCCAGCTGGTCTCCTAATGCTTAAATTCTTCATCAAGCATTATGGGTATAAATACCTTAATTTTCCTATGTTATTCATAATCAATTGATTATAAGCAATATGTTAAAATTAAACTTACGATGCCAAATTTTTAAATAACTTGCGTATTGATATAAAATAAATGAAAAACAAAGTCGACCTTATTCTGCCAGCCCACAATGAGGAGGGTAACATAAGGCCGATATATGAGGAAATCAAAACTGTGATGCAAGCCTCAGATTATGATTTCCGTATATTTTTCATTGATGACGGCAGTACAGACAACACTTTTCAGGAAATACACGCTTTGTCCAACGAAGACCGTCGCGTAAAATTCATTGAGCTTTCCAGAAATTTCGGACACCAGAATGCCATAAAGGCCGGACTAGACCATGCAGAGGCCCCGGTAGCCATCATGATGGATTGTGATCTCCAGCATCCCCCGGAATTGATCCCGCTGATGCTGAAGGAATATGAAAAAGGATATGAAATCGTGAGAACCCACCGCAAAGAAGCCAATCATGAGGGCTATTTGAAAAAAAAGACATCTGCACTTTTTTATAGTGCCCTTAACAGCTTCTCAGAAGTTAGTTTGGAAAAAGGTTCTGCAGATTTTAGATTGGTCAGCGGAAAAGCATTGGAACAACTAAGGGGATTCAATGAACTTGATATCTTCTTTCGTGGATTGATCAAATGGATGGGCTTCAAACAAGTCAGTATCGAATTTTTTCCCAATGAAAGACTAAACGGTCAAACCAAATACAGCTACTCCAAAATGTTCAGCCTGGGACTGAAAGGTTTTACCTCCTTCAGCACAAAACCGCTTTATTTCTCAGCCTTTTTTGGAATAGGCTTATCACTGATCTCTTTGTTATTCCTGCCCTATGTTTTACATGCACTGTTCTTGGGTAAAACTGTTGCGGGTTGGGCTTCCATAATGCTGACCATTTCGCTATTTGGCGGATTGAACCTGCTCATGGTGGGAATCATCGGCATTTATCTTGCCAAACTTTTCATGCAAAGTAAAACCAGACCACATTATATCATTAGAAATACAAACCTGTGAACAAGAGCATATTGTTGAGCTTTGATCTGGAAGAATTTGATATGCCTTTGGAATATGAATTCCCAATTAACATCACTGAACAAATGGCCCTTGGCATGGAAGGCCTGCAGGCAATCGATCCTGTTTTAAACTACCCTGGAATTGTTTCAACCTTGTTCACAACTGCCAATTTCGCTGATTATTTTCCCTCACAGATTGTTGAACTTTCTAAAAAACATGAAATAGCCTCTCATACCTATTTCCATAGTCAATTCGAAAACAAGGATCTGTTGGACTCGAAACTCAAGCTGGAAGAGTTGACAGGAAAAAAAATTACAGGGTTGAGAATGCCAAGAATGAAAACCATAGACGGTAAAATCATTGCACAAGCCGGTTATCGGTATGATGCCTCTATCCACCCAACCTGGCTGCCAGGTCGTTACAATAACCTGGATTTGTCAAGAACACCATTTTTTGACAACGAATTGCTTCGAATCCCTGCTTCCGTAAGCCCGAAGTTAAGAATCCCCCTGTTTTGGTTGAGTTTCAAAAATTTCCCATTAGACTTCTACACCCAACTGGCTATCAAGACCCTCAAGAATGATGGCTTCATAAGCTTGTATTTCCATCCTTGGGAATTCATAGATATCCGCCATTATAATCTTCCTCGCTACACCAGAAACATTTGCGGTGATGCGTTGGTAGAAAGATTACAAAAACTTTTGAAAAGCCTGAAAGCTGAAGGTGATTTTATGACCATGAATGACTATGCAATGTCAATGATAGAACAATCAACAAGTTCTAACGTCGTCAAGATTTTCAGTGACGCTCTTGCTGAAGAATAGGAGTTGATAGGTTATAACCAGCCATGCCAATACACAGGGCAAGGCTTTCAATGCAAAAGGTTTGATCCATACATTTCGAACATAAGCGGGAAAAAGATCTGTTGAGGAAAGTATGGTAAGTACAAACAACAGCAAGAGCATACCCCCCATCCATTTCGGCCTTTCTTGACCAGATGACGCAAACCAAATGGCAAACCCTGTTACTGCAATCACATAGGTAGGCGATTCAGCAGATGTGCTGAAAATAACTACTCCTATCAGCACCTGGGCCAGATACAATAAACGGAATCTATTTTCTATAAAGCAACTTTTTTTGATCAAGGGTAGCAACGAGAGTATGGAAGCAGGCAGAAGAAAATAAACATTGGACAATGCATTGAAACCCGTCATCCTCCTGATCATACCCATCAGTGAAATGTCCTGCATACCATCAGTCAAATTGGTCATGATGTTCTCATTGTTCTTGCCCAACAGCCGGTGATACCAATCAAGATAAGACTGAAGAATGAATGATGTATCAGAATACAACATGGGAATGCAAACCAAAACAATCATGGCAATGCACATCCATACCACTGTTGATCGGAACTTTCGGGCAATAGGGGTGAACATCAAACCCACAATTCCATATAGCTTAACCAGCAGCCCCCCAGAGATAAAAAAAGAAGCAATTCCCACCCTTCCCTTCATCATGTATACAAAAGAAAGAACAATACTTGCACAAAGTATTGTATTGAATTGCTGACTCTGCAGTGATCCGGACATTTCAAGCAATACAATGGACAAAACCACCTTGACTGACTTCTTCTCCAATGGCAATTGGTGAATTGCATAATAGAGCATGCCAGCACTTGTCAAACTCCAGAGTGCCATTCCCACTGCATCTGGCAATAACGCAAACGGAGCAATGATGAAACTGAAAGTTGGCCCATAATGGTTTTGATAAAGATAAATTCCCGGATAAAAATCATACAGGTTTTTACGCTCCAACACATTCCAAAATACCTGTTTGTATATCAGATAATTGTTATAGCTGCTTGGGCCGATGTTGAATTTGATCAGCGTAAGAAAAAGGGGAAGCAGGAACCATAGTAAGGTGAGTACAATTGTTGGTGTACTTTTCAATTTGTGTAACGAATTCCAGCGCTTGATCACTGCCAACTATGGGATTAATAAGTTTTCACAAAGCTAATCAGAATGAAACAATTGTATCAGTATTATTTCTGATATTGCAACTCTATAGATTCATTAATTTTCAATCATGGATAGAAATTTCCTGGATGCCTACTACAAGATGGAACGTGAACATTGGTGGTTCCAAGTGAGGGAAGGAATTATTTTGGATCAATTCAAAACAGTGGTATATGAGAACAATCCACTTCATATATTGAATGTGGGTGCTGCAACAGGTAGATCGTCTGAAATCCTTGAATCTTTCGGAAGTGTTCAGTCAATTGAGTATGATGAACCATCTTACAGGTTTTGCCATGAAAATTTACAAATGAAAATAGATCATGGATCCATTACCGAACTTCCCTATGCTGATGCATCTTTTGATGTTGTATGTGCATTTGATGTGGTGGAACATGTTGAAGACCATTCCGCTGCAATTGCCAATTTAATTAGGGTATGCAAGCCTGGAGGGAAAATTTTTATAACGGTGCCGGCATTCATGTCTCTTTGGAGCAATCATGATGTTGTCAATCATCATTTCAGAAGGTATACCAAGAAGCAGCTGCTGGAGTTATTTGCAGCGCATAGCGGACAACTAAAAAAAGTCACTTATTTCAATTTCTTCCTGTTTATCCCTATTTATTTGGTCAGATCATTACAAAGGATGTTGAGAGCCGGGAAGCAGGGAGAATTGAAGCCGGACAACGATATGGTAGAATCCAGGTTCATCAATAGCCTATTGCATTCTATTTTTTCTTTTGAAAGAAAATTACTGAAAAGACTCAATTTTCCCTTTGGTGTTTCTCTCTTGTTGATATGGGAAAGGCATGGATAAGGGGAATATGCTTGATTCATCAAAGAACTGAAGCGTTCACTGATTGTGTGAAATTGAAAAGAATAAAAAGTTTTAGTCTATTGCATATTTATCGAATATCAGTTGATATTCTTTCGGTAATTTTGAGAATGACAGGAAAATTAAGCTACAAGTTTCAACGGTATGGTGCTATTTTCAGGGAACTGAAAAACTGGCCTACCTATCTTGCATTTAAGTTGGGCATCCATCCTGGAAAGAATTTTGTTTTTCGGTTTAGGGACGGGAATGTTTACAAGGTTCCCAAAAAAATGATTGGCCCTTTCAGAGAATGTTTTTTTGATGACCAATACTTGCTGCACTTCAATAAATCTGAATTTCCAAGCCAACCCACTATTTTGGACATAGGCGCCAATGTTGGATATGCCGCGCTCTATTTTTTTCGATGTTTCCCAAATGCAGAAATACACAGCTTTGAACCCATGCCTTTTTTGCAGAATATTTTAAGACAACAAAATAAGCTTTATTCAAAACAAAATTGGCATCAGCACCAATATGGTCTCTGGAACAAGGATGGTGAAATGGAAATTTTTACAGATGCCCCGAATGAATTTACTTCTATCTCTGGAATAGCTCATTATGAAGATGCCATCCACAAAGTATCAATTCCTGTAAGGACCTTGGCAGGTTTTCTTGATTCACACCACATGAATAAAATCAATCTGTTGAAAATGGATTGTGAAGGGGCAGAATATGAAATTTTAATGGCATTGCCTGAATCATACTTTGCAAAAATAGAAAAGATTGCCATGGAAACACATATTACACAAGCATACAAAACGGAGGATATGGCTGAATTCCTGCTGTCTAAAGGATATCAAGTAAAATATTTAACCCGGCAGAAAACCAGAACTGGTCATGTCTGGGCATGGAAATAAATCTGGCTATCCATCATGAAAATCGGATTCGATGCTAAAAGACTTTTCAATAATTTCACAGGACTGGGAAACTACTCGCGCTTTGTGATAGATCTTCTATTGGAAGAAGCCCAATCAAATGAATATGTCCTGTATACACCAAAAATAAAAGCAAGAAAGGAAACCGACCAATACATCAATCATCCTGGCTTGAAATTGATTATGCCTCCCGCATGGATGAGACCAACACCGCTGGCTGCCATTTGGCGATCTACATTACCCCTGCAAGCTGCTGAATTTTCTTCATTGGATATTTTCCACGGATTGAGCCATGAACTTCCCATCGGTATTCCAAAACATATCAAAAGCATGGTTACCGTTCATGACCTGATCTTCCTTCGATATCCTCAATTCTATTCTCGGTTTGATGTGATGATGCACCATCAAAAAATAAAACACGCATGCAAAGTTGCAGACAGGATCATTGCAGTAAGCGAACAAACAGCTTCAGATCTGATTGAGTTTATAGATGCCGATCCAAAAAAAATCAAGGTAATTTATCAAGGTTGTCACCAACAATTTAGCATTGAACAAAGTCCTGAAAAAATACAAGAAATCAAACATAAATACCAACTTCCTGATCGATACATACTAATGGTAGGAAGCATTGAAGCAAGAAAAAATGCAGTAACATTGTTGAAAGCCTTTGCATTATTGCCCTTGAATAAAAGACCCAGATTGGTCATTCTTGGCAAAGCAACCGCATATATTAAACTGGTGAAAAAAACCATGATAGATTTGGGGATAGAACAAGAGGTGATTTACATTCACAATGCCTCATTTCAAGACCTGCCTGCAATTTATCAGGGAGCAGTCCTTTTCACTTATCCATCACTTTTTGAGGGATTTGGAATTCCCATCGTGGAAGCCATAGAATCAGGAATTCCTGTACTAACATCAAAAGGATCCTGCTTTTCAGAAGCAGGCGGACCGCACGCATGGTATGCAGATTCTCAACAACCTGAAGAATGGGCATCCACAATTTCTGAAATATTGGAATCAGATAACAGCCAAAGAATACAACTACAAAAAAAATATGTGATCAAATTCAGGGCTATAGAAAACAAGAAAGCATATTTGAACAGTTATATTTTCTGAATATTTATCCGGCCAGTACATGAAATATTTATTTAACAAAAATAAAAATCATGACAAACTTACAATTCAAAATATTAATCAATGCAACTGTAACCAACATCTATGATTGTATGCTTGGCATTAACAGTAAATCAACTTATGAACAATGGACAGCTTTGTTTAACCCAACCTCTACTTATGAAGGAAGTTGGGACAAGGGAAGCAAAATTCTATTCATTGGCGTAGATGAGAATGGAGAAAAAGGAGGCATGGTTTCAAGGATAGTAGAAAATATTCCCAATCGGTTTGTTTCTATTCAACATTATGGTCTTTTAAAAGCTGGAGAGGAAATTACAGAAGGAGCTGAAGTGGAAAAATGGGCCAACGGAATGGAGAACTATACGTTTGAAGAAAACAATGAAACTGTATCAGTTACTGTAGACTTATTAAACATACCAGAAGAGTTTATAGATTACATGAACGACGCTTATCCAAAAGCACTTGATAAGCTGAAAGAGATTTGCGAAAACTAAAATCCTTCGAAAGTTAATACCAACAACTTAATGAAGTAAAACTTACTCCGTCAATTTGCATAGACACTTCGCTATGCGGGCTCCACCCAGGCGCCACTGTCTTTCAGCAATTGGATCAGCTCGTCCACGGCCACTTCGCTGTCAACATTTTTCTTGACGATTTCCTTGCTGCGGTAGAGTGTGATTTTTCCGGGACCACTTCCTACATAACCGAAATCAGCATCGGCCATTTCACCAGGGCCATTGACGATGCAGCCCATGATGGCGATCTTCACGCCTTTGAGGTGATTAGTTACCGAACGGATCTTAGCAGTGGTTTCCTGCAAATCAAAAAGTGTTCTGCCACAACTCGGACAACTGATGTATTCGGTCTTTGATATTCTTGTGCGCGTTGCTTGCAAAATGCTGAAAGCCGTATTGTTGGTGAACTGGTAAATGTCTTTTACAGGCAGGTAGGTGCGGCCCTTTGCCTTTGTGTTTTCCATGATGGCCTTTCCGTTGAAACCCAGAGAAATCCCATCTCCCATGCCATCGAGCAACAAGGCTCCTGTTTCAGTGGCAAAATGAATGAGGTGTTCGTCGGGTGTATGCATGCCACTGTCCGTAACCAACACCACAGGATTGCGGATGCCAAGATTGGCCAGTTCAATGAACATGCGGCGCACACTTTGCATGGCGTTGCGGTTGGTGCTGCTCAAACAAAATACAACCGTTTTGTCATTGGCTGCTTGCTGGATCATCTCCATTTGAGCAGGCAAGGCATCATGATTGTTGCTGTAGCAATCCACCATCACAAAATTGATGCGGGTGCTTTTTGAACTGGTTGCAACAAAATCAGCCAATTCAAAAATTGGGAACTGGGATTCGCTGGATGCATCCCAAACGGAGGCATTCACAATATTCTTCCATGTCCCTGGCAATGCAAATGAAATGGGCGTTGACGCCGTATACACATAATCAGCAGCAGCATCACCAATGCTCCATTTGTCTGTTGCCTCATCGTAATCATATCCAATGCTCTGGAGTTGTTCTGGGTTGATGGTTTCAGCACTGCTCATGTCTGATACCACAACAGGAACCTGCTTTGCGCCGATGTTTTCAACCGCAAAGCTATCGCGCCTCTTGTATTCAAAAGGAGAATAAGGCAACTTGATGATTTCAGGAACAGTTGATGTGGAGGTGATGCCATTGTAACGCTTGACAAGATCAAGGCAAACGGGAATTTCAAACTCCGGATCTTCTGTGAGCGATACGCGTATGGTGTCTCCAATACCATCTTCCAACAATGTTCCTATGCCGATGGCAGACTTGATCCTACCATCTTCACCATCACCCGCTTCTGTTACACCAAGGTGCAACGGATAACAGATACCAAACTCATTTGTCATGGTTTGTACTAGCAATCGATAGGCCTGTACCATCACCTGCGGATTGCTCGACTTCATGCTGAGCACAATATTGTGATAAGATTCATCCCTGGCAATGCGCAGAAACTCCATCGCACTTTCCACCATGCCCATGGCGCTGTCACCATAGCGGCTCATGATTCTGTCGCTCAAAGAACCATGGTTGGTGCCAATGCGCATGGCCGTTCCGTACTCTTTGCAAATTTTTACCAATGGAGTGAAGCGCTCGCGGATGCGATCAATCTCTTCAACATAAGCAGCATCGGTATATTCAATGAATTCAAATTTTTTCTTGTCGGCATAATTGCCTGGGTTCACCCTTACTTTCTCAATGATGCGTGCAGCAATTTCTGCGGCATTGGGTGTGAAATGAATATCGGCTACAAGCGGTGTATTGTATCCGCGCTTGCGCAGTTCGTTTTTGATCTCAAGAAGGTTATGAGCCTCGTTTTTTGAAGGTGCTGTGATCCTCACTAGTTCTGCACCGGCCTCAATGCAACGGATGGATTGCTCCACCGTTGCGAGGGTATTCATCGTGTCTGTTGTGGTCATGGTCTGCACCCTGATCGGATGGCCATTGCCCAGCAACAGGTCGCCAATTTTTACTTCTGTTGTTTGCAAACGTTGGTATGCGGTAAGATGGGCCAGACTGGAATGGAGTGAATGTTGTTCTTGCATCAATTGCAATTTACATGATTGTACAATAGAAACTCTGCCGCCTCCTGCCCTTGCTGGAATTACATGATCCCCTTGAAAAATCCGATGTGAGCAAGGATATCATCGGCCAGTTGCTTTCCGATGGCATCCGTATCTGCTTCAGCACCAGCATCAAAATTGATCACAAAAGGATATACATGCCTGTTTTCTTCAATCCAACCAACAACCCAACCAAGCTTTTTGCCTTTGACCAAAACTGATCCCAGTTGATACGCCGTTTGAAACTGTGCATTGTTTTCAACAATCAACATTTTCTTGAGGCTTTCCTGCACGCTGGCCCTGATGGGATGCTGCTTGAAATAGAGTCTTTTGATCAGGCCCAGTTGTTCATCTGCAGAGATTTGCAGGCTATCATTCATCCAGAAATGCTGGAGATCGGTTCCGATTTTTTTGTTGCCATATTTGAGGCTGTCTACCCAAAACTTCATGGTGTCCTTGCCAATCAAGGCAGCCACGGTTTCAAAATGGGTGGTACTGTTGGCGCGGAATGCGCTATAGATGTTCAGGGTTTGCGCAAGCGAGTCATTGCCTTTGACCAAAGAACTGTCATCGGTCAATTTTCCTGTATGCAAGGCTACCATTGTGCTGACAATGTTGAAAGTCTGACCAGGTGCAAAATTCGACTTGAAACGGTCCAGGTCATAAATCGTGAACTTACCCCTGCTGTTGTCAAACATGCCGAAAGTTCCTTTCACTTTGTGTTTCTCGAAAATTCCGCCGATCTCATCATCAATGGTAACATTGTTGACAGTACAAGCATTGAAGGCCAGAACGGAAAGGAGAATGACAAAAAACGACAGGATCCTTTTCATGATGATAATTGTGGAGATGAATTATTCTGGGGTCTGGTTCAATCCTCCTCCCTTCCACCACCTGAACCCAACAAAGCCAATGATGGCCAATGGTGCGATCATCAGGTAAATGATACCGCTGTTCAAACCCTGTGCGGGTTTGTGTCCAAGTTGTTGGGCTGTTTTGGTACAAATTGAGCACTGCGCTTTTACATCGTTCGCAACTGCGAAGACAAAAAGCATGCAGAGGATGGCCAATAACCTTTTCATGTAAATTAAACAGCGTCGGCCTTCATTTGTTTGGCCAGGCGGTTCCTTTCTGTTTCATCTAGGATGAGCTTGCGCATGCGGATGAAATTAGGGGTAACCTCAATACATTCATCATGCTGGATGTATTCCATACACTCTTCCAACGTCATCTGCTTTTTTGGAGCGATGCTGGCTGCACCATCGGTACCGCTTGAACGCATGTTGGTGAGTTTCTTTCCTTCGTTGGGATTCACCACCAGGTCGCCGGGCTTGTTGTTTTCACCAATCACCATTCCCTTGTACACCTCTTCACCTGGATCGATGAAGAAGAATCCACGGTCTTGCAATTTGTCGAGTGAATAGGCAGTTGTGTTTCCGCCCTCTTTTGCCAGCAATACACCATTGTTCCTTCCGGGAATGGCGCCTTTCCAAGGCTTGTATTCTGTAAAGCGGTGTGCCATAACGGCTTCACCTGCAGTAGAGGTCAACATGTTTGTTCTGAGACCGATCAATCCACGGCTCGGAATTTCAAATTCGATGTGCTGCATGTCACCCTTGGTTTCCATGACCGTCATCTCACCCTTTCTCCTGCTCACCAGGTCAATGGCCTTGGAAGCAAACTCTTCAGGAACATCGATGACCAAAATCTCGTAGGGCTCACATTTCTTTCCGTCAACATCCTTGACCAACACCTGGGGCTGACCAATGGTCAACTCATATCCTTCCCTTCTCATGGTCTCGATCAATACACCAAGGTGCAGGATACCCCGACCAAATACCAGGAAGCTGTCCGCACTATCGGTCTCTTTTACCCTGAGGGCAAGATTTTTTTCTGTCTCTTTCATGAGGCGGTCGCGGAGGTGACGGCTGGTCACAAACTTACCATCACGGCCGAAGAAAGGTGAGTTGTTGATGCTGAACAACATGCTCATGGTTGGCTCATCCACATGGATAACCGGCAATGCTTCAGGCTCTTCAAAATCTGCAATGGTATCGCCGATATTGAATCCTTCAATTCCCACAACAGCACAAAGGTCTCCCGCCATAACTTCGGTCACCTTCCTTTTGCCCATGCCTTCAAACACATACAACTCCTTTACACGCTGCTTTTTCACAACACCATCAGCTTGCATCAGGGTGATGGGCTGGTTTTCCTTGATGCTACCCCTGGCCACCTTTCCCACGGCAATACGGCCAAGGAATGATGAGTAATCAAGGGAAGTAATTTGCATTTGCAGGTTGCCCTCAGCAATTTTAGGCTCAGGAACATATTTCAGGATGCCTTCCATCAAAGGAACGATGTCCTCAGTTGGGGTAAGGCTGTCGTTGAACCAGCCATTCTTTCCGGAACCATAGAAGGTGGGGAAGTTGAGCTGTGCCTCAGTGGCATCCAGGTTGAAGAAAAGTTCAAAAACGGCATCATGCACCTCATCAGGACGACAGTTTGGTTTGTCTACCTTGTTGATGACAACGATGGGGAGCAGGTTCAGCTGGAGGGCCTTCTGCAGTACGAAACGGGTCTGTGGCATAGGGCCTTCAAAGGCATCCACCAGCAGGATAACACCGTCTGCCATTTTCAATACACGCTCCACCTCACCACCGAAGTCTGCGTGACCTGGAGTGTCTATCACATTGATTTTCACGTCTTTATATGTAACTGAGGCGTTCTTGCTGAAAATGGTGATGCCACGCTCTTTTTCCAAGTCGTTGCTGTCCATGATCAAATCTCCAGTTTCCTGGTTGTCACGGAAAACCTTGGCGGTATGCAAAATCTTATCTACCAGGGTTGTCTTACCATGGTCAACGTGGGCAATAATAGCGATGTTTCTAATATTCATAATCTTGTTTAGAGGCCGCAAAGTTAAGCCTTTTCAGGCGGGTAGGCAAGTTAAATATATGTTGCACCCCCTTTAGCCCCCTCAACCAGGAAAACATGCTTGTCCCAAAATGCCTTGCATTCCTCCTGTCTTTTCCTGCCCAAGCGGCGCTGGGGAAGCGGCATGGCCGGTGGGCCAGGAAATGCGGTGATGAAAACATGGCCTTGCTGGGTAGGCCTGAGCACCAGGGTGAACTCCCAAGTGGGCGGAATCCTGTCCACGGAAAGATGAAGCAAATCCAGGCCCCGGTTTTTCTTCAGAAAAATATCCGCCCGTTCTGATGCAGTCAACTCATCCACATGGATGACGGCCTTTGTGCCAATGCCATTGGGGAAATCTGCTCGCGAAACCTGTCCATTCAGCTGGATATTGCGATCACCGGTTTCAAGGACAACAAAAGGATGAAGGAAAACCCGGTTCAAGAGGCTTGGGATATCCGAAGCAAAGTCGGCAAAGAACCTCGAGCCGGGAAGGGTCAGCGCAGCCTGGATGGTCTTTTCAACATGACCAGCCTTCAGCAAACTGGCTTGCAATTGTTCATCCGCCCCTTCAAAATGCCGGAGCATGTGAAAAGCATTGTCGATCCGGTATTTGATTTTTGTTGGTTCCAAATCAGCAGGGATTTGAACTGCAAATAAATGGTTTTCGCCCATCTAAAAAGGTAAATTTGTAGTGCTTTATGTCCAAACAGCTGAAAAATATCCTCCTAGCACTGCTTCTTTTGCTGATCATCCAACAGGGGATTGCCCAGCGGATTGATACCGTGATCAACAAACCAGCCTACCGATCCTATTATTCTTTTGCCGTAAAGTCGCCGCTTTATGTGGTCTATTATTTATACAAGGGCGGCGGCGACTGCTCAAGACAGCGGCTGCAGTTCACCAAAGAATACAGGTCTGCCACCAACAAAGACTATGCAAAAAGCGGGTTTGACCGCGGACATTTGGCCAATGCAGAAGATTTTGCCTTTGACTGTGAGATGGAAAGGTGCACTTTTTCCTATTACAATTGCCTGCCCCAGCACCAGAAACTGAACAGGGGCTCCTGGAAAAGCTGGGAGGCCACCATCCGAAAAGAGAGCCAGCGCGACAGGCTGAAAATTTATACCGGCGGGATCTTCGGCAAACAATCCATCGGGTCCGGCGTGGGTGTTCCGGATTATTGCTGGAAAATTGTCTACAATACAAGGACCAAGCTCATCATGCATGCTCTTTTGTTCAAGAACGATGCCTCACAGGCCGTGCAGCGCATCACTCCATCTCAGCTGAAACAGATGCTGGGCTACCCGGTCGAATTCAATGCCAACTGATTATTTTTTCCTGACCAGGTACACCATGGTCATCATCACCAAAAGGAACATCATGCCCGTAAACTGATGGGCAACCCCCAACCATAGCAAGGCTGTTTTGTTGTTGGCAAACAATACCGTGAGGATGCCGAGGACTACCTGCAAAACAACCACCAGCAATGGCAGGGACCTTAGCTTCGCGAACAGCATTCCGCCTGCAATTTTCTTTGCCTTCAGGTGCCATACGATGATCAAAATCGTGATGATGTAGGCCAGGGTGCGGTGGATGAAATGCACCGCCAGTGGGTCGTGCGTGAAATCAGACAAGCCATCATTGGTCATCGATGAAGGAATCCACTCTCCATTGATCTGGGGCCAGGTAGTCGCGAAATTCGCTGCTTTCAGTCCTGCCATGAAAGCACCAAACACCAGCTGCACCACAATCAACAACAACAGGCCAACGGTGAATTTCTTCAGCGAAGGTGCAACCACATGTTGCGTAGAAGGAACCAGCAACAGCATCGCAAACCAATAGGTATAGACCAGCAAGCCAAGTGCAGAAATGAAATGGATGGCAAGACGGATATGGTTTACATACAAATTTTCATCATTGAGACCGCTGGCCACCATGATCCATCCAATCAGGCCTTGGGCGGCACCCAGTAAAAACAGGATGATCAATGGATTGATCATCTCTTTCCTGAACATTTTCTTGGCAATGAAATAAACAAAAGGGATGAGGAATACAAGGGCAATCAACCTGGCCCATTCGCGGTGAAACCATTCCCAGAAATAGATGAATTTGAAATCAGACAAAGTGAACTCAAAGTTCAGGTGCTTGAACTGCCCAATTTGCTTGTATTGCTCAAAGGCCTTCAGCCATGCTGCTTCATTCAACGGGGGGATGGCCCCTAGGATCGGCTTCCACTCTGTGATGGAAAGTCCCGAGCCCGTCAAACGCGTTATCCCGCCCAACAAAACCTGGATGATGATCATTCCGACTCCAATCAACAACCATATCGCTACAGCATTTGATTTCTTGGCAACAGTATTTTCAACCATGGTGCAAAGGTATTGCAGTTGTGCAACGCAGCGGTTTTTTGATGAATTTTTCTTGCTACTTTGCAGGAGATGCTCAAACCATTTTACCAGGACCTTCATCCCGAAGCGGGATGCGATGAAGCAGGCAGGGGTTGCCTGGCAGGGCCTGTATTTGCAGCAGCCGTCATCCTTCCACCTGATTTCGCTGATCCTGTCTTGAACGATTCAAAACAGATCAAGGAAAAAACACGCTATGCCCTTCGGGACATGATCCAAAAAGTTGCCATCAGTTGGGCTGTGGCCAAAATTGATGCCCCAGAAATTGATGCAATCAACATCCTGAATGCCTCCATCAAGGCCATGCACCTATCACTGGACCAACTGAAGCAAAAGCCTTCTTTCATCATCATCGATGGCAACCGGTTCAAGCCTTACAAAAAAGTTCCGCATGCCACCATCATCAAAGGTGATGGGCAATATTATTCCATCGCAGCAGCCAGCATCCTGGCAAAAACCTACCGCGATGATTTTATGTTGGAACAGCACGAAAAATATCCACAGTACAATTGGAAAAAAAACAAGGGCTATGGCACGCTTGATCACCGCAAGGCGATTGCCGAATTCGGAAGATGCCCCTTGCACCGGGAGAGTTTTAAATTAAAGAATTAACCCAATGTTCCTGCACCTTGCCTGATCACTTCAGGCTCTTCATCCGTCATGTCAACAATGGTGGAATATTCTAGGCCACCAATCCCACCATCAACAACGATGTCAACCAGTTTGTGAAACTTGTCGTGGATCAGCTCAGGGTCTGTGTATTCTTCCACCATGTCTCCGGGAAGGGATGAGCTCAGGATGGGATTGCCCAATGCTGCAGCAATCGCATGGGTAATATGATGATCGGGAACCCTCAATCCAATGGTATCTTTCTTGCTTTTCAGGATTTTAGGCACCTCCTTGCTTGCAGGTAAAATAAACGTGAATGGACCAGGAATATGGTTCTTGATGAGACGATATTGGGGTGTTGAAATGGTCTTTGCATATTTGCTCAAATCTGAAAGATCGCTGCAAATGAAGGAGAGATTGGCTTTTGCAGGATCAAGCCCTTTGATGCGGCAGATCCTTTCAACGGCTTTGGGTTGAAAAATATCACACCCCAAGCCATAAACTGTGTCGGTTGGATAAATGATCACACCACCATTGCGCAAACAATCCGCAATTTGTTTGATCAATCTTCCATGTGGATCTTTTGGATGAACAGTAATCAGCATTGCTTCAAATATAAACAGATTGAAGCGTGTAGAGTTGTGCTCTCACGGATAACCCTGAATTAAATGCTTAAACCCAGCTTATGAAATCGTCCAGGTCTCTCCACCGCGGAGCAACTTGTTCAAATCGCCAAGGCCTTTCTTTGCAATGACCTCATCGATCTGCAGTTGGAGCTGGTCTTCATAACAAGCGCGCTCGGTTTCGTAGAAAACACCAAATGGTCTGGGCAAGTGACCTGCGATATTGGGATCATCAAACATGCGCACCAGAATTTGTGCCTTGTAAAAATCATGGTCATCGTGGATCCAGCAATCATCTGCACTGGCGCCGTCTGCAAGGTCAACCACAACTGGCTTGAACCCATCCAGCTTGATTCCTTTTTCCTTGTTGGCGCCAAAAACCAAAGGCTTGCCTTGCTCAAGGAACAATGTTTCCATGGGCTTGGAGGCCTTGTCTGTGAATATTTCAAATGCCCCATCGTTGAAGATGTTGCAGTTCTGGTAGATCTCAAGGAAGGATGCACCCTTGTGGGCGTTGCTGCGCAAAAGGGACTCCTGCAAATGTTTGGGATCCCGGTCCATCGTTCTGGCAATGAAGGTGGCGTCTGCACCCATGGCCAGTGCCAGCGGATTGAACGGATGATCAATGCTGCCAAAAGGAGTTGACTTGGTCACCTTGTGCTCTTCAGAGGTTGGTGAATATTGTCCCTTGGTCAGGCCATAGATCTGGTTGTTGAACATCATGATGTTCACATCAAAATTTCTTCTCAACAAATGAATCGTGTGGTTACCACCAATGCTGAGTGAGTCACCATCACCGGTCACAATCCAGACACTCAACTCAGGCCTTGTTGCCTTCAATCCACTTGCAATGGCTGTCGCCCTTCCGTGGATGGAATGCATGCCATAGGTTTCCATATAATAGGGGAAACGGCTGGAACAACCGATTCCAGAAACAATCACGATGTTCTCTCTTGGTATGCCCAGGGTTGGCATCACCTTCTGCACTTGGGCAAGGATGGAATAATCTCCACATCCCGGACACCACCTTACTTCCTGATCAGTTTGAAAATCTTTTGAAGTGAGCGGCGCTGCTGTTTGTAATACTTCACTCATAAAACTCGTTTGTTCCTTTAAATATACTCAATTATTTTGTTTCGTTGGATGACTGCAGTGCTTCCCAATATTCAGCACCTCTTCTGGTATGGGGGATGACGATGGTTCCGCCCACAATATTGGCAACCGAAAATATCTCGTACACTTCATCGGTTGTCAAACCCAATTCATGGCATTTGCCCAAGTGATACTTGATGCAATCATCGCACCTCAATACCATGCTGGCCACCAGGCCCAGCATTTCCTTGGTCTTCACGTCCAATGCTCCCTCTTGATAGGTATTGGTGTCCAGGTTCCACAGGCGCTTCATCACCAGATTGCCCTTGCTCAGGATGACATCATTCATCCTTACTCTGTATTCATTGAATTCGTTTACGATACTCATGTGCAGGTTTATGGTGCAAAGTTGCAGAAAAGAATTGGATTAGGGTTGAAGGGGTTTAAAGGGTGGAAGTTAACCAATTGAACTTCTTTGACCACTTCCATTGTGTAAAAAGAAAAAGGGAACCAGTGGTTCCCTTTTTCAATCAGATAGTTGATGCGATTACCAACGGTTTCCACCGCCGCCGCCACCAAAATTACGGCGAGGAGCACCACCGCCACCATTGCTAGGGCGAGCTTCACGAGGCTTCGCCTCGCTTACTTTGATGGCACGACCTTCAACAGTTGCACCATCCAATTCTTGGATAGCTTTCTGTGCGGCTGCATCGTCAGACATTTCAACAAAACCGAAGCCACGGCTACGACCAGTGAATTTGTCTGTGATAACCTTCGCTGAAGTTACTTCTCCATACTCAGCAAAGAATTCTTTCAAGTCTTCATCCTGTACGTTGAAGCTCAAATTTGAAACATAAATGTTCATTTCAAAAAAATAAAAAATTAAAAAAGGATGAGAGAAACACAGGCGTAAAGAAGACTTTTACTATTAGCAGAACATGCGTAGCAGAAAATACTTTCACTTACTAAATACTGTACTTAACTCAAATTACACAACAAAGCTACCCTTAATAATTTGATTTGCAAGAAATAAATAAAAAAATCGGTACTTTTTTGCACATTTTAACAACATTTTCCTTAAAAAGGGGTCGCCTTTCGCTCTGCCTGAAGGCTTCTGAAAGTGATCACCGTGCTGAAAAGGAAGAACAATGCCCCTGCAATAAAGGGTGCTCCTGGAAAATAGATGGGTGCTCCGTCCCTGCTGAAAAATGAAAAAAGATTGGTCATCAGGGGCGGACCAACAATGGCCGTAGCACTGATCAGGCTGGTGAGGGCACCCTGCAACTCCCCCTGTTCATTGGCAGGAACATGGGAAGAAATGATGCCCTGCAAGGCGGGGCCAGCAATGCCTCCAAGGCAATAAATGATGCAAAAAGAAAACATCATATAGGTATTGGCAGCATAAGCAAAGCAAACCATGCCGAGGGTATACATCACCAGGCCCACAAACAAGGCCTTTGTCTGACCAAGTTTTGGTATCGCAATCCGGATCAATCCACCCTGCACAATGGCAATCATCAGGCCAACAAATGCCAAGGAATATCCGACCATGGCCGGATCCCAGCCAAATTTTTTCATGGTATAATAACTCCAGGTGCTCTGCACGGCATTTCCACCAATGTAGATGAAGGTCAATGAAAGGACCAGGCCGGCCACTGCGGGGTATTTTCTGAGGTGGATCAGTGAGCCCACCGGGTTGGCCCTTTTCCACACAAATTTTCTCCTTTTGTCTTTTGAAAGAGATTCAGGAAGAATGAACATGCCATACAACCAGTTGACCATGGTGAGGCCCGCCGCAAAAAGGAAAGGAATCCTCTCCCCAAACTGACCCAACACCCCTCCGATCAATGGGCCAATGATGAATCCCATTCCAAAAGCGGCACCTATCATTCCAAAATTCTGTGCCCTTTTCTCTGGCGAACTGATGTCAGCGATATAGGCAGATGCCGTAGTGAAACTTGCACCGGTGATGCCAGACAGCACCCTGGCAATGAAAAGCCATGTGATGCTCGGTGCCCAGGCCAACAACAGATAATCCAATCCAAATCCGAGAAGGGAAAAAAGAATCACCGGCCTTCTGCCATACTGGTCGCTGAGGCTTCCCAGTACTGGAGCAAACAAGAACTGCATGAAGGCATAGGTAAACATCAGCCAACCGCCATAACGGGAAGCAACACTCATGTCTCCACCGGTCAGCTGCTGGATCAGTTTGGGCAGCACAGGAATGATGATGCCCAATCCGATCACGTCAACCAGTACGGTTACAAAAATGAATCCCAGCGCTGCTGATCTACCCTTCCCAAACATGGACTTGTATTAATTGATTAGTGTTGCAAAGAGTCGTAAACCTTCACCTTGCTCCAAAGGGATGAGCAGTCTGATATAAATTTCAAATGCTTTGGATGAACCTGGTAGGTGTCATGGTCTTCAGAAGTCTCGAAAATGTTCAACCAGGAAACGGCATAGGTATTGTCAATCACTTCCCTGTCTGTGGGCGCGGGCACACCAATATGATACATCTTGATTTCCTCTACTGAGGCCAATGCCTCCAGTCCGTCAACCAGTTTTTGAAGGTCTTCTTTGCTTTCAGGATTCTTGAGCCAAAAATAAACGTGGTGAATAAATGTGTTTTTGAGTTCCATTGTAAATTGATTGAGTGGTGAAGGTACAAAATTATCAGCGGGCCTCTTGCAACCAATCCTGAATACCCAGCCGGATTTTCTTGGCAACATTGGCCGGAGATTTTTTGGAGAGGATGAATTTTTCATCTGAGAGATTGCTGAGGAAAGCCACTTCCACAAGGCAGTTGGGATAATCGGTAGGGCCACTCAAGGCAAAGTTGAAACTGCCTACATTGCCAAATTCAGCCAAGCCCAGTTCCATCATCCTTTTTAAAATGGTCTGTGTTAATGGGCGAAAGCCAATATGCCTGTAAAACGTACTCGTTCCTTTCACTGTATCCACTGAAGAGGAATTAAAATGGATGCTGATCAGCAGGTCTGGCGCAGTATCCCTCAACATGCGAATGCGTTCGGGCATGCTCAGGGAAGTATCGTTGGTCCTGGTCATGAACACTCTTTTTACTCCCGCTTTTTTCAACTCCTTTTCAAAGGCTGAGGCATATTCAAGGGTGAGTTTTTTTTCAAGTTTGGAAGATGTTCTTCCTGCCGCTCCAGAATTGTCTCCCCCATGCCCTGCATCTACTGCAATGAAAACGTTTTTGATGTTTTTGTCTGGCGCATGCTTGATCCTGATGGTCAACCTCGACCCGATGGTATCATAATAAACCGAATAGCCCCAATGCATCTTGCTCTTCAGGTCAACATAGACCCTCAAGACGCCATTCTCCATTTGTTCAAACCAGGTATTCCTGACCTCCTTGAGCACCCCTTTCTGCGTGATCCAGTTGGTATTGGAGGTAGTGCCAAAAAGATCAATGGCCAATCGGTTGGGATTTACCTGCATGGTTCCCCGGTACGGAAGTTTTTCCGGCATGGCGATGGTGATGTAGTCAAACCTTTCATCACGGTATGTTTTCCAGTTTCCACTGAGGTAATAGGATTTTGTCTTGAAGGAGGAATCAAAACGCAGGCTGGACTTGGCAACAAAAGCCTTCAGGTTATCCGCAAGTGAGATGATATAATCTGCATTCAGGCTATCCACCACCTTCACCAAAACACCCGTATCCATATAGGTCATCTTGGCACCACCCAAGCGATCATCACCAGGCCCGTATTCAAAAAAAGGAAGCACGCCTGTGGTTCTGGCAAGCTTTATTATTTTGCCATTTGAAGAGCCCGGCTGTCCACCATTGGGCACAGGCTGGCCTTGAGCAATGACAATGAAGGAGAGATAAACCACAAACTGAAAAACCGTCTTTTGCATGCCCCTAAGATAGTTTTTTTACCAGGCCAATCCGTATAATTACGCATATCAAAAAGCAGTTTCCCTTAATTTTCGCTGATTTGGGCCGTTCATATAATAGAATTGATTACAATTCGTTTTAAAAGGGAGCCCGTTTTTAATCCAATATCCATGAACCAATCCCATCCCATGCAAAAAACCACGAACAACAGTTTCATCGCCATCGCATCCGCGTATCTCTTTGTTTTTATTACCAGTTCTCTGATCAACAAATTTTCATCCCCCACTGAAAATCCAGTGGCCATACTGAACGTATTGACCTCTCTTGTTCAAGCACCACTGATGCTTGTGCTGCTCAGCCATTTTGCTGGCAAAAGCATGATCAACAGCCTGATCAAAGGCTGTCTGGCATTTTTGCTGGCATTCAGTGCCGCTTCGCTTGCCATGAGGGGCATGGGAGACAACAACCTCTTTATGATCATGATGGTGGGTTCATTTCCTGTTTTTGCATTCGGATCCACCCTTTTCATCGACCAAGTAAAACAAATGATCTACGAAAAGAAAGGGGCCAACAAGGCAGTTTTGCTCAGCGGAATTGTTTTCGCATTCGGTTCTTATATCATCTTATTGTTGCTGAACAAGATTGATCCACAGGCGCATGCCGGAGATTTCAGGATCATGCTGGGGCTTATCACTTTGATTTCTGGCCTGATCATGGCTGCAAGCCTTGCCTTCAGCAAATCCGAAACAAAGGAATTGATTGTTGTATCCAACAGAACACCTGCTCAAGTCGGCTTTGACCAATGGGAAAATTTTTCCCTGGCCAGCACACCTGATGTGATCAAAAAAGGAGTAACCGATATCAGCAAATACTATTCAGGATTGCAGAAAACCAGCTAAAGCTCAACCGCAATCTTAGGACTGGCGTTTTTCATCTTGAAAGACGCCATTTTTATTTTCAGCCGATCTTGTTCAACATGCATCGCGCTAAACAATCAAATGTTGACAATGAAAAAATGGTTTTACAGCATAATTGATGAAATTTAACCGCTGATAAAGCCCAACCATGACCATCTTTTTCATCATCGCCGTTGCACTGCTCCTGCCTTACCGGTTCATCATCCGCCGTGCAAACAGGCAATTGATATTTCTGCAACGCTATACCGCCACCCAGGTTTCGGCAGACAAAGCCAGCATCATCATTGCTGCCAGGAACGAGGAAACAAATATCGGTCATTGCCTGGAGTCCTTGCTGGAACAGGATTTCCCGCGATCACAGATGGAAATCATTGTGGTGGATGATCAATCGGTTGACGGAACAGCAGCATTGGTAAGGAGTTATGCTGACAGGGGCATAAGGTTGATCAGCCTTGGCAAGGATGAAG
>JACCDP010053860.1_pt1 | contig 38541 bp, 24 predicted proteins | sample 7445841 | NCBI WGS metagenome assembly JACCDP01 (sample SAMN15323441, study PRJNA562643) | freshwater metagenome | isolation source: river surface water | place: USA:Blue River Watershed | collected 2017-08-17 | reverse complement strand
GGGCGTTCGCCACGCGCTCTTCCCCATCGGCACACGCTTTGGCGCTCTCGCTTTCGCGGGCGGTGTGCTTCCCGACGCCACTCTCCGCGGCATGCGGATGTCTCGGTCTCATGGCGGGACCGTCCCGGCCGTTGCCGGCCGGAATCTTCGAGTGAGGCCTCTTCGCCCAGTTCGGATCCTTCCTGCCGGAAGGTTCGCGCCGGACGTGGTGCTGACACGCCTGCAAACTAAACGCTCTCGCGTCACCACCGCTGCCGCGGGGACGGCACCGGCTTTTGGCCGGCCGTTTGCCCCGCGTTACGGGTCTGACCTCTTACCTCTAAGGTTGCCTTTCGCCTTTGCAGTGGGGTGATCCCGCTTTACGGGGCCGCCCCAGTGAGGAGATTTCGCGGACTTTGCCAGGTCCGTTTTCTCCGCGCCGTCGTGGCTTCCTTGCGCGCCCTGTCCACAAAGGACCGGGCCTTTTGGCGGGGTGGTCCCGCCGGAAACCGCGACTGCGTTCTGGTCAGCGCAGTAACAACCGATACCCTCTGGGGTAACTGCGTCGGCGCGCGGGTCGAAACTTCCCGCGGGCCTGACTCGGCTGAGCACGGTTTCTAATCGTGCCTCGCCGCACAGTTCCTGATTCGTGTGTGAACTGACCGGACACGACTCCGGCCAGAGGAACTGGTGACATATGCCTCTCGGCGGCTTTCGCCGCCTGGGAGGGGAGGGCGGCACCAGCTGCCACCATCCATTCCCCGGTCGCCCGGGATTATCCCAGCTGCGCCTTCAGCGACGTTTTTCAGGCCGCTGCGCCTCAGCTGTTCTATCAAGGAACGGAGAAACGGTGCGCCCGGGTCGCGCGAAACGAAAGGCTTTGTTCTGCACAACTTGTTCACCGCGGCCGACGGTGAACAACTTGGCAGCAACGTCACTCACCGCTTGTTCACTGCCCGCGGTGGTTTTGGCTTCGCGCCTCGTCCGTTCCCGTTTTCCTCCAGCGCTCCATGCCTTCCCCCCGCGAATTGCCGATCTACGAGCTCGAGGCCGAGCTCGTCGACGCGGTTCGCGCGCAGGGGCGCGTGATCGTCCAGGCACCGACGGGCTCTGGAAAGTCGACGCAGATCCCGCAGATGCTTTGGCGCCATGGGCTGCTGGGTGAACGCGGCGAGGTCGTCGTGCTCCAGCCGCGGCGGCTCGCGGCGCGGATGCTGGCGCGGCGCGTGGCGGAGGAGGCGGGCACAAGGCTGGGGGAGGGTGTGGGGTACCAGATTCGGCTCGAGTCACGGGTGAGCGAGCGCACGCGCATCCGGTTCGTCACCGAGGGGATCCTGCTCCGCCAGATGTCGTTCGATGCCTCGTTGCGCGGGGTGTCCGCCGTCGTGTTCGACGAGTTCCATGAGCGGCACCTGCACGGCGACATCTCGCTGGCACGCGCGCTGCAGATTCAGCGCACGACGCGGCCCGATCTGCGGATCATCGTGATGTCGGCCACGCTCGAGACGGCCCGCCTGGAGACTTACCTCGCGCCGGCCGTTACCCTGGTGTCGAAGGGGAGAAGCTACCCGGTGCGGGTCGAGTACCTTCCGCGGGCGGTCGACTTTGAGCGGGAGCCGGTCTGGGACGTGGCGGCGCGGGAGTGTGAGCGTGTCGCGGATACGACTTCCGGCGACCTGCTCGTCTTCATGCCCGGGGCCTACGAGATCAGCCGCACGCTGCAGGCGCTCGATGCCAGCCGGGCGCTGCGCGGTTTCGCGCTCCTGCCGCTCCATGGTGAGCTTTCGGCCGAGCAGCAGGACCGGGCGGTCGAGCGCTGCGAGGCGCGCAAGGTCATCGTTTCCACCAACGTCGCCGAGACCTCGCTCACGATCGATGGCGTCACGGCGGTGATCGACTCGGGCCTCGCCCGCGTCGCGCGCTTCGATCCCCACCGCGGGATCAACACGCTGCTCGTGGAGCGGATCTCCGCCGCGAGTGCCGACCAGCGGGCGGGCCGCGCGGGCCGCACCGCGCCGGGCGTCGCCGTGCGCCTCTGGACCGAACGAGAGCACGGCCAGCGGCCGGCCCAGGAACTGCCGGAAGTGCGGCGCCTCGATCTTTCGGAAGTGGTGCTGACGCTGAAGGCCAGCGGGGTCGACGACGTGGCGGGTTTTCCGTGGCTGGAAGCGCCCGAGCCGCGCGCCCTGGAGCGGGCGGAGGAATTATTGGCGGATCTCGGGGCGATCGAAGGCGCGGCGGCCGACGGCGCCGGGGGCGCAGCCCGCGGGGGCCGGATCACCGAGGTGGGCCGGCGCATGCTGCGTTTCCCGGTGCATCCCCGCTACGCTCGGATGTTCCTCGCCGCACAGGAGCGCGGCTGCGTGCGGCCGGTCGCCCTGATGGCGGCGCTGACGCAGGGGCGGAACTTCCTCCTGCGAGGTGTGGACCGGCGCACCGAAGAACTGCGGGAGGAAGTGTTGGGCGAGGAGAGCGAAAGTGACTTCTTCCTGCTGATGCGCGCCTGGCGATACGCGGAGCGGGAGCGCTTCGATTTGGACGCCTGCCGCCGGCTCGGAATCCACGCGCAGGCGGCGCGGCAGGTTGGTCCGCTCCTTGGGCAATTCCTCGAGATCGCGGAAGGAGAGGGCTTGGATGTATCCGAACGGCCGTACCGCGATGACGACGTGAGGAAGTGCGTGCTGGCCGGCTTTTCCGACCACCTCGCGCGGCGGCTGGATGCGGGGACCCTCCGTTGCGAACTTGTGCACCAGAGGCGAGGGATGCTGGCGCGGGAAAGCGCCCTGCAGAAGGCGTCGTTGCTCGTGGCCGCGGAGATCAGCGAAATCGGCGGGCGCGGCGGCGAGGTGACGGTATTGCTTTCGCTGGCGACGGCCATCGAGGAGGCATGGTTGGCGGAGCTCTTCCCGGGAGATTACCGGGAAACGAAAGGCGTGGCGTACGACGAACACGCACGGCGGGTGATTGCGCGCCGCGAGCGCCGCTTCCGGGATCTCGTGCTCGAGGCCAAGGCGGGAGGCGACGACGTTCCGCCCGACGCGGCGGCGCGATTGCTCGCGCGTGAGGTGCTCGCCGGGCGTCTCAAGTTGGAGGCGTGGGATGATGCCGTGGAGCAGTGGATCACCCGTGTGAACCGGCTGGCCGAATGGTTCCCGGAGCTGGAGGTGAGCCCCATCACCGAGGCCGACCGGGCGACGCTGGTGGAGCAGGTGTGCTACGGCGAGGCGGGCTACCGCGGTATCAAGGACAAGCCGGTCCTGCCGGTCCTGCGTGAGTGGCTGACGGCGGAGCAATTCGCGGTGCTCGATGATTACCTTCCCGAGCGGCTGGTCATGGGTAACGGACGCCGCTCCCGGCTCACCTACCACAAGGAAGGGCCGCCGGTGCTGAGCGCCCGAATCCAGGAGCTTTACGGCATCGAGGGACGGTTCGCGGTCGGGCACGGCCGCGTGCCGGTGCGGATCGAGGTGCTGGCGCCGAACCAGCGGCCGATCCAGGTGACGGACGACCTTTCGGCGTTCTGGCGCGACATGTACCCCAAGGTGAAGGCGGAGCTTTCCCGCCGTTACCCGCGGCACGAGTGGCGTTAGGCTATCCCTCCCGGTGGGCGGCCCAGAAGCGGCATTCGTCGGAGAAATCGCGCACGGCGCGGGATTCGCGCGCGACGTCGTGCCGCAGGGAGTCGAAGGCGTGGAACCAACCGGTGGCGGCGAGGTCAGCGAGGATCTCCCCGCGGTCGGGTAGGTGCATGAAGGTGCGCCCGGTAGGGTCGCTGAAGTAGCGGTCGCCGAACTCGACGAGGCGCGGGTCCTGGCGACGCTGCTCCCAGCGGATGGCCTCGAGGCGCCAGAGGGCGCGTTCGGTCGGGGAGGAGTTGCGGTCGTGGGTCGTGAACAGCAGTGGTGCGCCGGCGCGGCAAAGCCGGTGGAGCGAACGCAGGGCGCGGCGGCGGTTTTCCCGGCCGGGGATCTGCATCAGGCCGTTGAACATGAACAGCGCTCCGGCGAATCCGCCCTTCGGGGCCCGCACGTGCTTGGGCGCGGTGGCGTCGTCCTGAAGAAACGTGATCGCGTCCGCCTCCCGTTCCGCGGCGAGGCTGATCGCCTGGTCGAGCAGCTCGCAGGCGAAATCGAAGGCCGTGATTTCACGGTAGCCAAGCCGCCAAAGCCCGAGCGTCACGCGGCCGGCGCCGCAGCCGGCTTCAAGCAAAGGTGCGTTGTAATCGGGGAAGAACCGACGGATGAGCAGCTCCTCCGAGGCCCAGAGTCCGAGCTCGTGGGCCGCGCGGGTGTAATGGATGACGGTCGGCAGGTCGTTGAAGTCCGCCCGGACCGTCTCGGCGTTTATCCGAGCCTTTTCCACGCCGCGATGAACATGCCGTTCGCGTTGATCTCGTGGGGCCACAGCGTTATGCCGGCCGCGATGGGAAGAGCGCCTGCTGCTCCGGACGTGACGGGCGTGCCGACGGCCTCCGGGCGGAACTCCGGATGCGCCGCCGAGAATGCCTCGGCCACGGCCGTCGTTTCGCTGCGGGTGAGGGTGCAAACCGCGTAGACGAGCCTTCCGCCGGGGCGAAGGGATGCGGCGACGTGGGTGAGCAGGTCGAGCTGGGCGGCTGCAAGCTCGCGCACGTCATCCGGTGAAGACGTCCAGCGTGATTGCGGGTTCCGCTGCCAGGTGCCGATGCCGCTGCACGGTGCGTCGAGGAGGATGCCATCGAAGCGCGCCTTGGTCGGCGGGCGGGCTGAGCCGTCCCAGTCGGCCGTGCGGAAGTTGAACAATTGGGCGCGCGACGCCCGTCGGCGGAAGGTTTCAAGGCGGCGGCTATGGCGGTCGGTGGCCCAAACGACGCCCTTGTTGCCCATCAGGTCGCAGAGGTGGAGCGCCTTGCCGCCTTCGCCGGCGCAGGCATCCCACCAGGTTTCGCCCGGCTTGGGAGCGCAGGCGAGGCCGACGAGCTGCGAGGCGAGGTCCTGGATCTCGAACGCGCCGCGGTGGAAGGCGGCGGACCGGAAGAGATCCTCCTTGCCCGAGTAGTGCAGCGCGTCGGGGGCGAGGACGGAAGGTGCGCAGTCACCGAGTTCGGCGGCGAGCTCGGAGCCCGTGCCCGGCCGGGCGCGAAGCCAGAGGGCGGGTTCCTGCTGAAGCTGGCGCGCGTGCTCCGGGGTGAGCTCCATCTCCGCACGAACCCAGTCGGGGACAGTGCGGGCAACGAGCGCCTGGGGCTTGATGGAACGGGGGTCGCGCCGGAAGCGGTCGTGCAGCTCGATGGCCTGCGCGATGCGGGCCTGCGGTGAGGCCCGATCCTCGAGCCAGCGTAGCCAGCGGAAGTAGGCGAACACGGCGCGGCTCACGTCGCGGCGGGCGGCAGGGCGCACGTGGGGCCGGGTGGCGAAATAGGCGCGGAGCGCGGCATCGGCACGGTGGCCGGGGGCCAGGCCGGCGATCACCTGCGCGGCCTGGTTGAGGGTGGATTGACCGGTCATTGAATTCAGCCCCGCTTCCGGAAGCGGCGGTCCTCCCGCAGCTCAAGGCGGCGGGTCTCCACGATGGCGCCGGCTGCGGCCGGGTGGGCGCGCAGGCGCTGGAACGAGGCGGCGTTCACCTTCCAGTTGAGCGCGGTGCTGGCTTCGGCGAGCGGCGAGATCCGGTCGCCGAACGCGAAGGCGAACTCGACGCGGGCGTCACCGGACTCGCGGTTGAGGGTGGCGCGGAGTTCCCGCAGGAACTCGGGCAGCTCCCGATGATCGGGGCGCAGCAGCCAGACGACCTTGCGCACGTTGGAGGCGACCTGGGCGTCGAGCGGGTAACACTCCTTCACGTTGATCCGGGCGCCCTCCTGATTCACGATGATGGTACCCTGCACCAGCACGAGGGCGTTCTCCTGCAGCGTAGCGCCGTACGCGGCGAAGGCGTCGGCGAACATGTTCAACGCGAGCGACGCGCGCCGCGTGGCGAGGGTGAAGGCCATCCACGGGCGGTTGTCCTTCTTTGAGAGCTTTTTCGCCAGGTTGCCGGCGATGCCGCAGAGGCGGAACTCGGTGCGATCGGGCTGGCTGAGCAGCTCATCGACCGCGTGGGTGTCGATCGCCTCGGCGAGGCCCGCGTACGCATTCATCGGGTGGCCTGAGACATAGAAACCCAGCAGTTCCTTCTCAAACGCGAGCTTCTCGGCCGGGTTGAAGTCGGCGGCGAGTTCCGGGGCGGCGGTGCGCGCCGTGGTGGGAGCCGGCGTGGCCGCCGAAGAACGGCGGCCGGCGGGGGGCGGCGGCGGCTCGGCGAGCATGTCGAGGAAGCTGTGCTGGCCGGCCGCGCGGTCGCGGGCGAGGGCGGCGGCTCCGGAGAGGGCGGCGTCGATCCCGTCGAAGAGCGTCTTGCGGGGCTCGCCGGCGAAGTCGAAGGCCCCCGTCTTCACGAGGTGCTCGAGCACGCGCTTGTTGATGGCGCGGCCGTCGATCCGCCGCGCGAAATCGGCGAAGCCGGTGAACGGGCCGTCGCGGTCGCGTTCGGCGATGATCTGCTGGGCGGCGAGCTCGCCTACGCCTTTCACGCCGGCGAGGCCGAAGCGGATCTTGTCGCCGACCGGGGTGAACGTCTCGCGCGACTCGTTGATGTCGGGCCCGAGCACGGTGAGGCCCATCGCCTCGGCTTCGGCCACGAAGTGCGAGACCTTCTCGGCGTTGCCGAGCTCGGCCGTGAGCACGGCGGCCATGAACTCGACCGGATGATTGGCCTTCAGGAAGGCCGTCTGGTAACTGATGACGGCGTAGGCGGCGGAGTGGGACTTGTTGAATCCGTAGCTGGCGAACTTGTTCAGGAGGTCAAAGATCTCGTTGGCCTTGCGCTCCTCGAGGTTGTTCACGCGCTTGGCGCCCTCGACGAACTTCACGCGCTCCTTCGCCATCGCCTCGGCGTCCTTCTTGCCCATCGCGCGCCGAAGCATGTCGGCGCCGCCGAACGTGTAGCCGGCGATGACCTTCGCGCACTCCATCACCTGCTCCTGGTAGACGATGATCCCGTACGTCTCGCGGAGCACGGGCTCGAGCAGCGGGTGGGGGTAGGAAACGGAAGCGGGATCCTTCTTTCCCCGGGCGTAGTCGGGGATGAACTGCATCGGGCCGGGCCGGTAGAGCGCGCCGACGGCGTTGATGTCGTCGATGTTGGAGATGCCGACGAGTTTGGAGGCGTTCTGCATGCCGCCCGACTCGAGCTGGAACACGCCGACGGTGCGGCCGGAGTTCAGCAGGGCATAGGTGCGCGGGTCGTCGAAAGGAACCGCCTCGATGTCGAACCGCGGGTCCTTCGTGCGCCGGATGTTGGCCACGGCGTCGGAGACGACGGTGAGCGTCTTGAGCCCGAGGAAGTCCATCTTCAGCAGGCCGAGCTTGCCGACCGCGTTCATGTCGTACTGCACCGTGACGTCGCCCTCCTGCAGGGTGAGCGGGACGAACTCCTCGAGCGGGGTGTCGGTGATGATGATGCCCGCCGCGTGCTTACCGGTGTTGCGGACCATGCCCTCGAGGACGCGGGCCTGGTCCATGATGCGCTTGGCGACGGGGTTGCGGGCGACCTCGTCGCGCAGCTCGGCGCTCTTCGTCAGCGAGTCCTCAAGCGTGATGTTGAGCTCGTCGGGGATCATCTTCGCCAGTCGGTCGGCCTCGGCGAACGGCAGGTTGTGGACGCGCGAAACGTCGCGGATGACCATCTTGGCGCCGAGGGTGCCGTAGGTGATGATGTTGGCCACGCACGGGTCACCGTACTTGCGGCGCACGTAGTCGATCACCTCGCCGCGGCGGCGCATGCAGAAGTCGATGTCGAAGTCGGGCGGCGAGACGCGCTCGGGGTTGAGGAAGCGCTCGAAGAGCAGCTTGAAGCGGATCGGGTCGAGGTTGGTGATACCGAGGAGGTAGGCGACGAGACAACCAGCGCCGGAGCCGCGCCCGGGGCCCACCGGGATGCCCTGCTCGCGCGCCCAGCGGATGAAGTCCCAGACGACGAGGAAGTAGTCGACGAACCCAGTGACGCCGATGACGGCGAGCTCGAAGCCGAGGCGGACGACCAGTTCCTCTTCGGTCGAGAGACCCGAGTAATCGGGCGCCACAGGCTTCTGCCCCGGGGGTAGTCCGGTGAGGCGCTTGAGCCGTTCCGCGACGACCGGGCGGGCGGCTACCGCGGCGTGATCAACCGCGTAGCGGTGCGTGAGCCCCTCGGCACAGAGCTGCAGCAGGTAGCCGTTACGGTCGGTCTTCACCTCCGGCGGCAGCGGGTATTTGGGGTAGCGCTCGCTGCCCTTGGGGAAGGGGATCGCGAGGTCGCACATGTCGGCGACGAGGCGGGTGTTGGCCAGCGACTCGGGCACCTCGGCGAACAGGCGTGCCATCTCCTCGGCGGACTTGAGGTAGAACTCCTGCCCAGTGAAGCGCATCCGCTTCTCCTCCTCGATCTTCGCGCCGGTCTGGATGCACAGCATGGCGTCGTGCGGACCGGCGTCGGTGGAGCGGACGTAGTGGACGTCGTTGGTGCAGATGACGCGCAGGTTGAATTCCTCGGCGAGCTTCAGGAGGCCGGGGATGATCTTGCGCTGCTCGGGCAAGCCATGGTCCTGGATCTCGACGAAGTAGTTCTCGCGGCCGAAGATCTCGACGAAGCGTCCGCAGGCGCGCCGGGCGTCCTCCTCGCGGTCATGCAGCAGGTGCTGCGGGACGAGCGAGGCAAGGCAGCCGGTGAAGCCGATGACGCCCTCGGCGTGCCGCGCGAGCATGCCGAGGTCGGTGCGCGGCTTGTAGTAGAAGCCCTTGAGGTGGGCGTCGGACACCAGCTTGAGCAGGTTCTGGTAGCCGGTGAGGTTGCGCGCGAGCAGGCCGAGGTGGAACATCGACTTGCCGTCGTCGTCGGAGCGCCCGTGTTTTTCCAGACGGGAGGTTTCAACGAGGTAAAGTTCGCAGCCGATCAGCGGCTTGATGCCCTTGGCCTTCGCCTGGTTGTAGAAGTCGATCGCTCCGTAGAGGTTGCCGTGGTCGGTGAGCGCGATGGCCGGCATGCCGAGCTCGAGCGCGCGGTCCATCAGCCGGTCGATGCGGCAGCAGCCGTCGAGGAGGCTGTAGTCGGTGTGGACGTGGAGATGGACGAATTTCGGATCGACGGACGGCACGCGTGTCCCGAGCCAAACGTGCGTCCGACCCCCTGCAAGAAGGGAAAGGAGCGTCGCGCGCCGGTGGGCCCGCGCGGACCGGCTGGCCGCTTGCCAGCGCCGCGGGGGCGCGCATAAACGCGCGCCGATGACCACCACCCGGGCGCGCGGACTCGCCAGTCTCCACACGGGCGCGACGACGGTCGTGATGGGGGCCTTCTTCTGGGGTTACGCGGAACTCATCCTGAGGCAGGTCCCGTGGGTGCGGCTGACGCGAGAGGTCAATCTTCTCCCGTATTTCCTGTGCGTGTTGGGCGGAATGGCGCTGGCCCGGCGGGAGAATCCGGGATGGGTCGGCGGGCCCGACGTGCTGCGGGCGGCGAACGCGGCCCGTTTTGCGGCGCGACAAGTGACGCTGATGGCGCTGCTGCTGTTCACGCTGATGTTCGCGACGCAGGACAGGAGCGTGAGCCGGCTCTTCCTCGGTTCGTTCCTCGTGTGGTCGGGCCTGTTGCTCTGGGGGCTGAACGCTTGGCTGCCCCGGGCACTCGCGCGGACCCTCTTCCAGCGCGGCCATGAGTTGCCGACGTTGTTCATCGGCCCCGCCGCCTCGCTGGCGAGGCTGGGTGATTGGATTGAACGGCAGGTACACCTCGGACTCCAGCCGGTGGGACTGCTGACCGACGAACCTGGAGCGAAAGGGCTGCGGGACCTGCCGGTGCTCGGACACGAGACGGAACTGGCGCGGGTGCTCGCCGAGCGACCGGTCGCGCAAGTGGTGCGGCTGGGCTTGCCGGCCGACGACGCGGCCGCCTCGGAATTGGTGGGCCTATGTCAGGAGCACGGCATACGGCTGCTGCTGCACAGCGACGTGGCAGAACGGTTCTCGCATCCCTTCGTGCCCAGCCTCGAGGGCGGGAGGAGCTTCCTGATGCTGCAGTCCGAGCCGCTGGAGGATCCGGTGAACCGCGTGATGAAGCGCGCGTTCGACGTGGCGCTCGCCCTGCCGGTGGTGACGCTGGTGCTGCCGCCGCTGGCGGCGTGGGTCTGGCTCGTGCAGCGCCGGCAGGCCCCCGGGCCGCTCCTCCACACGCGCGAGCGCTGCGGGCGGCGCGGCCATGAGTTCCGCATGCTGAAGTTCCGCACGATGCGGGCGGGCGATCCCGACGCTTCAGCGGAGGCGAGGCAGGCATCGGCGGAGGACGAGCGGGTGTATCCAGCCGGGCGGTTCATGCGCCGGCATAGCCTCGATGAATTCCCGCAGTTTTGGAACGTCCTGCTCGGGCACATGAGCGTGGTCGGTCCGCGGCCGTACATGCCGTTGCTCGAGGGGGAATTTCAAAGGCAGGCGCGCGGCCACCGGGTGCGGCAGCTCGTGAAGCCCGGGATCACCGGTCTCGCCCAGAGCATGGGCTACAGGGGGCAGGTGCTGCACCAGGAGATGCTGCGCCGCCGGCTCCAATGGGACCTGCACTACATCGCGCACTGGTCCATCTGGCTGGACGTGCAGATCGTGCTGCGGACGCTGGTGCAGATCGTGCGTCCGCCGCCCACGGCCCATTGACCGCGCCGCGCGCTCCGCGACGCGTCAGGCCCGCAGCAGGTCGAGCGACTTACCCTGGAGCGGGAAGATGGGTTCGCCTAGCCGACGGGAGCTGATCGCCTCGAATTGCAGGCCGATCGCGGAGTCCTTCGCGAAGAACTGCAGGAAGTCCCGCTTGTGCATGACGAGGAAGCGCGCGGGTGTGCGGGTGACGATGGTCGCCTTGGTGACGCTGTTCTGCAGGAGACTAATCTCGCCGAAGAAGTCGCCGATCCCGAGCTGGGCGATCTCCTCCCGGCCGCGCCGCACCGCCAGCCGGCCCTCGTGCACGAGGTAGAAGAAATGGTTGTCCTCGCCCTCGTGCAGCACGTACGCGTCGGCCGGGTAATCCTGGAAGGACGCGCGCCGCGCGAATGCCGCCAACGCGTGCGGCGACCAGCCGGCGGCGAGCGGGGTGCGCTGGAGGAAGGCGATCTTCTGGACCGCGTCCTCAATCTGCGTGCGGGAAAGCCGCGACAGCACCATGCCCTCGAAGGCATCGCGGGTGAGGCTCAGGACGACCGCGGGCTGGAGGCAGCGGACGCTGCGCGTGCGCGGACTGCGGTTCAGCAGGGCGATCTCGCCGAACACGTCGCCGGGGACGAGCGAAGCGACGGGGTCCTCCTTGCCGTTGGGCAGCATGCGGGTGACCTCGACCTGGCCTTCGTAGAGGAGGTAGAGCTTATCTCCGGTTTCTCCCTCTCTGATGATGGCGGACTTGGCTGCGAACCGCTCGGGTCGGAACGCGGCCGCGAGGGCGGCGCGGTCCGGCTCGGGCAACAATTGGAAAAGCAGGGACTCGGACACGCAGCGCGCGATCCCTTCCGGCGTGGCAGCTCCGTCGACAGGTCGCTCCGTCCGGCGGGGCTGGCGTGCCGCCCACTCCCGCCACGCTAGGAAAGCCACGGCGCCCAGCCCGCTGAGGGCCCCTATGACGACGAAGCCCAATGTCGCGAGCACGATGAACGCGGTGAGGCGGGGACTGCCCGATGCTTGTAAGGCGCGCCATAGTTCAATCCAGTTGCCGGTGAGTAGCAGGCCGGTTGTCGCCAGCAGCCCGCACATCCACGCGAGGCTGTAGACGAGGTGTAGTCCGAGGAAGCGGAGGTCCAGATTCCGTAGCCGCTTCGTGAACGAGTACCAGGTGGCGCGGTTGGGCTCGAACTGGAAATCCCATTTGTCATCGTCCCGACGCCGGCCGGCGAGCGCGTGGATCACGCGGAGCCCAGGTGACCACCAGAACGGAGAGGTGAGCGCGGCGACGGCGGCGGCCGCCGCGGCGGTCGCGCCGGGCAGAGCGAAGGCGCAGGCGGCCAGCGCGAGGTGGATGGCCGCGAGCTGCGCGAAGGCCGCGTCGGCCACCGCGCGGGTCCCGCCCATGATCGCGTCGTCGAGGTCGGCCCGGAAGCGGGGCAGGAGGAAGGAGGCGGTGAAGCCCGGGGCGTAGACCTCCGCACCCGCACGCCGCACAACCCCCGCAGCGAGCCAGTTGCCCGTGCTGAGTGCGAAGCAGACCACCATCCAGCCCGCGGCCAGCTCCCAGACGTGCGAGGGCAGGGTAAGCGGGCGGAAGAACAGCGCCGTTGCCGCCAGGGCGATGCTGACGATCGCACCTTGCCTGGCCCAGCCACCGGATAGTTCGTGCGCCCAGCGGGCCGGCCGTACCTGGGGCGGCGGCTGGCAGCCCTCCGCCTGAAGGATGCCGCGCTGATAGGCCTTGATGACGATCTCGTAGAATTCCCGCAGCTGCACGCAGTCGCGGTCCATGATCAGCTGGAAGAGAACCTGCGGCACCGATCGGCCCGGGCCGTCTCCGAACGCCCGGAGCGCCCTCCAATGGGTCAGCGCCATGGCGAGGTAGCGCCGCGAAGGCTCCAGCTTCACCACGCATTGGTCCGGGGTCAGCTGGGCCATCCGCAGGCCCTCCGCGCAACGCAGTTCGACGACCGTCAGCAGCGTCTGCTGGTCCAGCTTGGCCACCTCGAACCCTGGCGTCGGATGCAGGGGAGGTATGACCTGCGGGCCAGGCGCACGGGGCGGGTGGTCGGGCGGAGTCATGGCGATGGGCTTTGTGGAACGTGCCTACCTGTCGTTACGGCGATCCTCTCCCTACCACCCGCGTCCTCGTTTTCGAGGCCAAAGCGGCGACGCAGCGGCTTCAGGTTCCTATCCGCCAAGGGGTTGCCGGAGTCAGGCCGACTATTGGTGTGCGCGAGCCGGGCACGAAAAAGGCGGCTTCCCCGGGGAAGCCGCCTTTGTTCCAGACGGGCGCCGGTCAGGACCAGCGCAGGTCGACGCGGGAGAGCGGCATCTGGCGGACGCGCTTGCCGGTGGCGGCGAAGATCGCGTTGCAGATGGCCGGGGCGACCGGCGGCAAGGCCGGCTCGCCGAGCCCCGTCGTCGGGAACTTGGTCGAGAGGAAGTGCGTCTCGATGCTGATCGGGGAGTCCGTGATTCGGATCAGCGGGTAGTCGTGGAAGTTGGATTGCACGACCCGACCGCGCTCGATGTTGAGCTCCTGCGTGAGCAGCGTGCCGAGACCGTCGACCACGGAGCCTTCCACTTGGTTCTCGGCGCCGCTGAGGTTCACGATCTGCTCCCCGATGTCGCCGCCGGTGACGAACCGGTCGACGCGGAGCTGGCCGTCCTTGGACACCGTGACCTCGGCGACCTGGGCGAAGTAGCCGCTGTGGCTGAAGTGGAAGGCGATGCCGGCGCCCGAGCCCTTGGCGAACTTGCGCTTACCCCAGCCGGCCTTCTCGGCGGTGAACTTCAGGATGTTGCGCATGCGGGCGACGCTGTAGCCCGCCGCCTGCTTGCCCTTGCCGCCGCCGGGCCCCGCGGGCATTTCGTCGCGCGTGCCGAGCAGTTCGAGTCGCATCTCCAGCGGGTCGCGGCCCGCGGCGTGGGCGAGCTCGTCGATGAAACTGTGGAAGACCCACGCGAACACGCAGCTGCCCGGAGCGCGCCACGGACCCATCGGCCAGCCGGTGTCGAACATCGTCTGCTCGGCGAGGTAATTGGGGATCCAACGTCCGGGAAATTCATCGGGGCTGAGCGAGCCGCCGCTGCCGGGGCTGCCGCCCTCGCCGAAGGTGAAGAAGTGGTTCTTCCAGGCGGTGACGCGGCCGGCGGAATCGAGGCCCGCCTTGAGGAAGTGCAGGCCGCCGGGGCGGTACTGATCGTGCCGCAGGTCGTCCTCGCGGGACCACGTGAGCTTCACGGGCGCGGGGACCTTCATGGCGATGGCCGCGGCCTCGATCAGGTAGTCCGCGCCGATACGCCGGCCGAAGCCGCCGCCCGCGCGGTTGAGGTGGAGCTTGATCTTCTCGGGTGCGATGCCGAGGACGCGGTTCACCATGCCGGTGCCGATGCTCGGGATCTGCGTCGGAGACCAGATCTCCATGACGCCGTCCTTCCAGCGCGCGGTGGTGTTCTGCGGCTCGAGGTTGGCGTGCGAGATGAACGGATACAGGTACTCCGCGCTCACTGTCTTGGCGGCCGAGGTGAAGGCCGCCTCGACGTCGCCATCCTTGCGCAGCACGCGCTGGCCGGGCTGGGCGGCCTTGGCACGCGCCTCGGCCACATAGTTGTCCCAGCTCTGGGAAGCGACCGAGCCCTCGTCCCAAGTGACCTTGAGCTGGCGTCGGGCGCTCATGGCCGCCCAGGTGGAGTCGGCCACGATCGCGACGCCGGGACGCAGTTCCTTCACCTTGCCGTTGCCCTCGAGCACGAAGGCGTCGCGTACGCCGGGCAGGGTCTTGATGAAGTCGAGGTTGGCGCTGACGACCTTGCCACCGAAGGCGGGGCACTTCTCGTACGCGGCGTACAGCATGCCCGGGAGCTTCACGTCGATGCCGAACAGCGGCTGGCCCGTGACGATCTTCGGCGTGTCGATCTGCGCGATGCGCTTCCCGAGTAGCTTGTAGTCCTTGGCGGGCTTGAGCGTGACCTGTTCCTTGGCCGGGACCGGCAGCGTCGCTGCCTTGGCCGTGAGCTGGCCGTAGTTGAGGCGCTTGCCGGAGGTGTGCACGACGGCGGCGTTTTCAGCGCGGCACTCAGCGGCGGGAACCTTCCAAGTCTGCGCGGCCGCCTCGACGAGCATCGTGCGCACGGTGGCGCCGAGCAGGTGGAACGTGTCGTAATTGTTGGGCGTGGACCGGCTGCCGCCCGCGCTCTGGCCGCCGTAGAGCTTCTCGTCGAAGTCGCCCTGCTCGATCGTGATGCCTTGCCACGGCACCTCCATCTGCTCGGCGATGATCATCGGCAGGGAGGTCTTCACGCCCTGGCCCATCTCGGGCTGCTTGGAGACGATCGTCACCGCGCCGGTGGGCGAGATGCGCACGAAGGCATTGGGCTTGAAGTCGCCCGCCGTCGCGGCGTCAGCCGCGCGGGATTCGCCGCCGGAGCGCAGGTAAAACGCGAGGGCCAGTCCGCCGCCGGCGAGGCCGGTGAGCTTGAGGAAATCGCGGCGGTTGACCGCGGGGGAACTGAGGGTGGCGGAGCTCATTGCGCAGCCTCCTTTCCGCCGCCGGCGAGGGCCGCGGCGCGCTTGATGCCTTGGCGGATGCGCGTGTAGGTGCCGCAGCGGCAGATGTTGCCGGCCATCGCGCCGTCGATGTCGGCGTCGGTGGGCTTCGGATTGTCCTTCAGCAGCGCCGCCGCCGTCATCAGCTGGCCGGGCTGACAGTAGCCGCACTGGGCGACGTCGAGTTCGGACCAGGCCTTTTGCAGCGGATGGAGCTTACCGCCCTCCGCGAGGCCCTCGATCGTCGTGACCTTCATGCGGCCCACGGTCGACACGGGCGTCATGCACGCGCGCGCCGGCACGCCGTTGAGGTGGATGGTGCAGGCGCCGCACTGACCGACGCCGCAGCCGTACTTTGTGCCGGTGAGATCCAGGTTGTCACGGAGCACCCAGAGCAGCGGGGTGTCCGGCGCCACGTCCACCGAACGGGACTGGCCGTTGACGTTGAGGGTGTATTTCATGGGGAAGAGGATCGGTGACGGGGAACTTTCTGAAACGCGGGCAAATCCACGCACGCCGGCATAAATGGCAAACGGAGTTTTGCGGAGCCGGAGAGGGGGCTTGGGCGATCGGTCAGGTGAACACCTTCGGAACAACCTGACCGTGGACGTCGGTAAGGCGGTAGTCGCGTCCCTGGAAGCGGTAGGTGAGGCGGGTGTGATCGTATCCGAAGAGGTGGAGGAGCGTGGCGTGCAGGTCGTGGACGTGGACCGGATCGCGGGCGACGTTCCACGCCAGGTCGTCGGTCTCGCCGATCACCTGCCCGCCCTTCACGCCGCCGCCGGCGAGCCAGAGGCTGAAGGCGTTGGGGTGGTGGTCGCGGCCGGTGATGGCGCGCGATCCGGGACGGTTTTCGCCGAGCGCGGTGCGCCCGAACTCGGATCCGCAGATGACGAGGGTGTCTTCGAGCAGTCCCCGCTGCTTGAGGTCCTTCACCAGCGCGGCGATGGGCTGGTCGGCCATGAGGCAATTGTGCGGCAGGTCGCGGTTGATGCTGCTGTGGTGGTCCCACGACGCGTGGATGACCTGCACGACGCGCACGCCGCGCTCGACGAGCCGGCGGGCCATGAGGCAATTGCGGGCGAATGTGCCGAACAGCCCGGTGCCGCCGAGTTGGTTACCGCCCTCGACCTTGGGTTCGGAGCGGTTGACGCCGTACATGTCCAGCGTGGCCTGCGATTCGCCGGAAAGGTCCATCAGCTCCGGCGACGCGGTCTGCATCCGAAAGGCGAGCTCGTAGGCGGCGATGCGGCTCTCGATCTCGGGGTCGAGCACCTCGGCATGGCGCAGCGCGTTGAGCTCCGACACGCCCGCGATGGTGCGCCGCTGCATGGCCGCGGTCACGGCGGCGGGGTTGTCGAGATTGAGGACGGGCGTGCCCTCATTGCGGAACATCACGCCGGAGTACTTCGAGGGCAGGAAGCCGCTGGACCAGCTGGCTGATCCTCCCGGGACGCCGCGGCCGACGCAGATCAGCACCACGAACTCCGGCAGGTTGCGGTTCTCGCTGCCGAGTCCGTAAGAGAGCCAGGAGCCCATGCTGGGCCGGCCGGAAATCGCCGACCCGGTGTTCATCAACAGCTGCCCCGGCACGTGGTTGAACTGGTCGGTGTGCATCGACCGGATCAGGCAGATGTCGTCGGCGATCGAGCCGATGTGCGGCAGCAGGTCGGAAAGCTCCATGCCGCACTTTCCATGGGGTCGGAACTTGCGCGGGGTGCCCATGATGCGCGCGGATTCCTTCGCGAGGAACGCGAAGCGCATCTCGCTCAGCATCGACTCCGGGAGCGGCTGCCCGTCGAGTTCGTTGAGCTTCGGCTTCGGGTCGTAGAGGTCCATCTGGCTCGGGCCGCCCTCGAGGTAGATGTAGATGCAGTTCTTCGCCTTCGGCGCGTGATGCGGCCGCACCTGGCCTAGCCCGCCGTTGGCTCCGAGCAGGCCGTCCGCACCCAGCAGGCGGGTGAGCGCGAGCCCGCCGACGCCGCCGCAGGCGCGGTGGAGGAAATGTCTCCGACTGACGGGGCGGGGCGCGGGGTTCATTCGCGGGTGATGAACTCGTCGAGGTTGAGCAGGAGACGCGCCGTCGAGAGGAGCGCAAGCCGCTCGTCGCCGGCGCTGATCGTGAGTTGGTCCGCGTGGTGGCGGCGCAGCGCCTGCAGCTCGGCGGCCGAGGGCGGGCGGCCGAGGCAGAGCTCGAAGCCGGCGCGGAGCCGCGCGTCGGCATCTCCCTGAACCGCGGCCAAGCGTCCGGCGAGCGCTCCCGCGGCGGCGAAGAACACGGGATCGTTTAGCAAGGTGAGGGCCTGCAGGGGAGAATTGGACCTTTCGCGCTGCAGGCAGGCGACGCTCGCATCGGATGCGTTGAAGGTCGTCAGCATCGGGTAGGGCACGTTACGGCGAAGGTGGATGTACATGCCGCGGCGGTTGGCCTCGGCACCCTTGGTTTCGGGCCAGCTGCGATTTCGGCCGAACGCCATCACGAACTCCGGCAGCGGCGGGTGGATGCTGGGGCCGCCGATTCGCGGATTCAGCAGCCCGCTGCTGGAAAGTGCCACGTCGCGCACGATCTCCGCCTCGAGCCGGTGGCGGCTCTGACGCGCGACGAGGACGTTGAGCGGGTCTCGCTCCTCCAGGTCACGTCGCACGGCGGAGGATTGGCGGTACGCTTCCGAAGTCACGAGCAGCCGGATCATCGCCTTGCGGCTCCAGCCGAGCCGCACGAATTCGGTCGCCAGCCAGTCGAGCAGCTCCGGATGGGAGGGCCTCTCGCCGAGCGCCCCGAAGTTGTCCGGGGTCGCCACCAGGCCGCGGCCGAAGAGCTGGCGCCAGATCTGATTCACAGCGACGCGCGCGGTGAGTGGGTTGGCTGGATCAACGATCCAGCGGGCGAGGTCCAACCGGTCGGCGACTGCGCCGCGGGCCCGCAACGGCGGCAGCACCGCCGGCGTGCCGGGCTGCACCTCGTCGCCGGGTCGCTTGTAATCGCCGCGCAGGTGGATCCGCGTGCGCCGCTCCTGCGCGATCAGGACCGGCGCGGCCGTCTTCGGAAACTCCGGCCGCTTGGCGAAGTGGGCGGCGAGCGGCTTGAAGAGTTCCTTGCCCTTTTCGTCGGCGAAGCGCGCGACGTAGCGTGCGAGCGCCAATCTTTCCTCGGGTGTCCGTCGTCCCTCGGCAGTGTCCAGCGTGGCGAGGACTTCGTCCGGCAGCGTGCTGGCCTCGAGTGGTAGCGGGCTCGTGGTGAACGAGACCCGGAAGCGCGACATCACGCCGGTGATGCGGTGTTCGAGTTCGGCGTAGAGGACCGAGCCCTCGGGAAAGTCCCTCGGCTCCTTCAGCTCGAAGGCGATCGCGTGCGCGCGGTCCCCCTGGCCGGTCACCGCCCAGCCGGTAGTCGTGTCGCCATCGAGTGTATGCTCCGCGGGGCTGCCCTTGGACGCGAAGTCCGCGCGCGCCGCGGCGAAAGCGAGCTTCTCCTGCCTTCCGTCCGGCAAGCGCACCATCGCCGAGAACTCGGCGAGGTGGAAATCCCCCGAGCGGGTACGGCCGGCCTTCTCGCCGAGATCCGCAAGGGCTTCGATGCGCAATCCGGTCACGGCCCGCGCAGACAAGGTCGCACGGACGACGTAGCGGGTGCGCACCGGATCACGCTCACCGGTCGTGAACGAATGGTCGGCGTTCGGCAGCGCGGTGCGTTCCTCGTCCTCGGTGATCGTGGTGATCTCCTCCGGGATGAGGCGGGTCCAACGCGCCTGCGGGCGGACCAGCGTCTTTTCCCACTCGGCCACGCGGGTCGCGACGAGTCCGGCGACGTGCTCACGGATCGGTGCCTCGAGCCGTTCGCGCTCCACTTCCCAAGCGGCCATCCGCCGTTCATGCTCGGCGAGTTCGTCGGGCCGCGGCGCGGGAACGTCGCGCTCGGCCGTGCGGTTGAAGAAGGCGTACAATTGGTAGAATTCGCGGATCGAGACCGGGTCGTACTTGTGGGTGTGGCACTCGGCGCAGCCGACCGTGAGCCCCAGCCAGACGGCGCCCGTGGTGGCCGCGCGGTCGACGGCGTTCTTCACGCGGTCCAATTCCAAGTCGGCGCCCGCCTCGTCGTTCTTGAGCGAGTTTCGGTGGAAGCCGGTCGCGATCTTCTGTTCGAGCGTCGCGTTGGGGAGCAGGTCCCCGGCGAGCTGCTCGAGCGTAAACTGGTTGAATGGTTGGTCGCGATTGACGGCGTCGATGACCCAGTCGCGGTAAAGGTACGCGTAAGGGCGCAGCGTGTCGTTGAGGTAACCCGCGCTGTCGGCGTAACGCGCCTGGTCCAGCCAGTGCCTTCCCCAGCGTTCCCCGAAATGCGGTGAGGCGAGCAGCCTGTCGATCAGCCGGCCGTAGGCGTCGGGGGCTCCGTCCTCAGCGAAGGCCCGCGACTCCGCGGGAGTTGGCGGCAATCCCGTCAGGTCGAGACTGAGGCGGCGGAGGAGCGTACGGCGGTCCGCGGCGGGCGAGGGGGCGACACCCTCCCGGGTGAGGCGGGCGCGGAGGAAGCGGTCTACGGGGTGAATGACGCCCGTGATTTCCGGGACCGCCAGACGCGGCGGGGCCACGAACGACCAATGGGGCGGTTGGGGCGCCCCTTGCTCGATCCAGCGTCGCAGCAGTGCGACCTGGGATGAGTCGAGGGGCTTCTTCAACTCAAGCGGCGGCATGACCTCGTCGGCCTCGCTGGAGGTCACGCGGTGGAGGAGTTCGCTGTCGGCCGGTCTGCCGGGAACAACGGCAAAGGCGCCGCTCTTCGCGGCCGCCCGGGCCCCTTCGGCGACGTCCAGCCGCAGTCCGCCCTCGCGTTTCGCCTCATCGGGGCCGTGGCATTGGAAGCAGTGGTTGGCGAGGATCGGCCGGATCTCGCGATCGTAATCGACCGGATCCTCCGCGCGTACCACGCCCGCGAGCAGACTGGCGAAGGCGAGCAGCCCGCGGGTGCGGCGACGAGGAAGGGCGAAGAGGGGGAGCATCCGTTGGGGCGGGCGGCGAGGGATGGGAACGACCGTGCATCGAAGCGCGGGCGGAGGGAAGCTCTTCGTGCGCGGAAAACCGCGGCGAAGCGGGTTGGGTTTTGGCCTGACGCCGGGCGTGGGATGGCCCACCGATGGGGCATGAAAGCGATCCGCATCCATGAAACGGGAGGTCCCGATAAACTTCGGCACGAGGACGTTTCCGTCCCCGTGCCCGCGGCGGGGGAAGTCCGCCTCCGCGTGGAGGCGGCGGGCCTCAACTTCATCGACACCTACAAGCGCTCCGGCCTCTACGCGGTGACGCTGCCGCATACGCTGGGCCAGGAGGCCGCCGGTGTCGTTACGGCCTTGGGAGCTGGCGTGACGGAGTTCAAGGTGGGCGACCGCGTCGCGAGCGCGGCCGTGGCGGGGGCCTGTGCGGAGGAGGCGGTGGTGCCGGCGGCGCAGGCCGTCCGCGTGCCGGAGGCGGTTTCCTCCAAGCTGGCGGCGGCGGTCATGCTGCAGGGGCTCACGGCGCATTACCTCGCCTGCGACACCTGGCCGCTGCGCTCGGGTGAGAGCGCGCTGGTCCACGCGGCGGCGGGAGGAGTCGGCCTGTTGCTCGTCCAGATCGCGAAGCGCCGTGGGGCGCGCGTGCTGGCGACCGTGGGTTCGGACGACAAGGCCGCGCTCGCCAGGGAAGCTGGGGCCGACGCGGTCTGCGTTTACACGCGGGAGGATTTCGCGACCGCAGCGCGGGCGTTCACCGGCGGACGCGGGGTGGACGTCGTGTACGATGGGGTGGGCCGGGAGACCTTCGAAGGATCGCTCGCCAGCCTGCGGCCGCGCGGGCTGCTGGCCTCGTTCGGCAACGCGAGTGGCCCGGTCCCGCCGGTGGCCCCGCTCCTGCTTTCGCAACGCGGTTCGCTGTTCCTCACGCGCCCGACGCTCGCCCACTACGTGGCCACGCCGGCGGAGCTGCGCGCGCGGGCGGCGGATCTTTTCGCGTGGATCGCCGACGGCTCGCTGAAAGTACGCGTCGGTGCCACGTGGCCGCTCGCCGAGACGGCGGTTGCACACCGGGCGCTCGAGTCGCGGTCGACGACAGGGAAGGTGCTCCTGCTGCCGTAGGGCGTAGCCGCGGTGGCTTCCGGAACTGCCGCGGCAGGATCCTCGCTTGTGGAACGTAGCCGCCGGCGCTCCCCACTGATCCGCCTTGGCGGCGACGGGTGGGCGAGGCAAGGGTCGGGCATGAACCCCTTACTCCGCTGCCTGTTCCTCATGGTGATTTTTCTGGTCGCGCCGCTCCTTGCCGCCGCGCCGGCGCCGGAGGCATCGGGTTGGAAGGCGGGTTTTGCCTCCGTGAAAATAACGCCGACTGAGCCGCTCATGCTGGCAGGTTACGCGGGACGGACCCAGCCGACGCGCGAGGTCGACGACGACCTGCACCTGAAGGTGCTGGCGCTGGAGGATGCGGAGGGGACGCGGGCGCTGGTGTTCACCGCCGACCTCATTGGATTCCGAGCCGACTTCACGGCGGCGGTCTGCGCGCGGATCGCGGCGGAGATGGGCGTGCCGCGGGAACGGATCCTGTTCAACGCGTCGCATACTCACGCCGGGCCGGCGATCATGCTCGGCACGCAGTCGCATTACACGATCGCGCGGGAGCAGGCGGAGCGGCTGGTGGCCTACACGACAAAGCTGCAGGACGCATGTGTACGGCTGGCGCGCGAGGCGCTGGGAAAGTTGGTGCCGGCGCGGATGCGGACGGGCGTCGGGCAGGTGAACTTTCCCATGAACCGCCGCGAGTTCACGGAACGCGGCGTCATCCTTGGCGTGAATCCGCGCGGTCCCGTCGACCGGTCGGTTCCGGTGCTGCGCATCGACGATCCGGCCGGCCGGCTGCTCGGAGTCGTCTTTGGCGCGGCGTGCCACAACACGACGTACGGCACGCGCGACAACCGCGTGAGCGGCGATTACGCGGGTGTGGCCCAGGCGTTCGTGGAGCGGGAATTTCCCGGCGCGCAGGCGATGTTCGTGCAGGGACTCGCCGGCGACGCCAATCCGTACCCTAACAGCCTCAACGATCCCGCGAAGCGACCGGCCGTGGAGATCGCCCGCGCGCACGGCGCGGAACTGGGGCGCGAGGTCATCCGCGTGCTGGGTTTTACGCTCCGTACCGTGAGCGGACCGTTGCGTGCGGCGGTGGGTGAGGTGGCCCTGCCGCTGCGGGCGCCGCCGCCGCGAGAGGAGTTGGAGCGTACGGCCGCAAAGGGAGCGGGCGCCGACAAGTGGGTGGCGGGCGAGATGCTGCGCTGGATGGGCGAGAGTAGGGCGCTGCCGACGGAATACCGAACTTCGGTCGCCGTGTGGCAGTTCGGTCGGGATCTCACGCTGGTCGCTTTGCCCGGCGAGGTGGTGGTCGACTACGTGGCCCTCATCGAGGAGGCGATAGGACCGCTGCGGCTATGGCTGGCCGCCTACAGCCACGACACCTTCGGCTACGTGCCGTCCGCCCGCGTGCTGCGCGAAGGCGGTTACGAGACCCGCGGCCTCTATCACGGCGGCATCGGTTACTTCGCGCCGGCGGTGCAGGACGCGCTCGTGGGCAAGGTCCGCGAGCTCGCTTCCGCCGTAGGACGGAAGTGATCTGGCCGCTCTACCGCAGGCGGCTCAACGCAGCGTCTGGAGGTAGGCCTCGAGGTCGGAGATTTCCTGCGGGCTGAAGATGTCCGCCATCGGGGGCATCGGCGACACCTTGAACTGCTCGTAGCCCTTGGCGATAACCTTGCTCGGTTCCAGCAGGCTCTCGCGGATGTAGCTCGCCGTGGCGCGGGTCGCGAGTCCGTCGAGCGCCGGTCCCACGGAGCTGCCCTGTCCCTTCAGGGCATGGCACAGCACGCAGGCCGCCGGGTGGCGGTGAAAGAGTGCTTCGCCGCGCGTGGCGTCTCCCGCAACCAGGTTGGCGCTTTCATCAATGGGGATCAGCTCCACGAGGCGAACGTCATCGAAGAAGGCCTCGCCGCGCGCGACATGGAGCACGTTGACGCTCGCGGTCGTGCGCTCGCCGCTGTTGAACTCGACCTCGACCTCCGTCCAGTCGGTCTCGCGCCGGCGGATGGTCTCCGTCTCCACGCGGATGTTGTGGACGTTGAAGCTGGCCTTGCCCTGCAGCGCAGCCGTGCGGATCCAGCCGGCGAGGCGGTAGGTGGTGTTGGGCTTGATCGCGACGTCGGCGTGGAGGCTGGTATCGGCGTCGGCCGAGGTGGCGATGCGGAGACCGCGGCGGCCGGAGTGGAATTGGCGCGCATCGCCGACCGGTGTCCATGCCGCCGTCGCGTTGCCCGTGCGGTTGCCGTAGTCGCGGCGTTTCCAGCCCTCGGGCAGGCCGTCGGCGCCGATCGATTCGAATCCCGGGTTGGGCAGCAGGTTCGGACCCTCGCGGTGCATCGAGGCGCCATGCACGCGGCCGATCACGCGCGCGGCCTCGCGGAGCCACTCGTCCTTCTGGTTGGCGGGATTGCGGACGAGGCTGGCGGCGACGGTCTTGATCTGGGGGGACGGCGGGAACTCGCCGATCTTGGCGAAGGCCGCGAGCCGGGTGAGCGGATCGGGATCGCTCATCACCGAGGACGAGAAGAACCGCGCGACGGAACCGGCGTCGCGACCCAGGGCGCGGGTCGCGTTGCGTCGCACGGCGGCGTCAGCGTGAACCAGTGCGGCGCGGTGCGTGCCCTCGTCGAGCTGGCCGAGGCCGTGCAGGGTCCAGAGGGCGTGCAACGCGGGCACGGGTGCGACTCCGGTCGCCAGCCGCCGCAGTTCCGGCGCGGCGGCGGTGCGTCGGCCCTCGACCAGAAGCCGCTGCGCGGTGAGCCGCCAGGACGGGTTGCCGGATGCGAGCGCGGTGATCAGTTGGGTGTCGGTCGCGTCGCGGAGGGAGCGGATGGCCGGGATCTTGGCCTTCTCCCAGACGACGCGATACACGCGGCCGCGGACATGGTCGCGGAGCGGATTCTCATGCGCGCCGCCGACGCCGGTCTTCGCCGCGTAGCCGCCGCGTTCGAGGGAGGGCGTCGGGTTGTGCTGGATGATGTAGTTCTGCCAATCGGAGAACCAGACGGCGCCGTCTGGTCCCACCTCGGCGAAGACGGGCGACATCCATTCGTCGGAACTCGCGACGAGGTTGAAGCCGTCGTCGGCCACGTAGCCGGCGCCGTCGCGGCGCACGTCGAACAGCGCGATGTTCTTCATCGTCGGCTCGCACACCATCGCCTTGCCCTGCAGGCGGGCGGGCAGGTTGTCGGAGTAAATGAAGGCGCTGCCGGCGGCCGCGGTGTAGCCGCCGAAGACGTCGACCTGCCGGAAGTTCGGCGTGATGGTGTGGTTGCGGTCCTCACTGTTGATGCGCTTCGCGGTCATCGCGCGCATGCCCTTGGGCACGATCGTCGCCGGCAGGCCGCCGAAGAAGATCGGGGCGTTGTTGGCGGTTCCGCCGAACTCGTCGCCGAACTCGTTGATGCTTTGCCCCCACGAGTTGTTGGTGAACTGGTGCAGGAACTCGAGGGCCGAGCCGTCGGCGCGGAACCGGTACACGCCTTGCGCGAACTGCATTTCCTTGCCGCCGACGGTTCCGCGGAATCCGGAGTACCCGACGCAGCCGTGCAGCCAGTTGTCGATGCCGTAGTGGAGGTTGTTGGCCTGCGCGTGGGTGTCGTTCACGCCCCAGCCGGTCATGATCTCCTCGCGCACGTCGGCGCGATCATCGCCGTTGGTGTCCTTGAGGAAGAGGAAGCGCGGCGGCTGCGCGACCACGATGCCTCCGTTGGCGAAGGTGAAGCTGGTCGGGATGTTGAGGCGATCGGCGAACACCGTGAACTTGTCGGCGCGGCCGTCGCCGTCGGTGTCCTCGCAGATCTTGATGCTGTCGCGGCCCTGTCCGTCGGGTTGCACGTCGTGCGGGTAGTCGCGGCTTTCGGCGATCCAGAGGCGGCCGCGTTCATCCCAGGCCATGAAGATGGGCTTCGCGATGTCCGGCTCGGCCGCGAACAGCTCGAGCCTAAGGTCAGGGGCCACCTGCGTGCGTTCGACGCTGCCCTTGACGGAGAGTGGCAGCTGGAACGTCACCGGCTGGGCTCGCTTTTCGTAGTTCGCGATCGTCGGCCGTGACTCGCGGGTCTCGGGCTCACGCCCGGCGAGGAACTTCTCCCAAGCGGCGCGGCGGGCGCTGCCGACCGCCGTCAGGAGCCTTTCCCTGGCGCCGGAGGCGAAGTTCTCCGCGGCGGGGTCGCCGAGCGTAGCGGCGGCGACGCGTCTCGAGGCGGGGAGGGTACCGAGGGCGGGAAAACGGCCGGCCGGTGCATCGATCACCACGAGATCGAAACGGCCCGCGTAATCGACGGTGGCGACCGCGGGATCCGAGACGTAGTCGAACCAGATGGCGTCGCGGCCCAGGTCGCGCATCAGGACGTGACACGTCAGGCGGGCGGGGCGTTCGGGGGTTCCGGCGTAGAGGATCCGGAGCGGGGTGGCCGAGGCGATCGCGGCGGTGGCGAGGAGGAACAGGGGGAGGGCGCGGAGCTTGTTCATCGGGGTGTTGGGGAAGCTGGGGAAGAAGATCGGGAGCGTAAGCAAATTCGGGTCGGACCGTTCCGTGACGCGCGAAGGAACGGCTTCGCTGCCGGCGCCAAGGCCGGCGGACGACCGGCCTGCCTTACACCTCACGAACATCCGTGCGTCGGGCAGGAAATTTTTTTCCCGAAAATGATAAAAACCTCGCAACACCCTAGGGGAGAATAAGGATAAAAGGGTCCCCATGAGGGTTAAATCCTCGGCCTAAATGGGGTATTGCACCCGAGGTTCCGCATCAAAACCCAGACTACCATGCTCAAGTTCCACTCCGCCAAAACCCGTATGGTGAACACCGCGCGCGGTGTCGCCGAATGCCTCGAAGCCGCCCTGGGTCCCGATAACGCGGGCAATTGCGACCTAGTGGTCATCCACGCGGCGCTGGGCCATGACTTTAAGCAGATGCTGGCGGAGACCCGCCGTCTCGCCCCCAAGGCCCGGGTCGTGGCCGCTTCCGGCTGCGGCGTGGTGGGACGCGACGGCGTCAGCGAGTCGATGAAGGACATCGCGATCATGGCGATCCAGGGGAAGGACTTCGTCCTCGCCCATGAGGACGGGATCTACGGAGCCAATTCCTACGAAAAGAGCGTCGAGATGGCGAAGCGCATGAAGGCGCAGAACCCCGACGTGCGGTTCATCTACTTCCTCGCCTCGGGCATCGACATCGCGAACGACCGCTGCATCGCGGGCTTCGAGTCGGTCTTCGGTCCCAACGTCACGATTTTCGGCGCCACATCGTCCGACAACATGCGCGGTATCGTGAGCTATCAGGGCGTGGACGGGGATGTGTACCAGCACGCGGCCTTCGCCATTGGCTTCACCGACCCGACGCTCGAGGTCGACACGCAGGCGACCCACGGCTTCGTCGCGGTGGGCGAGCCGCTCGTCGTGACCCGCGCCGAGGGCAACCGCATCCATGAGTTCAACGGCCGGCCGGCGTGGACCGAGTACACCCGTCGGCTCGGCCTGGCCCCGACCGCGACCTGCGGCGACTCGATCCCGATCGGCGCGCTCGGCGAGAAGCTCTCGCCGGCGCTCGCGGCGGAGTATGGCAACGACCACCTGCTGCGCGTCGTGACGAGCCGCGAGGGCGACACGATGCATTACGCGACGACCTGCGCGGAGGGCACGCGCCTCTGGCTGACGAAGCGCGACGAGGACAAAATCTTCAGTGAGATGGACCGCATGGTGGCGACGATGTCGGCCCGCGCTGGCGGACGGAAGCCGGTGGCGGTCTTCCACGCCGACTGCCTGGCCCGGGGCCGCTTCCTCTTCGACCGGATCCTGAAGGAGGAGTTGGTCAGCCGCATGCAGCACCCGTTCCACAGCAACGGCGAATGCCCACCCTGGCTCGGGATGTACGGCTTCGGCGAGTTTGCCCGCCTCGGGGGAGTGAACACTTACCACAATTACACGACCGCGCTCTACGCGATCTACCGGCGCTGAGGTCAACGCCGGGCGCCGGGATCCGCCTCCCGCGCCCATCGCATCGCTGAGGATGCCCATGGATTTTGAACCGGCCCCGGACGGGCTGCCTGCCGACGACCTGCTGCGGCGCTACGAGGAGCTGCAGCTCCGCGTGACGCGTTTCTCCGCGGTGGAGATGCAGCTGGTCGCGGCGCGACAGCGCTTGGACCGGCAGGTCGGCATCCACACGCGGATGCAGGAGTTCAACGCGCGCGCGTTGCAGCGGATGGACGAAGTGGCGTTCAACCGGCTCACGGCGGAATCCCTCGTCGATTCCTTCGAGGTGGAGATGGGTGTTTTCATCCCTGATCTCCGCACCAGCCTGCCGTCGACCTGGGGGCTGCACGGACTGGGACCGAGCGAGGCGGAGCGGCTGGTCGAGCAATTCAACCCGGGTGGGGGCGAAGGCACCAAGGGTGGAGCCCAGCTCCTCACGCGTGAACGCCTCGCCTATCTGGGGCTGGGTAGCCGCCTCCGCGAGGCGCTGCTGTTCGCGCCCCCGGGGGGGGGAGACGGCCCGCTGCTCGTGCTCATCGCCGCCAACAGCGTCGCCGGCGCCGAGTTCTACGAGGTCCTCCAGCCCGAGCATGCGCAGGCGTTCACGGTGTTCGCGCAGCAGGTGCGGGCCCATCTCGACAACCGGCGCACGCGCGATTCGTTGCGCCTCAGCGAGGAGAATCTTTCCATCACCCTCAACTCGATCGGCGAAGGGGTGATAGCCACCGACGTCGCCGGGCGCGTGCGGCGCATGAATCCGATCGCGGAGCGGTTGTGCGGCTGGACGATCGAGGAGGCGGCGGGCCGCCAGCTGCGGGAAGTTTGGCGGGTGGCGGATGGCAACGACCGGGTGGCGCGGAACTACGCGAGCCCGATCCCCGCGGGTCGCGTCGAGTTGCCGCCGGATTCGGTGCTCCTGGAACGCGGGGGAGGGGAGCACGTGCTCTCGGCCAGCGTGGCCCCTATCCTGGGAGCCGGCGGCGCGGCCTCGGGACTCGTGGCGGTGTTCCGCGACGTCACCGAGCAACGCCGCGCTGAGGCGGAGCGCCGGCGGCTCGAGGAGGAACTGCAGCGGTCGCAGAAGTTGGAGACGCTGGGGACGCTCGCCGGAGGCATCGCCCACGACTTCAACAACGTCCTTGCCGGCGTCCTCGGCTGCGTGGAGGCGGCCATCTCCGCCCTGCCCGAGGGGCACGAGGCCCGCAAGCCGCTGGAGCTTTCCTCCGCCGGCATCTTCCGCGCCCGCGACGTCGTGCGCCGCCTCCTGCTCTTCGCGCGGCGGATGCCCGCGGGAACCTTGGTGCCGCTCGACCTGAAGCGGCTGGTGGCGGATGCGCTGCCCCTGCTGCGGGCGGCCCTGCCTTCGTCCGCGAAGCTGGAAGTGGAGCCGGCGGCCGCCGGCATGACGGTGCGGGGCGATGAGACGCAATTGCAGCAGGTCCTCACCAACCTGTGTGTGAACGCCGCCCAGGCCATGGAGGGCCGGCCGGGCCGCATCGTGATCGGCCTCCAGCGGTCGCTGGGACCCCGGCCGGGCGAGATGGGCGCCGCCGAGCCCCACGCCTGCCTCGCGGTGCGTGATGACGGCTGCGGCATGTCGGCGGAGACCGTTGCGCGCATCTTCGACCCGTTCTTCACGACGAAGGGGCAGACGGGCGGAACCGGACTGGGCCTTTCGGTGGTGCAGGGCATCGTCGAGACCCACGGTGGCTTCTGCCGCGTCCGCAGTGAACCCGGCCGAGGAACGACGATGGAGATCCACCTGCCGCTCCACGTCGTTCCGACGGAAGCGGAGTCAGCGCTGCCCGAGCCTGCCCGGTCCGCACCGGCCGCGATCGGCGGCGGGCGCGGGGTGCTGGTGGTCGACGACGACGAGACCGTGCGGATGATCGCGACCGGGTCGCTGCAACGGATGGGTTTTGCCGTGCAGGCGTTCGCCGACGGACACGAGGCCGAGGCGGCGCTCGCCGCCCACCCGGCCGGCTTCACCCTCGCCCTCATCGACCTTTCCATGCCCGGCATGACCGGCAACGTCCTCGCGGAACGCATCCACGCGGCGCGGGCCGACCTTCCGATCGTCATCATGAGCGGTGATCACGGACAGTTTCCCGACATCCGCACCGCCTCGCCGCACCTCGTGCACCGGTTGGCGAAACCGTTTTCCTTCCGCGAGCTGTCCTCGACCGTCGCGACCGTCCTGGGGTAGGGCGCGGCCCGCGGAAGGCGGTTCAGAGTTCGTCGCGGAAGACCCGCAGCACGGACCAGCATCCGTTCGGGTCTTCCTTAATTTCGGCGAACAGGCGCGGGTTCTCCATGAAGGGAGTGTACCCGGGGAGGCGCTTGACCTCGGCGTCGTCGAGATTGCGGAAGCCCATCGACCAGTCGCTGAATTGGCGGCGTGTGATGGCGCCCTCCTGGACGACGGAGCAGGCCCGGTGCCGCGGATCAGTCATGATTGTCGCGTAAAGATCGCGGACCCGCGTGGTTTCCCCCTCCAGCACCTGCAGGAAAAGTCCTGCCTTGTACAGCAGCATGCCGGTGATCCCGAGCTGGGAGTTCTTCTCTCGCGCGCGGGTGAGCAGTTGCGCCAGCTCCGGCGGGCCGAATTTCTGCCGCGCGGAGCTCACGTACATGAGGCAATGCAGGCCCGGGGAGGGCGGTTCGGGGCTGGCCGGCGGGGCGGCCGTGATTCCTGGATTCGACATGCGAACGGTCTTGGCGGGGAGGGATTCCCCGAGGGGTGGACCGGGATCGTTTCTCTGCTTCCGCGGGTGGGTTCGTCCAGCGGATAATCCCGCCCTCCGCACACTCATGCGCACCGCCGGGATCACATCTCGCGTCGGAAGAAATCGAGCAGCTGCCAGTAATGCCGTGACGTGCCGGGCGCGGGATTCCCGCTGGACGCGCCGGAGTTCATGAAGTCCGAAAACCCCGGCATTCCCGTCACCGCCGGGTCGGAGAGATTGCGGTACCCCATCTTCCAGTCCGGAAAGGTGCGCTCCCCGGCGTCATCCTCGTCCAGCACGGTGCAGCCGTCGTGACGGGGGTCGCGGCTGATTCGTCCGAAGCAGCGGCGGACGGCGTCCGCGGGTCCCTCGAGCAGTTGGGTGAAGAGGCCGTTCTTGTAGAGCAGCAGGCCGGTGATCCCGTCGCGCTCGTTGTTGATGCGCGATTTGGCCAGCAGCGCGGCGAGTTCCTCGCGGCTGAATGGCTTCCGGGCCGCGCAGACGTACAGGATGCGGTGCACCGCAGCCGCGGAGCCGCCGGCCCCGGCCGGGTTTGCATCAGGATGGGCGCTCATGGTGTTAGCCGTGCTTTCGCGGGGCGGGTGAGGCAACGTAATTTCCGTCGGTTTCCGGAGGGCGCTGCTTCAGCGCGCCGCCGACCGGCGACGTATCACCCAATCGACGATCGCGTCCGAATCCGCCTCGTGGCGCCACGTCAGCGCGAGGAATTCCGCGGGCAGGATGTTGTGCTCGCGGAAGAACCGGCGGTCGCCCCCGCAACAGTACATGAGGGAGGGCGGCAGCTCGCCGCGCAATTTGGCCCGGGCTTTCGGCAGCAGGCGCGCCAGCCAGGCGATCCCTCGCACCGTGTCGGTCTTGGCGGGCAGTGAGTTCTCGTCGATCACCTGGGGGGAGGCACGTCCGCCCTGCGCGTTCAGGAAGTAGTCGCGCCGCACAAGCTCGATCGCGAGCGCCTGTTCGGGTCCCGGCTCCGCGGCGTAGCCGGCATGGTCCTCGGCGTAGTCGTAAAAATTCTGCGCGGAAATGCCGTTGGCCTCAGCGAAGTGCAGCTCATCCGGCGTCAGCAGGTTCGCCACCCCGCGGTGGCCCGCGGCGTAGCGGGCGACGGCGGCGTCATACAGTTTCCGGAAATCCCGGGGGAAGGCGTAGTGATCCATGGTCAGGGACAAAAAGCCCCCGGGCGCCGTGGTCAAACCGCGCCGTCGGGCGCGGGCCGGAAGTCGATCAGCCGCTTGTGGCGGTCGACCCGGGCCACGACGACCTCGAGGTGGTCGTTGAGCGCATGGCGCCGGCGGTGGCGGCGGCCGGTGAGCGTCGGGCCCGACTCGTCGAAGTCATAGCGGTCGGCGGGCAGGAGGTCCGCCGGCACGAAGCCGAAGGTGAGGGAATCGGTGAGCTCGATGAAGAAGCCATGCGGCCGCACGTCGGTGATGATCGCCGGGAAGCGGGTCGGCGGCCGGCGGCTTAGCTCGCGGTCGAAGTACTCGACGAGCTTTACCTTGACGCTCTCGCGCTCTGCTTCGGCGCTGTTCACCTCCGTCTTGGTGAGGTGATCGCCCAGCCGGGCCAACTGCGGTAGATCGTGCGCGCCGGCGGGGCTCCCGGTCCGCGCGAGATGCGCCCCCACCGCGCGGTGGACCGCGAGGTCCGCGTATCGGCGGATCGGGGAGGTGAAATGGGTGTAGTCGCGCTTGTGCAGCCCGAAGTGGCCGTCCGGCGTGGGGCGATACTCCGCCTTCCGGAGGCTGCGCAGGAGCTGGATGCGGAGGGTGTGGCCCTGCGGGTGATCCGCGAGCGCGGTGAGCAGGCGGGTGAGTTCCCGCCGCTGCGCGAGGTCGCCGCTCTTTATGCCCGCGGCCGCGATTGACTCCCTCAGTTCGAGCAGCCGCGCGGGTTCCGGGTCGTCGTGCACCCGGTAAAGGGAGGGGAGCTTCCGCGTGCGGGTGAGCCGCGCGACGGCCTCGTTGGCCGCCAGCATGAACTCCTCGACCAGTTGGTGGCTCTCGTCGTGCTCGATCCGCTCGAGCGCCTCCGCGCGACCCTCCGCGTCGACCAGGATCTTGGTCTCGGGCATGTCGAGGTCGAGGCTGCCGTGCGCCATCCGGTCCGCGCGGAGCCGCCGCCCGATGGCCCACAGCGCGCGGACCCAGCGTTGGAGGTCGCGCAGCTCGGCCGTCGACAACTCCCGCAGGGCGCGGCCGGATGATCCGGTGCGGTGGCGAGGCGGGGAGGGCAGCGCGCGTACGCGCTCGAGGTCGTCGGTGAACAGCAGCGCGTGCGCCTGCCGGTAGGTGAGGCGCTTGCGGCTGCGGATCACCGTGTCGGCGAAGTCGGTCGCGGTGAGCGCCCCCTTCGCGTCAAAGGTGAGCAGCACGGCCTTGCAGAGCCGGTCCTCGCCTTCGACCAGCGAACACAGGCCGTTGGAGAGCTTCTCCGGCAGCATGGGCACGACCACGCCGACCAGGTAGGTCGAGTTGCCTCGGCGCTGCGCCTCCGCATCCAGCGCGGTGCCGGGGCGGACGTAGGCGGATACGTCGGCGATGTGCACTCCGATGCGCACGGCCCCGTGGGGCAATTCCTCGTAGGAGAGCGCGTCGTCGAAGTCCTTCGCGTCATCGGGATCGATCGTGAACACCGGTTTCCGCCGGAAGTCCTCCCGGCCTGACGTCTGCGTCGCGGGCACGCGGTCGGGCAGGGCGGCCGCCTCGGCCTCGACCTCGGCGGGGAACGCGCGATCCAGTTTGTAGCGCAGCAGGATGGCGCGCAGCTCGGCGGCGGGTTCGTGCGTCCGCCCGAGGCGCTCAATCACTACGCCCGCCGGCGGCAGCTCCCGCCGCGTCCATTCGGCGAGCCGCACGACGACCTTGTCGCCCTCCCGAGGCGCCGGACCCGGCCCGGAAATCTCGATGCCGGTGACTTGGACCTCGCGGCCGATCCGCGCGTCGTCGGGCACCACGACCTGATGGCGGCGCCCGCCGCGTAGTTCGCCGATCACCGTGTCCCTTTCCCGTTCCAGCACGCGGATGACGCGGCCGACTTTCTCGCCTGGACGGCGGCCGCGGCGGCCCGGGATCTCGCGGACGATGACGCGGTCGCCGGGCAGCGCGACGCCGGTGTCCTCCGGCGGAATCTGGAGTCCGGTTTCGCCCGGGGCTCCCTCGCGGACGACGTAGGCCGAGCCACCGAGGCGGAACTGGATGCGGCCGACGCTTTCGCCGTGCTTCAATTTGGCGGTGGCGGGTGGCGCCGCCGGGCGCGGCGGGCGGGTGGGTGCGGCGGCGGCATTGGCCGGCGCCGCAAACGGCCCGGGGGAGCCGGGCGGCGGCATGGTGGGGCCGCGCCGGGTCGGAACGAAGACGTTCCGGCTGGTTGCCGGGGAAGTCGGTTGCCGCCGGCCGGTGCGGTCGGCCGGCAGGATCCGGCCGCGACCGTCGCGACGTACCTCGCCGGACTTGACGAGGGCAGCCAGCTCCCGGCGCACCCCGGGACGGAGCCGCTGCTTCAGGTTCAGAAGGCGGCAGAGCCCGAACTCGTCTGCCGGGGAGTAGTCCTGCGCCCGGACGAGGGCGAGGAGACGTTCGCGAAGTGACATCGTATGACTGGCGGGCCCGCTGGAGCGGCGTCCGCGTTTGGTGTTGGCGAGAGGAAACGCCGGCGGTACGGTACGAGCGATGAAAATCGTGCACGTCGCGAGCGAGTTGTTCCCGTACGTGAAGACCGGCGGCCTAGCGGACGCGGTCGCGGCGCTGGCCGGCGCGTTGGCCGATCGCGGGCATGAAGTGGCAGTTTACCTACCCGGCTACCGGGCGGTGCTGGAGCACAAGGACGTCGCGGCGGCGCAGCGCACCCACCGCCTGAAGGTGGAGCAGGGCGCGGATTTCCTCTCCGCCGAAGTGAGGGCGTTTTTGCCGCGGCCGGGCGTCACGGTCCATCTCGTGTGCCGTGAGGAGTTCTTCGACCGGCGCGGGGCCTACGGCAACGGGGAGCGCGACTACGAGGACAATGCGGAGCGCTTCATCTTCTTCTCCAAGGCGGTGGTGGAGTCGCTCCGGCTCGCTGAAGCCGGGGCCGACATCGTGCACTGCCACGACTGGCAGGCGTCGCTCGTCCCCGTGCTGCTGCGGCAGGCGGAACGCCGTCATGGCGTGACGCTCGCGCTGAAGACCGTCTTCACCATCCACAACATCGCCTACCAGGGAGTCTTCCCCTCGCGCACCTTCGCCCGCACCAACCTTCCCGATGAGGTAAACCAAATCGACGGGATCGAGTACTATTCGCAGATCAACCTGATGAAGGGCGGCATCCTCTTCGCGGACCGCGTCACCACAGTGAGCCCGCGTTACGCGCAGGAGATCCAGACCCCGGAGTTCGGCTGCGGGCTGGACGGCGTGGTGCAGAACCGCGCGGACGACCTCCTGGGCCTCATCAACGGCGTGGACACGGCGATCTGGAACCCGGCGACGGACGAACTGCTGCCCGCCCGTTATTCGCCGCAGAACATGGCGGGCAAGAAGGTGTGCCGCGCGGAGCTTCTGAAACGCTGTGGTTTCGGCGCGGGTTTCAAGGGACCGGTCTTCGGGGTCGTGGCGAGGCTGGCGGCGCAGAAGGGCATCGATCTGATCCTCGCCAACCGCGACTTCTTCCAGTCCAACGAGGTGCGGCTGGTGATCCTCGGGTCGGGCGAACGTCGGCTGGAGGATGAAGTGCGCGCTTTCGTGCGCGAAGCGCCGGCCAAGGTTCACTTTTCCCCGCGGCTCGATGAGGCGATGAGCCACCTGATAGAGGCCGGTTGCGACTTCTTCCTGATGCCCTCGGTCTTCGAGCCTTGCGGCCTTAACCAGATGTACTCGCAGGTCTACGGTACGGTGCCCGTGGTGAGCCGCGTAGGCGGACTCGTCGATACCGTGATTGATGTGGATGAGGACCCGATCCGCGGCACGGGGCTGATGTGTGAACCCACCACGTCGGGCCTGCTGGATGCATTGCAGAGGGCTCTGGCGCTCTTCGCCGACGCCCCGCGCCATGCCCAGGTGCAGCAGCGGGGGATGGCGCGGGATTTCAGTTGGAAGGCCGCGGCCGAGGCCTACGACCGGCTCTATCTCGAGTCCCTCTGACGTCGGGCGGCCGGCTCACCACCGGACCTGCGCCGGGAAGAATTCGCGGATCAGGTCTTCGTAGTAGGGGCGGAGCTTGGCGACGTCGGGCGCCTCGTGGCTCTTCGTGTAAAGGTCGTAGGTGTTGAACTTGAGGACCCACTGCTTCATCGAGCGGTCCTTCTCGGTGGCGAACTGGTCGTAGGCTCCCTCGCGGTGCCACGGGTAGAAGCTGTGGTACCGCAGCATGTAGAGCCCCTCTTCGGGCAGGTAGTCCTTGCACACCTGATAGATGTACTCGTCGTGCCCCCATGACAGCGCGACCTTGTCGAGACCGCAGCCGGGTTCGTAGATGCCGTTCGGGGTTTGGAACTGCGGGTTATTCGCGTCGGGGTTGGCGGCGAAGAATTCGGGGAACACGTTCCTCGGCGAGAATGCGCAGCCGGTCGCGAACGTGTCTCCGACCACCGCCCACTGCGACTCTCCCCAGAGGCAGAGGATCTTGCCGAGGTCGTGCACCAGCCCGGTGAGGATCATCCACCGCGGCTGGCCGTCGCGGCGCATCGCCTCGGCGGTCTGCAGCAGGTGCTGGAGCTGGGAGAGGTCGGTGTCGGGGTCTGAGTCGTCGATCAGCTGGTTCAGGTACTCCATCGCCTCCCAGACGCTCATCCGCATCCGGTTCAGGCCGAGGTATTCCTTCCGCTTCGCCTGCACGAAGTCGTAGGTCTGGTGGGTGTGGTTGAGGCGGTAGAACTCGCGCACGCTCGGACGGGCCTCGGCCTCGTACTGCCTGAACTCCTCCTTCTTCTTGTCGGCCGCCACGCCGACCGGTGGCGAACGACGCCCCTCCGCGGCGGGCGCGGGCGCCGGCTCGGGATAGCGCACTTTCAGGAAATCCTCCCACTCGTCCATGCTGGCGAGCGGCTGCTGGCTGGTCTCGGGCAGGTTTGATTTCATCGTCATCTCGATTTTGCCCGGCGCGGGCAGGTCGGAAGTAGCGCTGGACCTGATGAGGGCGCAAGTCGGAGTTCGTGTGGGTAATTCGCGGTTGACGGACCCTTGCGGGAAACGAACTTTCCGCACGCTGCCCCGGGTGCGGGTTCCTCTTTCCCGCCAAGGTGGTCCTCAGCGCTTTTCCCACCCCATGAAGAATACGTCCCTTCGCCTTACCCTGCTGCTTTCCGTCTCCGCCGCTCTGGCCGGCGCCGCCGAGTCGTACCGCATCGCCGTCATCCCCAAGGGCACCACCCATGAGTTCTGGAAGGCCGTCCATGCCGGCGCGATGAAGGCCCAGCAGGAGCTCAAGGCCGAGGGCGTCAACGTGCAGGTGATCTGGAAGGGGCCGTTGCGGGAGGATGACCGCGAGCAGCAGGTGCAGGTCGTCGAGAACTTCACCGCGCAGCGCGTCAGCGGCATCGTCATCGCGCCGCTGGACCGCCGCGCGCTCGTCGCGCCGCTTGAGTCCGCCGCGCGTGGCAAGATCCCGGTGGTCGTGATCGATTCGGGCATCGAGTCGAAGGCTCCGGCGAGCTTCATCGCGACCGACAACCGCGAAGGCGGCCGCATCGCCGCGCGCGAGCTCGGCCGCATGCTCGGCGGTAAGGGCAATGCCATCCTGCTGCGCTACGCGGTAGGCTCCGCCAGCACCGAGGAACGCGAGGAAGGATTCCTTGAGGTCATGCGCCGCGACTTTCCCGGCATCAAGTTGATCTCCACCGACCAGCACGCCGGCGCCACCCGTGACACCGCCAAGCGCGCTTCCGAGAACCTCCTCAACCGCTTCGGTCGCCAGGTGAACGGCATCTTCTGCTGCAACGAGACCGCGGGCGTCGGCATGATGCAGGCGCTCCGCGACGCCGGGCTCGCCGGCGGCCGCGTAAAGCTCGTCGCCTTCGATTCGGGCGAGACCCTCAATGCGGGCCTGAAGGCCGGCGACGTCCAAGGGCTGGTCGTCCAGAATCCGATGAAAATGGGCTATCTCGGGGTGAAGGCGATCGTGACGACGCTGCGGGGCGGGAAGTTGGAGCCTCGCGTCGACACCGGCGTCGGCTTCGTCACCAAGGAGAACTTCAACACGCCCGAGATGGCGGAGTTGGTTAACCCGCCGATCGCGAAGTACCTGAAGCCCTGAGCGGGGTTGTTAGCACGAAGCTTACGGGCTCGCGCTGGCGCGGGCCTGGGCCGGATCGGCGCAGCAGGGGCGGTCGGTGCTAAAGTAGGCCGAAGGAGTGCCATCCGCCTCGGGTGGCCTGGGGCGTACCACGGAAAACGCACTCCGGTCGTTCCTGAACGATCTCATTCAGCGCCGGTACCCTGGGCCGCCGGGGTGGAAGCCTTGACTGCGTCCCAGCAAGGCATCATGATGCCTTCATGAGAACCACCTTGACGCTTGATCCCGACGTCGCGGCGAAGGTCCAGCAAGGGGCGATCCGGATGCGGAAGCCGCTCAAGCAGGTGATCAATGCCGCCCTGAGGGTGGGGCTGGACGAGATCCTAGCGCCGCCGCCGGCCAAACCCTACGTGACCAAGTCTCGTCCTCTCGGGCTCCGGCGCGGCTTCAGTTACGACAACATCGCCGAGTTGATCGCGGCCGGGGAAGGCGAGGATCACGCATGATCATGGTCGACGCGAACCTGCTCCTCTACGCCGAGGACAGTCTCTCCGAGCACCATCACGCGGCACGTTCGTGGTGGGATGCGCAATTGAGCGGCGTTGATCCGGTGGCGTTGTGCTGGCCTGTGCTCAGCGCCTTCGTTCGCATCGGAACCAACGCCCGGCTGCACCAGCGTCCGCTGAACCTCACGGAGGCGATCGACCGGGTGCAGAGTTGGCTGGAGCAGCCTTGCGTGCGTTTAGTCCACCCCGGCGAGCAGCACTGGTTCATTTTCCAGCAGATGCTGAGGAGCGGTAAGGCGGTGGGAAATCTGGTCTCCGATGCGCATTTGGCTGCATTGGCGATCGAGCATAATTGCGTGCTTCATTCCACGGATGCCGACTTCTCGCGTTTCCGCGGTTTGAAATGGCGCAACCCTATCGGCTGACCCACCGACCCCGGGCAAGTGCTGGCGCGCGCATTGGCCAACTCGGCCTGTAGGCGTCCGGTGCTATAGTAGGCCGAAGGAGTGGCATCCGCCTCGGTTGGTCCGAGGCGTATGCACGGATATCGCACGCGATTTGTGCCGCACCCAGTCGGCGCCCCTGCCCGAATCGCCACCGCGCTCCGAGCGTCGCCACCCTCTCATTTAGCCGCCGTGGCTTGCGTCCTTAAGCCCGCGCGGCGCGTATGACTTACGCGGTTTTCATGCCGCCTTTCATGCCGTCCACGCTCCTTTGGTTCCGTCAGGACCTGCGCTTGCAGGACAATCCCGCGCTCATGGCGGCGCTTGCCCGGGGCGAGCCAGTCATCCCGGTCTACGT
>JACCDP010784992.1_pt1 | contig 38561 bp, 28 predicted proteins | sample 7445841 | NCBI WGS metagenome assembly JACCDP01 (sample SAMN15323441, study PRJNA562643) | freshwater metagenome | isolation source: river surface water | place: USA:Blue River Watershed | collected 2017-08-17 | reverse complement strand
TGGCGTTCGCGGTCATCACGCCCGCGGTGATCATCGGCGCGGTGGTGGAGCGGATGCGTTTCTCCGCCGTGCTGCTGTTCGCGGCGCTCTGGTTCCTGTGTGTCTATTGCCCGCTCGCCCACATGGTTTGGGGCTCGAACGGCTTCATGAACGGATTGGCGAATCCTGGCGCCGGCATCCGGGCGGTGGACTTCGCCGGTGGTATGGTGGTCGAGATGGCTTCCGGTCTCTCGGCTCTGGTGCTGTGCCTGATGGTGGGGAAGCGCCTCGGGCATGGCCGCACGCCCATGCCGCCCCATAGCCTCGTGCTCACGGTCGCCGGAACCGGCATGCTCTGGATCGGCTGGTACGGCTTCAACGCCGGGTCGGCGCTCGCAGCCGACGGGGTGGCGGCCAATGCCTTCCTCACGACGACCCTCGCCGCGGCGGTGGCGGCCGGGGTCTGGGCCGCGCTGGAACGGATGCAGCGCGGCAAGGCCAGCGTGCTGGGCTTCTGCTCGGGTGCGGTCGCGGGCTTGGTGACGATCACGCCCGCCTGCGGTTTCGTCGATGCCACCGGTGCGATCGTGGCGGGCCTGCTGGGTGGGGCCGTGCCGTTCATCGCCTGCGTGAAGGTGAAGTCCTGGTTCGGATACGACGACGCGCTCGATGTGCTCGGTGTGCACGGAGTCGGAGGCATTGTCGGCCTGCTGGTCACCGGCTTCTTCGCGACGACCTCCGCGAACCCCGCCCTTGGCAACAACCTCGCCGGCCTCGTGGGGCGGACCCTCTGGCTGGAACAGCTCAAGGGCATCGGATTCACGCTCCTCTGGACGTGCGCGGGGACCGCGTTGGTCGCGGCGGTGGTCAAGGCCATCACCGGACTCCGGCCCACGGTCGAGACGGAGATCGAGGGTCTCGACCTCAACGACCACGGGGAAGAGGGCTACATTTTCGAGCCCAAGTCCTGAGGGGGAGGCCGGCGGTGGCCGGAGTTGGCATGTGCTCTGCTAGTTGGGGAGTTCCAGTTCGATCCGTTCCCTCCGGTGCCGGTGTGCCGGCGGGGGCGGCGATCAAGCCTCCAAACCCAAACACAACGCGCATGTCCACCTGTATACGCCGAATGAAGCCGTTCGCGCTCCTCGCCCTGCTCGCCGGGCTTTCCTGGGGATCGCTCTCCGCCCAAACGCCCGCCGCCGCTCCGGCGGCCCCGCCCGCTCCCAAGCAGCCGACGATGGAACAGCGAATCGCGGACCTGGAGGCCTACGTTAACAACAGCGCCCGCACGCCGGATGTGGCCTCGAAGATTTCTGGGCCTGGTCCTGGTCACAACGCGTGGCAAATGGTGAGCACCGCGCTCGTCTTCTTCATGACGTTGCCCGGACTCGCGCTGTTTTACGGCGGCCTGGTGCGGCGGAAGAACGTCCTCTCGGTCCTGGCCCAATGCATGGGCATCGCGGGACTGGTCACCATCCTCTGGTGGGCGGTCGGGTACAGCTTGGCCTTCTCCGGCGGCAACGCGATCATCGGTGACTTCGCGGCGAAGTTCTTGAACGGGGTCGAGCCCGGCAAAACCGGCGCGGGGTACCACTGGATCAGTGACTCGATGTGGGCCATGTTCCAATTGAGCTTCGCGATCATCACACCGGCGCTGATCATCGGCGCGATCGCCGAGCGCATGAAGTTCCTCGCCGTCCTCGTGTTCGTCGCACTCTGGATGTTCGTGGTCTATTTCCCGTTCGCCCACATGGTCTGGGCTGCCAACGGACTCATGTGCGGTCCGCTCAACAAGGACGCCGCGATCAAGGCGATCGACTTCGCTGGCGGTACGGTTGTCCACATGACCTCCGGTTGGTCCGCTCTCGTGCTGTGCATCATCCTCGGCAAGCGCGTCGGCTTCGGCAAGGAGCCGATGCCCCCGCACTCGATGGTTCTCTGCATGGTCGGCACGGGCATGCTCTGGGTCGGCTGGTACGGCTTCAACGCGGGCTCGGCCCTCGGCGCCGATGCGATCGCCTCGAACGCCTTCACCACGACGACTCTCGCTGCCGCCACGGCTGGATTCACCTGGGCCGTCGCGGAATGGATTCTCCGCGGCAAGCCAAGCGTGCTCGGCTTCTGCTCCGGCATCGTCGCCGGCCTGGTCGTGATCACGCCGGGCGCCGGTTTCGTCCTCCCGACTTCGGCGGTCATCATCGGCGTTCTCGCGGGCATCGTTCCGTTCCTCGCCTGCGCCTACCTGAAGCGGGCCTTCGGTTATGACGACTCGCTCGACACGTTTGGCGTGCACGGCGTCGGCGGAACCCTCGGGGCGATCCTCACCGGCGTCTTCGCCGACCCGGCCGCTAATTCGGTGCTCGGGCCCGACGGCATGAAGCTCATGGACGGCCTGCTCATGAACCAGCTCAAGGCGGTCGCGCTGACCATCGTCTGGTCGGTGGTCGCCACAGCGATCATCGCCTACATCGTGAAGGCCATCATCGGACTGCGCCCGACCGAGGAGGGCGAACGCCAGGGCCTCGATATCTCCGAGCACGGCGAAGAGGGCTACGTCAACTAACCAGCGTCCCACACCACCATGAAACTCATCATCGCCATCATCAAGCCGTTCAAGGTCGAGGAAGTGAAGGAGGCCCTCGCCGGCGCCGGCATCGAGGGAATGACCGTCACGGAGGTCAAGGGATTCGGTCGCCAGAAGGGCCACACCGAGATCTACCGCGGCAGCGAGTACACCGTGGACTTCCTGCCCAAGGTGAAGATCGAGGTCGCCGTGGCCGACGAGACCGCGGCGAAGGCGGTCGACACCATCGCCAAGGCGGCGAAGACCGGAAAAATCGGCGACGGGAAGATCTTCGTCCTCCCGCTCGAGGAGGTCGTCCGCATCCGCACCGACGAGCGCGGCGAGGCGGCGGTCTGAACCTATAGCTCTGAACTCAAGGGCCGGACTCCTCGCGGGGTCCGGCCTTTTGTTTTCCCGCCGCCCACCGTCCTTGGGGCTGGAAAAGGAAACCGCCCGGAGCGCGGGGCTACCGGGCGGTGGGGAGTGCCGCTGACGCGATCACTCAGGCCGGTGCGGCGGCCTTGCGCTTCTCGGGCAGCGCGCGGCTGGCGACCTCGGCCTTGAACCGCGCCACGCACGCGTCGGCGGTGAGCACGCCTTCGTCGCCGCGGGCGCGGGAGCGGACGGAGACGCTGTTGGCCTCGGCCTCCTTCTGGCCGATGACGAGGGTGTAGGGCACCTTGTCGATCTCGGCGCGGCGGATCTTGGCGCCTAGCTTGTCGCTGTGCTCGTCGAGCGCGGCTCGCAGACCCTCGGAACGCAGCCGGGCGAGCAACGCGCGCGAGTAATCCATCGTCTTCTCGCTGATCGGCACGAGGCGTATCTGCTCGGGCGCGAGCCACAGCGGGAAGTCGCCGGCGAAGTGCTCGATGAGCACGCCGCAGAAGCGCTCCATGGAGCCGAAGGGCGCGCGGTGGATCATAACCGGGCGGTGCGGCTGGTTGTCGGGCCCGATGTAGGAGAGGTCGAAGCGAATCGGGAGGTTGTAGTCGACCTGGACGGTGCCGAGCTGCCACTCGCGGCCGATCACGTCCTTGATCACGAAGTCGATCTTCGGACCGTAGAAAGCGGCCTCTCCGGGTTCCTCGGTGAAGGGCACGCCGAGGGTGCGGGCCGCCTCGCGGCAGGCGTTCTCGGCCTTGTCCCAGTTCTCCGCGTTGCCGGTGTACTTATTGGAGTCCGGATCGCGGAGCCCTACGCGCACGCGGTAATCCTGCATGCCAAGGCTGGTGAGCACGATCTTCACGAGGGAAAGGCAGCCGAGCACCTCGGCGGCGACCTGCTCTTCGGTGCAGAACAGGTGGGCGTCGTCCTGGGTGAAGCCGCGGACGCGCGTCATCCCGTTCAGCTCTCCGCTCTGCTCCCAACGGTAGACGGTGCCGAACTCGGCCAAGCGCACGGGCAGGTCGCGGTACGAGTGCGGCTGGGAAGCGAAGATCTTGATGTGGTGGGGGCAGTTCATCGGCTTCAGCATGAAGCCGCTCAGCAGCTGCTCGTCGGGCCGCACGCGGTCGGCCGTGATCGCCTCGCGCCCGGTGCGGGCGTTGATCTGGTCGCGGAGCTGGCCGGAGACCGCCTCCAGCCGGGCGAAGACCTCGCCACAGCCGCAATTCTCGGCGATCGCGCGGGCAAGTGACTCGTTCTCGATGACCGGAGAAAACTGAGAGTCCTTGTAGTACGGGAAGTGTCCCGAAGTTTTGTAGAGCTCGAGCTTGCCGATGTGCGGCGTGAAGACCTGCGAGTAGCCCTGCTTGCGCAGTTCCTCGCTGATGAAGGTCTGCAGCTCCTGCCGGATGATCGCCCCGTTCGGCGTCCACAGGATCAGTCCTTGGCCGACATCCTCGTCGATGTGGAAGAGCTTCAGCTCGCGACCCAGCTTCCGGTGGTCGCGCAGGCGGGCCTGCTCGAGCTGGTTGAGGTGGTTGGCCAACTCCTCCTTCGATGCGAAGGCGGTGCCATAGATGCGCTGCAGCTGCTTGTTGCGCTCATCACCGCGGTGGTAGGCGCCGGCGATTGAGAGCAACTTGAAGGCTTTCAGCTTCGAGCTGTAGCGCACATGCGTACCCGCGCAGAGGTCCATGAACTCGCCGTTCTGGTAGAATGAGATCTTCTCGCCCTCGGGAATGTCGGCGAGGCGACCCAGCTTGTAGCGCTCCTGGCCCCGCTGGCGGATGATCTCCTCGGCCTCCGCGCGCGATACCTCACGCCTCAGGAACGGTTGGTTCTCCTCCGCCACCTTCTTCATCTCCGCCTCGATGCGGGTGAGGTCCTCGGTGGTGAACTTGTGGTCCAGGTCGAAGTCGTAGTAAAACCCGGTGTCGGTCGGCGGCCCGATGTCGAGCTTGGCCTCAGGGAAGAGGCGGAGGACGGCGGTCGCCAGCACGTGCGAGCACGAGTGGCGAAGTTCTTCGAGCGGTGTCATGGCCATGTTGGAAAGGCCGGCCCGGCGTACGATTGCCGGACCGGACGCGTGAGAGCGCCGTGAAACGCATGGGCTGTCAACGCGCGGGATGCGCGGCGCCGGGTCGGCCGGCGGGCATGCGCGCGTGTCGCCGTCGGCTATTTCTTTGCCGGCTCGAGCGACCAGCCGTCCTTGCGGTCGAGCATGGTCCAGCCGGCCGCAGCGATTTCCTTCCGAAGCGCGTCGGCGGCGGCGAAGTCCTTGGCCTGCTTGGCCGCCCAGCGGCGTTCGGCGAGGGCCGTCACCTCGGTGGGTGCGGAGGCCCGCGGGGTGCGGTCGGCGAGGTCGAGGCCGAGCGCGAACAGGGCGCGGTCGAAGAGGGCGGCGTTGAGCTCGGCAGCGGGCGTCGCTTTGAGGGCGGCGAAGAGCGCGCCGAGCGCGCCGGGGAAGTTCAGGTCGTCCTGCAGCGCGGCGAGCACGGGTGCGAACACGTCGGCGGAACCGCCGGCGCCGGGGATCGCGACGCGGGCCGCGCGCAGGGTGCGCAGCGCGCTGGCGGCGGCATGAAGCGAATCGAGCGTGAAGTTGAGTTGCTTGCGGGGATTGCCCATCAGCAGCGCGTAGCGGACCGCCATCGGCTCGTGGCCCTTCGCCACGAGGTCGCGCAGGGTGTAATAGTTGCCCTTGCTCTTGCTCATCGTGGTGCCGTCGACGAGCAGGTGCTCGCTGTGGTACCAGTGGCGCGAGAACGGCACGCCGTTGCAGCATTCGCTCTGGGCGATCTCGTTCTCGTGGTGGGGGAACAGCAGGTCGACGCCGCCGGTGTGCAGGTCGATGGTGTCTCCCAGGAGCGCCTTGCTCATCGCGCTGCATTCGATGTGCCAACCGGGCCGGCCGGCCGCGGCCGTGCGGGGCCCCGGCCATTGCACGGCGCCGTCCTCGTCGGGCTTGTAGGCCTTCCAAAGCGCGAAGTCCGAGACCGAGTCCTTATGATCGGCGTCGGCCACGGCATTGGTCACCTTGAGTTCACGTTCCCGGATCCGGGAAAGACCGCCGTAGCCGGGGAAGGTGTTTAGCCGGAAGTAGACCGAGCCGTCGGGCGCGCGATAGGCGTGGCCCTTCTCCATCAGCACCTCGATCATGTTGACCTGCTCCCGGATGAATCCCGTGGCGGTCGGTTCAGCGTGCGGTTTGAGGAGGCCCAGGGCGGCGCAGTCCTCGTGGAAGATCGCGGTCCAGTGACGCGTGATGTCGGCGAGCGCACGTCCTTCCTTCCGGCTCTGGCCGATCGTGCGGTCGTCGACGTCGGTGAGGTTGCGAACGTGGCGCACCTTGCCGGCGCCGAACTCCAGTTCGAGCAACCGGCGAAGGACGTCGTTCACCACGAATGTCCGGAAGTTCCCGATGTGGGCCGGGGCGTAGACCGTGGGACCGCAATTGTAGAAGCGGAACACGCCGTCGGGGTGCGACGGACGCAGCTCGCGCGGCTCGCGGGAAAGGGAGTCGTGAAGGCGGATGGGCATCGCTCGGGCGGAAGGCGTCGATTGCCGCGGAATCCGCCGGCCCTTGCCATCCCATTTTTCGGGTTTGGCGCGGAGGCGCGCCGGGGTATGGCTATCGCCTCCGCATGAAGCCGTTCCCTGCGCTCCAGCTCGTCCAACGTCCCCGTCGGCTCCGTCGCAGCGCCTCCCGGCGCGTGATGGTCGAGGAGACGGTGCTGCGGCCCGCCGACTTCATCGCGCCGCTCTTCGTCGTGGAGGGCAAGGGCGCGCCCGAGGAGATCAAGTCGATGCCGGGCGTCTTCCGGCTTTCCATCGCCGACCTGGTCAAGGAGTGCCGGGAATTGGCGCGACTCGGCGTGCCGGCCGTCGCACTTTTCCCGAAGCTCGATCCGCGCCTCAAGGACCCCGAGGGAACCCAGGCGCTCAACGAGGACACGCTGGTTTTGCGCGCCGTGCGGGCCGTGAAGAAGGCCTTGCCGGAACTCACCGTGATCACGGACGTCGCGCTCGATCCGTACACGAGCCATGGTCATGACGGCGTGCTCACGGCCACCGGCGATGACGTGGCGAACGACCGCACGGTCGACTTCCTCACCCAGATGGCCATGCTGCAGGCCCGCGCGGGGGTGGATTTTGTGGCGCCGAGCGACATGATGGACGGACGCGTGGGTGCGATCCGCCGGGCGCTGGACGCGGCCGGCTTCACCGACACCGGCATCCTAGCCTACTCGGCCAAGTACAATTCCGCCTATTACGGCCCGTTCCGCGACGCCGTGGGGAGCGCGCAAGCGGCGGGCACGCGGCTGCTGAGCAAGGCGACCTACCAGATGAACCCCGCCAACCGGCGTGAGGCCGTCGCGGAGGTGCTGCTCGATGATGCCGAAGGCGCCGACATCGTGATGGTGAAGCCCGCCGGACTGTACCTCGACATCATCCGCGACGTACGCGAAGCGACGCGCAAGCCGGTCGCAGCTTACCAGATCTCCGGCGAGTACGCGCAGATCCACGCGGCGGCGCGGCTGGGTTGGCTCGACCTCGCGCGCTGCCGGCACGAGTCACTCATCGCGATCAAACGGGCTGGAGCCGATCTCATCCTGACTTACTTCGCCAAGGAAATGGCGAAGGCCCTGCGTTAAACTCGGGATGGCCTCAGAACGGTGACCGCGCCACCTGCAGCGAGTCGCCGGGTACGAGACGGGGGTCGCGGCTCGGGTCACGGCGAGCGGCCTTCACGTCTACGGAGTAGGCCGTCTGGTCACGGACGAGGCTTACAGCCGTCTCCTTGGCGTAGAGGGTGAACCCGCCGGCGGCCTGGATGGCCTTGGCGACCGTGAGGTCGGGCGTCCAGCCGATGCGGCCCGGGCGCTGGACCTCGCCGCCGACGTAGATGAAACGCTCGGTGACGACGATGGAAACGTCGACGGCGGTATAGATCCTTCTGCTTAGGTAGGTCTCGCGTACGCGCTGGGAAAGTTCGGCAAGGGTCGTGCCGGCTGCCTTGATGCTGCCGATGAAGGGGAGGGTGATGAGCCCCTGTTCGTCGATCTGGACGTTGTTGGTCGAGGGATCGGGAACGCCCTGAAGCGCGACCGTCAGGCTGTCGCCCGGACGCAACTGAGCGGTGGAGCTCGCCTCGGGGATTCGCGTCGGTGCCGTGGGGGCCGTATCGCGCGTGATGCAGCCGCTCAGGAGCAGGGCGACCGTCAGGCCGGCAAGGGAGGCGAGTCGACGCGCGAACATGCGCGGAAGAGAGGGAGGGAAGGGCGCAAAAGGCAACGCCGGTGCCAGCCAAGCAAAAGGCGCCGGACCATGCGGTGCCGGCGCCTGAAGCTTGATTCGAGAATGGCCGCTCCGGCTCAGAGCTCCGTCGACATCGTGAAGCGGAAGGTGCGCGGGTCGCCCCACGATCCGCTGCCGACCGCGGCGGAGCGGTAGTATTCCTTGTCGAGGAGGTTGTCGACGTTCAGCTGGAACGTTGTGTACCGGTTGAGCACCTTGCGGGCGTAGGACAGGTGAGCGTTGTAGAGCGAGTAGGCCGGGGACCAGAGTTCGGTCGGGGTCGCATTGGCAGCGGCGATGGCCACGGTGCCGCGGTACGTGCGGAGGCGCCAATTCATGCCGCCGCCGAAGGCGAGGCCCTTGAGGACGCCGTCGGTGAACTGGTAACGGCTGAAGACGTTGCCCCGGGCCTTTGTATAGCCGCCGTTGGGCACGCCTTCGGGGATGGTCAGCAGCAGGTCGTTGAGCACCGGCGTCTGCTTGTTCAGCGCCTTGGCTTGGTCGCGGAACGCCTTCAGCAGCGGCACCCGGTCGGTGTTGACCACTTCATTGTTGGCGTAGGTGGCCATGAGGCGCCAGTTGCGGGTCAGATTCGCGATGGCCTGCACCTCGTTGCCGCGCGTCAGCGTCGTCTGGTAGTCCGCCGTTGCGGTCGGATCGAAGTCGCCCGGGAAGATCGCGACCAGCTCGTCGCGCAGCAGCTGGGTGACGCCGGGCACCGCGTAGCGGGCGTTCGGCGTGAAGTTCTTGTAGCGGGTGACGTTCACCTCGAGCCGGCCCTGGAGGAGGGTGAAACGGGCGGAGATGTCGGTGCCCTCGCCGACCGGGATGCTTTGGAGCTCGCCGGAGTTGAAGGTGGCGTTGCCCTGGCCGACCGAGATGCGGAACGACTGGGCGTAATTATAGCCGAGGGCGAACATTTCGTTGAAGCGCAGGACGCCGCCGTAGTTGGCGCCGTCCACCTTGTACTGCACGAACTCAAGGGCGGGGGTGTTGAACGAATCGATGGAGTCGACCTCCCACTGGGGTTGTGCCCGCAGCATGCCGCGACGCGTGCGCATATTGAAGTGGTCCCGGCGGTAGCCGATCATCGTGTAGAGGTGGTTGCGGAAGTAATTGCCTGAAGCGCCTACGCCCCAGGACGGCGTGTAGAAGCGCCGGTCGATCAACTGGCCCGTGGCCGCGCGGCCCGCCACGTCGGGGTAAATCACCGATGAGCCGGCGACGGGATTCAGGCCGTCGGTGCGGTCGGGCCCCACGCCGTCGCGCAGGTAGTAACGGCGGTAGAAACGGTTGGCGCCGAAGGTGGTGCGGTTGGCCGCAAAGGCGGCGGCGGTGATCGCCGGATTGATGGTGCCCGACCAGTTGGCACTGGCGGGATCGATGTACTCGACGTACTTGGGCTTCTTCTGGCCCGGGGTGTCCTGGTGCTGCTGCACGTTCGCGATGAGCTGCTGCTTGAACCACCTCGTCTCGAGGTCGTAGACGGCCGAGAAACGCATGTCGCGGACGATGTTCCCGTCGATGTTCCGCAGCCGGTAGTACTCCGCATAGAGCTCGTTGAAGTAAGGGTTGGGCTGGCCGTTCGGGAGGAGCGGACTCCGGTCGCGGGTGATGGAGCGGCCGCTCACGGCCCAGTTGTCGATCTTCTGCTGGTAGAAGTTGCCCGTGACCTGGAGGTGGAGGTTTTTCCCGATGTGGTGCTCAGCCTCGATGGTTAACGAGGTTGTGGCGTTGCGATAGGTGCTGTCGGGGCCGTTCGTCTGCGTCTGCTTGGGGATGATGGCCGGATCGGTGATCGCGATGCCGGGGCCGGTGCTGACGACGCGCCCCTGCGCGCGGAATCCGGTACCTGTGGCGGTATTATAAACGTAGCCGATGTTGCCGAGCGTCGTGGTCGCCGCGCGGGAGAATTGGTCAACGAACATGCCCTGCGAGAGCACCGACTCGGTCCGGCCGTGCTCCGTCATCATGCTGATCGTGGTGTTAGGGCCGGGGCGGTAGGTGACGGCCCCGTAGAGTCCGCGGAAATCGCGGCGGACGTTGTCGATCCAGGAGCCGCTCTGGTGGGAGACGGCGGCGAAACGGGCGGCGAGCTTGTCCTTCACCAGCCGGCGGTTGAAGTCGATTTCGGCGCGGCGGATATCGTAGCTGCCGAGCATGAGGCGCAGGCGGTTGACGTCCCGGGTGAAGAGGCCGCGCTTAGTGACCTGGTTCTGCGCGCCGCCGACGTCGGCCTCACCGTAAAGGAAGGCGTTGGGACCGCGCAGTTCCTCGACGCGCTCGGTGGAGAACGAGTCCATCGGCGAGTACCAGATCCAGCCGTTGCGGAGCGCGTAGGCATTGGAGATACCGCGCAGGATGATACGGCTTTGCACGGTGGCGTTGGGATCGGGGTTCGACTCGCCCGAGACCATCCAGGTCGACATCTCCTCCATCGTGGTGAGCCCGAGGTCCTCGATGAACTGGGAGTTCATGATCGAGATCGAGTTCGCGAGGTTCTTGAGCTCCTGCACGGTGCGCATGCCGGACGTCGTCTGCATCGACTCGTAGCCGATGTCCTGCGCCTCCTTCACCGTGAAGGCGGTGAGCTGCAGCGGCTGATCGTCCTTTCGCGCCGTCGCGCCGCCGGAGGCCGGGGCGGTCTGCGCAAGGGCGCTGGCGGCTAAGCTTAGCAGGAGGGCGGCGGCGAGCGGATGCCGGGCGGTGCGCGGCTGGGTGGATGAGTTCATGGTCCTGGTTGCGATTAGTGAAGGAGGACGCGGCTGATATGGGACGGTTAGCCGCCCGGTTGAAATTCACAGCGCGCGAGACACCTCCTCAAGCCGCAATTCCCCGGGTGTGACCGGTTGACACGTCTGCAGCGCGCGTCCGAGGTTGGGTTCCATGCGATGCCCCACGCAGGTCCCGGAAGTGATCGGGAAACCCCGCTCTCGGGACTCCATTCGTTCGGCCGGAGGCGCCGATTCTTGCGGTGAGCGGGTCGACGTTCCGATTTGGAGCGGGCTGACGTGAACTCATCCGTGTCCACGTCCCTAATCACCCTCGGGCCCTTCGGGTTGTTGGTGCTCGCGTTGCCGGTGGTGGTGCTGGGTGAGAGGCTGAATCGTTGGATTCCTGCGTTGGGGCGGCTTCATGTGCCGGCGGCTATCCTCGGCGGCCTGCTCGTGGCGCTGGGGTTGTTTGCCGGCGGGGAGGTCGCGCCTGGGTTGATCCGCGTCTCGGCGGAAACGGCGAATGTGGCGTGGCTCTGGGCGGTGCTGCCGCAATGGGATTTTTCCGCCCCGCGCGCGGCGGGGGTCGAGCGGCCGTTGCTCATCCTGTTCTTCACCTGCATGGGCCTCAACGCGAGTTGGGCGCTGGCGCGCAGGGGAGGTCGCCCCTTGCTGGTGTTCTTCGCCGCCGCGTCGGTGATCTCGGTCCTGCAGGGTGCGGTCGGTGCGGGGCTCGCGCGGGCGCTCGGGGAAAATCCGCTCCTGGGTGTCCTGGCCGGGACAACCTCGCTGATGGGCGGATTCGGCACCGTGGCGGGTTTCGCGCCCGAGTTCACCAAGGCGGGTCTGGCGGGCGCGCCGGTGATCGGCGTCGCGGCGGCCGCGTTCGGGGTGATTGCCGGCGGCATTCTCGCCGGGTTGATCGGCGGACGACTGCTGCGGCGCTGCGGCGGAGAACCGGCTGTCGCGGTGGACTCCAGCGTTGGGGCTTCAGCGCAAGTGCCACGGCCCGGCCTCCTCGGAACGATCGCTTCGCTCGGCGGGATGGGCCGAACCGTTGTCTTCCACCTCGCGGTGCTCCTCGGGTGCATGAAGGCCGGGGCGTTTCTCAGCGCTTTCCTGCAGGCGAGGGGCCTCACCTTTCCCGTGTACATGGGGGCGTTGGTCGTCGCGGCGGTGGTGCGCAACGCTCACGATGCCTTCTCCGGCCGCTGGCTGCGCCCCGAATGCACCGAGGCGATTGGCACCGTGGCGCTCGCATGGCTATTGGCCGTCGTCATGATCAACCTGCAACTTGCGCAGCTGGCCCGTGCCGCGGTGCCATTGCTCGTCATTTTGTGCGCACAGACCGTGCTCACGACCGCCGTGGCAGGGTGGGTTGTGTTCCGCCTGATGGGGCGCGATCACGAGGCCGCCGTGATGACTGCTGGTCTGGTGGGCTTCGGGCTGGGCGCGACGTCCAACGCTTTGGCCAGCATGCGTGAACTCACATTCCGGCACGGACCGGCGCCCCGGGCGTTCCTCATCGTTCCGATCGTGGGCGCCTTCCTGATCGACTTCACCAATGCCTTCGTGACGACCGCGGCGCTTAACCTGCTGCGGTGACTCGGGGCACCGGTCAGAGGTCCTGCAGGGCGATGAAGGCGCCGCCGTGCATGTAGGTCACGGTGCGCATCAAATTGGCGAAGCGCAGACCGGTGTTTCCCATTGAGAATTGGTAGCGGATCGTCGTCGGGAAGCCGACGGCGTTGATGGTGACCTTACGCGCGCCGGACTCGTCCGCGGGATTCAACTCTTCGAGCCGGCGGATGACGACGTCGGCGCTGTCGCTCGAGTTGAACTCGTCGCCGAAGACGAAGACCCCCATCCGCATCTTGGGGTTGTCCTTGTCGTAGAGGAACCGCATCGCGTTGTAGATTCCGGGCACGGGGTTGGAGACCGTGTCCTGGTCGTAGCGCCGGAGGGTGCGCTTGATGTTGTCGCGCACCTGCGGGGTGTCGGGCAGCCAGCCGGCGGTGCCGCTCGCGCGGCGGCCGAGGATGAAGCGTCCGTCGCCGTCGATCAGCTGGATGCCGTCGACGATCGGGTAGACGTCGAGGACGTTTTCGATCGTGCGGATGACGATCGGCCAGAGGCCGCCGTGGTGCGGATCGCGCATCGATCCCGAGGTATCGACGATGAAGGCGAGGTAATTGCTGCCGACGGGCAGCCCGACCGGCGCGGGCTTCACGTCGGGGAGCACGAGCTCGTGGTCGGGCTTCTTCTGGCGGGCGGCGATCTCCTTCTTGAGCTCGTCGACGTCCACCACCAGCGCCTCGCGGCCGCGTTTCTCGCGCTGCAGGCTCCGCTCAAGTTCGTCGACCAGCGCGCGGATGCTGTCGTTGCGCAGGCGGGCCTCGGTGACCTGCGCATTGACCCGCTCATTGTTGCGGCGCACCTCGACCTTGGCGGCCTCGATGCGGGTGAGGGCGGCGGCCCGGGCGGCGATGGACCGCTGCACCTCGAGCAAAGATTCGAGCTTCTCGCGCTGCCGCGAGCCGATGTTCAGCACGAAGATGAGGATGATCGCCCCGAAGCCGCAGCAGATGCAGTCGAGGAACGAGAGGCTGAAGACCTGGGCCTGGCGGCGGCGGATCATAGTTCGGGCCAGGAGCGGGACGGGCTCACGAGCGCCCCGCGGGTTCCGTTCGCAAGTTCCCAATAGAGTCCCGGGGCTCCCGGGTCGCCGGTCAGCATCGGGAACAGGATGGTGCTGACGGGAACGCGCGGCGGTAGCTGCTTGCGGGCGATCTCAAAGAGGCGCACCCGCGTGCCCTCGTCGATGTCTCCTTCGATCGCGAGCGAGTCGGCGCCGGTGGGCAGACCGTCGGTGAGCAGCACGATGCTGTCCGGCAGGCGCGGCAGGGCGCGGACGGTACCGAATGCGCGCTCGAGGTTGGCCGAACCCTTCGGGACGATCTCGTTCAGCCGCTTGATGACTTCCGCCATCGTCTTCGCGTCGCGCGGACTGAACCATTCCTCGCCGCGTTTCGGCAGGATCGGGACGGTCTCGTCGTTGAAGAGCAGAATCTGGAAGCGGGTCTCCGGTTCGAGGGAGGCGAGCATCCAGGTCATCGCGGAGACGACGCGCTGCCATTTGGGCGAGGCACGCTTCTTATCGTCGGAGTCTTCGAGTCGGGCTGCCGCGCCGTCGATGGTGTCATCGAGCATGGAGCCGGAGACGCGCACGAGGAAGACGACGAATTCGCCGTTGAGCCTCACGCCGGTGAGGTATTGGCGTCGGTCGGGATTCGGGATCGGCACCGGCGGGGCCTTTTCCTCGGTGGGCAGGTCGCGCTTCTCGCCCAGCAGGGATTGGAGCGCCTCCTGCATCGCGGCGATCTCCTGCAGCATGAGGAGGAGTTGCTTGCGGCGATCGGTCACCTTGGCCTCGTCCTGGGTGTTCCGCGTATTGAGGCTCTGGAGCTCAAGCTGCGCCGCGGCCAGCATCGCGGCCAAGCGGTCAAGTTCCTCTTTGTTCAGGGTGGCCTGTGCCTCAATGCGGCGGAGCTGATCCCGGGCGGCATCGATGTCGGCCTTGTCGACCTCCGTCTTGCGGGCGACGGTGATGATAAAGATCAGCAGCACCGCACCGAAGCCGCAGCAGATGCAGTCCAGGAAGGAGAGGCTGTAGATCTCCGTCTCCCGGCGCCTTTTGGCGAGGCTGGACATGGCGGAGGAGGCGCGGAATCAGGGGCGCGCCGCCGGGGGGCAGTACGCAAAGAGCACATCGGCGGAAAGTTCGTCGCTCGAGAGGATCAGGCGATCCCCGGCGTGAATGGATAACCTGGCCGCGCTGTCGGCAGCCGGATCCTGCCACCACCAACCGCCAGCGTCCCTCGCGATTATCGCTAGGCAGCCGGGCACGTGGCTGAACTCCGGACCCAGCGGAAGGTGGGGCGAGTGCTCCGCTCCACCAATTCGAAAGTCCGGGCCGGCACCCAATGGATGCCCGATGCCCGCGAGGATGGCATGGGTGGGTACGGGTGCTCCCGTCGGGCCGGAGGTCTTGTGGAGGCGGATGCGCGCCCGGGCGTGATGTGAGCCGGCGGCCTCGGTGCGAGGCACGGCACTTTCCACCGGAACCTCGGCGAGATCGGCCGGTGCGCGGAGCCAATGACGCGCGAGTTGCACGGCGCCGGCCGCGGCGGCCCCGCGGGCGAGGCGAATCTGTCGGATCGGCGAGAACTCGCGAAGGCGGCTGGCCAGTCCAGGAAGGCGCGCGGAGCGGTCGGAAAGCGCGAGGGTGAAGGCAGCTCCTTTCGGCAGCTGGCGTTGGAGGAAAACCTGGACGCCCTGCGCGAGGGACGCGACGAAGGCCTGGGCGTCGGCCACCAGCTGCTCGTGCTTGGCCGGCATCTCGTAGGCGCGGGTGGAGGTGTTGATGACGAAGCGGAACTCCGTCGCCTCGGAGCAGAGGAATTCCTTCGTCTGCCGGAAAAAGGCCTGCTCAATACGACCATCCTCGAGAATGTCGAAGGTCGTGTGCCGCAGGAAGCGATTGCCGAAGGATCCGGTGAGCTGCTTCAGCAGTGCGGCGAGTCCGGCCTGCGGCAGGCGGGCGAAGGCGCGTCGCACCAGTCGGTCGCCGTCGTGGGCGAGGAGGGTAAGCTCGCTGCCGTCCAACCCGGTGTCGACCACGAGGACCGGCAGCGAGGGGCTGAAGGCAGGCCCGCGCGGATCGCAAAGCGCGGCGCAGGCGTGGTCGACCAAACCCGAAACGGGCAGTTTAAGCTCGCCGGCCATGCCGAGCAGGAGCCCCACTTTTTCCTCCTCCGCGGACGCGTCCCGGAGATAGTCGCCGGGAACGGCGAGCACAACCCGGTCGGGTGCGGGCGCGGTGGATCGAATGGATGCGACGAAGTCGCGCAGATGGAAGTAAGCCAGCTCGGAACACGCCGCAGGCTTACCGGAGGCCGAGAGGCCCGACGGCTCATGGTTGAGGCGCGACCAGAAGTTCCACGTCACCCTCCGCGGGTGGACGAACCACTGATCTTCCGCCGCGCGGCCGATCACGAGCCCCTTGTCCCCGGCGTGGGCGAAACCGGGCGACTCTTCGCCGGAGCCGGCGCCGGGACCCGCAAGTAGGTTGATATCGCCGTCGTCTTCAGCGAGCGCCGCGATGAGACCGGCGTCGGAGATTTCAAGGCCGAGGGAGCGCATGGCGTCAGGCGGTCGCGTCCTCACGGGCCGGCACCTTCATGACGTCGATGAGCTTCGACCGGCAGAAGGTCTGGATGTCGATGATGAAGGCCTCCTGCCGCGACTGCACCACGTGCATGACGTACATGAGACCCATCGAAAGGATGAGGGCGACGAGGGTGGAGTTGAACGCAAGGCCTAGCGCGTCGATCACGGGGGTGATATCTCCCTTCAGGGCGTCCTCGGCGAAGGCGAGGGCGAGGCCGATGCCGCGCACCGTACCGATGAAGCCGATCGCGGGGATGGCCCACGCGATGTACCGGACGAGGGAGAGGGAGGAGTCCAGCTGGTCGGCGGCGAGCTCGGCTCGTTCCTTCACCGCGTTGGCAGCGTCCTGCACGGAGTGGGTGGCGTGGAACCGGTGGAGCGCGGCAAGGAGGCATTCCGGCAGTAACCGCTCGCGGGCGCCGGCATCGGCGTCGACCAATGCGCGGAGCTCCTTGTGCCGGTCGAGTGCCTCTCCGGGAATGATGCGTTCGCCGGGTTGCAGGCGCATCAGGTCGCCGCGGAGGAGCGAGCGCTCCTGACGAACGAGCCGCAACTTGTGGCCGAGGATGATGATGCCCCAGATCGCGAAGATGATCTCAATCTTCTGCTCGGTATCCTTGACGATGATATAAATCGACCGCATGTCGGAGTCGGCGCCCGCCGTGGCGCCTTGCGCGGAACGCACCCGCTGCTTGAGCTCGATCTGCTCCACCCGGGGGTCGACGACCAGCCGGTAGAACGGCTCCACGATGGCGATCGCGACGAGCAGGCCGATGAACGGCACCAGAAAGTCGGCGGAGAGGAAGCCCTTTGGGCGAAGGGAGGAGGACATGGAGGGAAGTGGGGCCGGCGAACCCCGGTCACCGGTGGTTCAAAAGCCGTCGATTTCAAATCCGCGGTGGGGAGGACGCGGGAGGAAAGGTTTAGTAACGGTTGAATTCGGATCGAAGACAATTTAGTTCCGAGGCGCCGAAACCTTCCGCGGCCTTTCCCGTCCGTCCACCCATGCGCGCCGTCGCCTCCGAATCCCGATGAACCGCCGCCTCATCTCCTTCCTGACCGCCACCTCGATCGCCGGTCTCACCGGTTGCTCCTCGGGTGTGGCGCCTTCCAAGACCGCCACCGGTGCCGGCACCGGTGCGATGATCGGCGGCGTGGGCGGCGCCGTGGTGGGCAATAACAGCAGCATGGGCACCGGCACGGGTCTCGCCGCGGGCGCCGCGGCGGGCGCGATCATCGGCGGCATCGTCGGCATGGTCCAGGACGCCAAGGATCGCAAGGAACAGGACCGCCTAGCCCAGGAGCGCGCCTACCAGCAGGAGCGCGCCAAGAAACTCGCCGAGGAAGCGAAGCTCAAGGCCACCATGGAAGAGGAACTGGCCGTGGCCGAGGGCTTCCGCATTTCTGAACTCGAGCTGGCTGACGCCAAGAAGAAGCTCGAGGGCGCCGAGGAGCGTCTGAAGCGCCTGCGCGACGAGCGCGCGGCGGCTTTGGCGAAGAAGCGGCAGCTCGACGAGGCTAACGACAAGACCCTCCAGACTGAGGCGGAGATCGCGCGCCTTGAGGAGGAACTGGCGCGCCTCAAGGGCGAGGAGGCGGCGGCCGCGCGTAAGCCGGCGGAAGCGGCTCCCGCCCCTGCGACGACGGTCGTGAGGCCTTCGAACTGACGGAGATCCGTCGTCCGGCCGCGAATCTCGGGGATGCGGACGCCGTGAAAATGGGATTTCAGTCCACGATTCCCGCTTCCGTGTGGGTGCTCTGCCTAGCGGCTGGGTGCAGCACTCCGGGCCATCAGGTGAAGATCGACGCGATCGCACGGCAGGAGGCGACAGGCGAGGCGCAGTCCTACGTGCTGAAGACCCGCGGATCGGCAGCCGCGAGTGATTCCCTGCGTTCGCGCGAAGCCACCGAATTCATTCACACCGCCCTCTCGGGCAAGGGTCTTTATGAGGCGCCGACGGCAGAGCGGGCAGACATGGTGATCGAGGTGGACTACGGCGTCGAGGCGCCGCGCTCCAAGATCGAGCGGGTCACGGTCCCGATCTACGCTCAGGTCGGTGGAGGCGTGAAATATGGAACCGTCAACGCCCGCGATTCGCAGGGGAACTCCGTGCAGCGTTCGGTGGCGGTCTACGAGCCTCCCCGGACGGAGATCGTCGGTTACGATGAGGTGCCGCGGCTCGTGACCGTTTACGAAAAATACCTAAAGATATCGGCCCGCGCCAACCGAGCGTCCGCGGAGGGTCGTCCGGCGCCGGAGATCTGGACGATCCACGCGAGCACGGAGGATGAGAGCAAGGATATCAGAAAGTACCTCCCGATCATGGCTTCGGCGACGATCGACTTCATGGGCGAAGGCGCGACGGCCGAGAAGACCGTCAAGGTGAGGGCCGACGGTCCAGGCGTGGAGTTTATCCGCAAGGGGATGGGGTCTTCGTCCTCCGCGGTTGCGGCCGCCCCTCCCGGCGGCTGAACGCTTCAGCGCCGGCGGCGCGGGAAGGGCGTCACCGAGCGGCCCGAGTGATGCGGCCAGCACCAGCGCGCGAGCGCGGGCAGGAGGAGGATGGCCGCCACCATGTTCACGAGGAACATGAACGTGAGCAGCAGACCCATGTCGGCCTGGAACTTAAGGTCGGAGAACACCCAAGTGCTGACGCCGATCGCGAGCGTGAGTCCGGTGAAGACGACGGCGGCGCCGGCATCCTTGAGGGCGGCGAACATAGCGTCTTCGAAATACTCGCCCGCCCGCAGGTCTGCCAGCAGTCGGGCAAAGATGTAGATTCCGTAGTCCACGCCGATGCCTACGCCGAGCGCGACGACGGGGAGCGTCGAGGTCTTCAGTCCGATCTCCAAGTAGGCCATGACGGCGTACCCGAGGTAGCTCACGATCGCGAGGGGGAGGACGATGCAGAGCGCGGCCCGGAGCGAGCGGAAGGCGATGAGGCAGAGGGCGATGACGGCCCCGAACACCCAGAAGAGGATGGGCTTCTCGGCGGCGGCGACGACCTCGTTGGTCGCCGCCATCACCCCGGCGTTGCCGCCGGCGAGGCGGAAGCGGGCCTTGGCCGACGGGCGCGACGTGGAGAAGTCCTTCACCGCCGAGGTCACCGCCAGCAAGGTCTCCGCCTTGTGGTCGGTGAGGAAAATGAGGATCGGCATCACGCTGGAATCGGCGTTCAGCAGGCCCGTCCCGGTGTCGACGTGGCTGACGGCCTGGGCGAGCGCCTGTTGGTTGAACGGCAGGATGCGCCACTTGAGCGAGCCTTCGCTGTAGCCGGAGTTGATGCCCTTCGCGACTGAGGCCAGTGATAACACTGACTGTACGCCCGGCAACTCGCGGATCCGGCCTTCGAACTCGTCCATCAGACTGAGCACCTCGTGATCGACGGCCGCGTCGGGCGAGGTCTCCACCATGACTGTAAGCACGTCGATCCCGATGCTGAATCGCGAGGTGATGAGCCGGGCGTCGCGGTTGTAGCGCGATTCGGCGTGCAGTTCCGGCACGCCGTCGTGCAGGTCGCCGATCTGCACCCGACCCGAGGCGTGGATGCCCCAGGCGCCCAGCCCCAACCCCGCGAGGATGATGATGAGGGAGGGGCGGGACCGCATGCCCCGGGCCAGGCGCCGCCAGAAGGCGTCGCCGCGTTCCCTTCGGGCGGATACCCAAACCGCGTAGGATGGCGGTAGGCGCAGATAGGAGAGTAGCAGCGGGAGCAGGAAGAAATTGGTGATCGTGATCACGCTGACGCCGAGACTCGCGTTGATCGCGAGCTCCTGGATGACCGGGATCTTGATCACCAGCATGGTGATGAATCCGACCGTATCGGTGAGCAGGGCCACGATGCCGGGCACGATGAGTTGCAGGAACGCGGCGCGGGCGGCGCTCGGTCCCGACTGGCCCTTGAAGACCTCGGTGCGGAACGTGCAGATCTTCTGTACGCCGTGGCTTACGCCGATCGCGAACACGAGGAAGGGCACGAGGATCGAGAACGGGTCCATCCCGTACCCCAGCGCGGTGAGACCGCCGAGCTGCCACACCACCGCCACGAGCGAGCAGGCCACCGGGGCAGCGGCCAGCTTCCAGCGCCCGGCATAGTTCCAAACCAAGAGCGACGTCACGAGGATCGCCGCGCCGAACAGCGTGATCACCCCCTGCGCGCCGTCGCTGACGTCTCCGATGATCTTCGCGAAGCCTATGATGTGCACCGTCACGCGGCCCCGGGTCTCCGTCTCAACCCGTGACCGGATCCGCTCGAGTCCGCGTGCGACCTCGGCGTAATCGACCCGCGCACCGGTCTTGAGGTCGATTTCCTGCAGCTGCGCGCTGACGACCGCTCCGGAGAAGTCGTTGGCGACCAGCTGGCCGAGGCGGCCCGACTTGATGATGTTCTCGCGCACCTTCGCGAAGGCCTCGGGTGACGGGGCGAAGTCCGCCGGGATCACGTTGCCGCCCGCGAACCCGTCCTCGACGACCTCGATGTAGCGGACGTTGGGGGTGAAGAGCGACTGGACCTGCGGACGGTCCACCGCGGGGAGGAAGGTGACGTCGTCAGTGGCGCGCTTGAGCTCGCGGAAGAACTCCTCCGTGAACATGTCGCCTTCCCGCGCCATCAACGCCACCAGTACGCGATTGGCGCCGCCGAACGAGGCCTGGTGTTTGACGAAGGTCTCGATGTACGGGTGCCCGCTCGGCAGGGTCTTGTTGAAACTCGCGTCCACCCGCAGTCGGGACGCCAGAACGCCCATCGCCGCCGTCAGCAGAAGGAACGCAATAACCAGCGGAGTGCGCCGGCGGAACATCCAATCCGCGAAGCGCTCGAGGGCGGTGGGGGCGCTCGTGGGCACGGGGATCAGGGAAGGGTCAGGCTCGAGGCGCCGGCCTCGCCGAGGGCGACGAAGCGGCCGCCGCCCAGGTCGACCAGCTCGGCGATGGCGGTTAAGGGAGCGGTGGCGACGGGCTGAAGACTCGGGGAATCATCCGCGCCCCTCAGCAAGATGCGCGCCTGACCGGCGAACAGGATCCCGCGTCCGGCCACCCGGATCGCGGTCGCCAGCATCGCGGGCACGGGCGTTCCCAGCTCCTGCCAGGTCGCGCCGTCATCCTCCGAGCGGAAGACGTGGCCGCGCAGCCCGTAAGCGAGGAGCGCGCGTTCTCCCAGAGGTAGGATGCCGTAAAAGGATCCTTGGTAGCTGGTCCGGATCTCCCGCCACTTCAGGCCTCGGTCGTTCGAGCGGAGCAAAGTCCCAGCTTCTCCCGCGATGTAGAGCTTTCCCGTGGGGCCGAGGGATATCCGGTTCAGGTGGGAGTCCTCGTCGCGGATACGGCGGACGGACCACGAATTGCCACCGTCGTCGGTTGATGCGAACAAGCCGTAGGCGCCGACGGCGATCGCGGTGCGTTCATCCAGCGCCAGCACATCGAGGAAGGAGTCGGTGCGGTTTTTGCCTTGGAACTGGCGCGTCCAAGTGACGCCGCGGTCGACCGAAGTAAGGATCTCCGCCTCATGGCCGACAGCCCAGCCGCGCCTCGGCAGTTGGACCGGCGGGAAACTGATACCGGTGAGCGTCGCCCTCGTGGGGGTGGCGGCGCGTCGCCACGATGCGCCGCTGTCTCCGGAAATCAGCACGGTACCGCGCTCGCCCACGGCTACGACGGAGCTGCCCGTGAGCGCCCCGTCGAGGAGGAGCATCGTCGGACGAACAGACTGTGCTGAAACGCCAAGGACGGGCAGGAGCGACCCGAAGACGAACCTCGCGTAGCTTCTTGCGCGCGACATCGATGTTTTCCGGCCCTCGGTCCCGGCGAGACCCAATTTGGTGGATGCCGCCGGGAGGCTGCGATCAGCGAACGCCCTCGCGGCGGAGCGACTCCGGGGTGTAGTCGCCGGGGGAGCGTTTCACCCCAAAGTCATACATCTTGTTCTCGTTATCGAGGCCGACAGCCAGGTACCGACCATTCTGCAGGTCGAGGTGGACCTCGAGCGTACTCCAGAATGCGAGGGCGTCGTAGTAGTTGATGCAGTGCGCCTCGGAAACGCGCCACAGCTGGCCTCGGCCGTCATACTGGTCGGCGGCGAGGATCTGCCAGGAGTCCTCATCGATGAGGAAAGTCCTCCGGCTGTAGAGGTGCGACGTGCCGGACTTGAGTTTGGCCTCGAGTACCCAAACGCGGTGAAGTTCGTAGCGGGCCAGATCCTGGTTCGGATGCTGCGGCTTGAGGACGTCGGCAACCTTCAGCTTGTCGCTGTGCAGGCGGTAGGAGTTGTAAGGGACGATCATCTCGCGCTTGCCGACGAGGGTCCACTCGTAGCGATCGGGTGCGCCGTTGAACATGTCGAACTGGTCGCTGGTGCGCTGACCATCGGCCGCGGTGCCGGGGTTGTCGTAGGCGACCTGCGGGGCGCGGGTGACACGACGGCGGCCGGCATTGTACACCCAGGCGCGGCGGGGCTCCTTAACCTGATCCATGGTCTCCTGCGCGAGGAGGATGGTGCCCGCGAGCCGGGCGGGGGAGGTCACGGCTTGGCGGAAGTAGATGAGCGTGTTGCTCTCATCGAGCTCCTTGGCGCTGATGCCGGGCCGCGCGTAGTTGAAAAGGAAGTCCTCCTCGAGCCGCACGAGCTGATAGCCACCGGTGCGCTCGACCGCCGCCTGATCAATATTGCGCGTGGCGGCAACGCCGCGGTAGCGGGTGAGGAAGTTCCAGAGCACCTCGAGTCCTGACTGCGGGATCGGGAAGGGGACGCCAACGGAGGCGCCGGTGATCCCGTTGCCTCCGCCCACGAGCTTCGCGCTGGTGACGTTAGCCTTGGTGGCATCATACACGCGCTGCGGATTGGAGGCGCTGCGATGCGTGGGATAAACCACCAACTTGTAGCTTGGATAGGCCTTCAGGGCCGCCTGCTGGCCGGGAGAGAGCTTCTCGGCGTATTGGGCGGCGTTCGCGCCGGTTATGGTGAATAACGGTTGGTCCGCCGCGAACGGATCGGGGTGGTGCTGGCCGGGCTTGTAGCCGGCCGGGGGCGTCGTGATGCCGCCGGTCCACGCCGGGATCGAGCCGTCGGCGTTGCCCTTGGCTTCGGCGCCGAGGGGCGTCAGGTCAGCGCCGAGCCGGGAGGCATCAGCGGCCTGAAGGGTGGCGGCAAGGGCGAGGGGAAGGAGCGAGAGATGAAGTTTCATGGGGCGTGCAGGGGCGGCGTCAGAACGAGTACTTCACCGTGGTCGCGAAGTAGTCGCGATCCGAGAAGAGGTTGAATTTACCGGCTCCGGTGAAGTTGACGTAGCGGAACTCCATCGACCAAGCGTTGCGGTAGGTGAACTCGACCGAGAGGTTCAGGCTCTTGCGGCCGCGAATGAAGTTGCCCAGCGGCAGCGGGGTGTTGCCGCGCATGTCCTGCGTGAACGCCACGGTCGGCTGCATGTTCACGTTCGGGAAGACGTTGTTGTAGTCGAGGCGGCCGAGGAGCTGATAGCCCCACGAGAAGTCGTCGGCGAACGCGTCCAGCGGCGTTCCCGGGAACTGCGGGAAACCGGCGCCGATCATCGCCGCACCTGAACCCGAGGTGAACGTGGCGGGGCCGTCGTAGCGCAGGGTCTGCTTGTCGGGGAGGTTCACCCAGACACCGCCTGCCTCGCCGAGAAGTGTGAACTGCTGCGCTCCCAGGGTAGGCCCGAAGACTTTCGTGAGGGTCGACTGCGCGGTCCAGACGTTGTGGCGCCGGTAGCCGGAGATCTCGCGGCCGTACTGGCCGAGGTAGTTGCCGACCTGATTGTTGGCGCCGAACTGAGGTGCAAGGGTTGAAAGGGCGGCGAAGAGCACTTCCACATCGTCCACCTGAAGCGGCACGTCCTGCTTCAGCGAGACTTCGCCCTGCCAGGAGATGCCGGTGGTTCCGATCGAGGTGTTGAAGCTAGCGCCGTAGAGCTTCAGGCCCTCCTTGTACTCCGTGAAGTAACGGCCGCTGGCGGCCGCGGTCAGCAACGCGATCTGGCGGGCGCCGGCGATGGCGGCCTGAATCTGCGGGTTCTGCAGGGTGGCGATCTCGACCGGGGTCAGCGTCGCCGGGGCGAGCGAAGACTTCACGATCATCTGGAAGATGGCCGCGGCCTGCGGGGCGGCCTGAGCGGCGGGCATGCCACCGCGCATGAACGCGGCGGTGAGCGGGCCGGTCAGGTTCGTGTCGATCGCCGACGTCGGCGTGCGGGCGCTGATGACCGGCGAACGGCTGTTGTAGCGGGCGAAGTAGAGGCCGAACTCGGTCCCGGCCAACCCGGGCGCGAGGATTCGCGTCGAGACGCCGAACTGGTTGAAGTTGGAGGCGTCGCGATCGTTGGCCCGGCCGATGCCGCCAACAGTGCTGCCGATGTCAGCCACGCTGCCGAAGCCCAGCCAGACGTTGCTGCCGCCGCGGGTCGCGAAGTCATTGGTCGAGAAATAGGTACCGGCCGGTTCCAGTTCGTTGCGGCGGAACTCCAACAGCCAGAAAGGCTCGACCGTGATGTTCGGGGTCACTCCCAGCGACGCCTTGATCATGTTCACCGGCAGGAGCGCCTCCTTCAGCTCCGAGCCCGGGACGCGGAGCTTGGAAAGGTCCGCCGAATTAACGACGTTGATGCCGTTCGGGATGAACGTGCTCTCGCCGAGGCTCAACACCTGGCGGCCAATGCGGAGGTCGAAGGGCAGGCCCCCGGCCACGTCGAGCTTCATGCGGCCGTAGAGGTCGAGCAACTGCGCGCCTCGAACGGTGCGGTCCTTGGCCTGATCGGAGAGCGGGGTGCGGAGAGTCTCGTCAGCCTTGAAATCTTGGTACCAGTAGCCGCGGGCCAGCGCTCCGAAATTACGGTAGCGGACCTCCAGGTCGTGGCTGCCCTTCAGCAGCTGGGAGGCCCAGCCTTTGCCGTAATTGAGGTTACCATCGTCCGTGTTCGAGGAGTTCTGCCGGCCCGCGACGCCACCGAAGCTGGCGGAGGTGGAGTAGAAGTCCGCGCTCGGGGCGCTCAACCGGTAGAGTCCGCCGAAGGACAGGGTGGAGTCGAAGCTGCCTTTGAGCTCTCCATTGGAGAACTGGATGGCGAGCGCTTCGGGAGTCAGTAAGGTCAGCGCGGCAGCGACGCCGGCCAGACGGGTGAAGGCTCGCGGGGAGCGGGGGAGGGTTTGCACTTTCATGAAATCAGGTTTGGGAGGCCAGCGGACGGACTTTGGGTTTGAGCTGACGTCGGTCGCGCGACGCGTCCGACGCGATCAGGGAATCTCCTAGGAAACGTCGGGCCATCCGGCTGGATCAAGAGCGAATATGGGACATCCCGGGTATTTCTCCTCCGGCTTTGACGAAGTGGGGGATTGGGCAAACGTGCCGGTCCGCGATGGAGGCCGTCACCCACATCCACATCAAGGGCGCGCGGGAGCACAACTTGCGCGACCTGGAGCTACGCATTCCGCGTGGGAAACTCGTCGTGGTCACGGGCCCGAGCGGCTCGGGTAAATCCTCGCTGGCCTTCGACACCCTGTATGCTGAGGGCTATCGGAAATACATCGAGTCGCTCAGCGCGTCGGCGCGGGCGGTCCTGGATCAGCTCAAGCGGCCTGACGTCGACTTCATCCACGGACTCTCCCCGGTACTGGCCATCGAGCAGCGCACGGGGACCGGAGGTCCGCGCACGACGATCGCGACCGCCACGGAGATCGCCGATTACGCGCAGCTGCTCTGGTCCCTGAATGGCGACCAAACCTGTCCGGCCGACGGTGGTCGCGTGGTGCGCAGGTCGTTGGATGACAACGTCCAACGAGTGCTGACCGAGTGCGCGGGCGAGCGTGTGATGCTGCTGGCACCTAGCCTGAAGGCGAAGCCGAGCGTGCTCCGCGAGGAGTTGCCTCGGCTGCGGCAGCGGGGATTTCAACGGGTGCGGATCGCTGGCGAGGTCCGGAGTCTAGACGATGCGAAGATCATTCCGAACGGGGCGGGGACCCGCGAACTCGAGGTGGATCTTGTCGTGGACCGCTTGGTGGCGGTGGCGGAGCAAAGAAGTCGATTGGCGGACTCGTTGGAGCTGGCGTTTCGCGAAGGCCGTGACCGGGCGGTGGTGCTGGCCCAGCGCCGGCCTGAGGATCCTTGGCGCGAGATCAACCTCAGTCAGTCCCTCGCCTGCGAGGTCTGCGGGGAGGTCTTCGCCAAGCTGACGCCGCGGCACTTCTCTTTCAGTCACCGAGAGGGCGCTTGTCCGACCTGCGACGGCATCGGCCGTAAGCTGCGATTCGTGCCTGAGTTGATCATTCCGGATCCGGAAAAATCGGTCCGGGAGGGCGCGATCAAGCCATGGCGGATCGGCGGGAAGAACCTCATCATCAAGCACAACGCGCTGCTCAAGCAGTTGGCCGAGCAATTGCCGTTTGATCCGGAGGTGCCATGGCGCGACCTGCCCGAGGCCACCCGAAAGGCCGTGTTGCAGGGCGCCGGCGTCCGGGAGTTCGCGTTCAAGCTGCGGCGGATGCGCGAGCCGAAGACGATGCGATTCGACGGCGTCATCGCGGACCTGGAGGAAAGTTTCCGGGAAACCGACAGCGACGGATTCCGTGCGCGGCTCACCACCTTCATGGTGAGCGGCACGTGCCCGGAGTGCCGTGGCACCCGGCTTAATGCCCGCAGCGGTGCGGTGCGGGTGGCGGGGAAGACCTTTCCTGAGTTCATGTCGCTCGACGTCGCCGCGGCGCAGGTGTTCGCCCTCGAACTCGTCGTCGCCCACGGTTCCAATCCCGCGTTGCGCGAGGTCGTCACCGGCGTGGAGCAGCGGCTGCACTTCCTGCTCGAGACCGGGTTGGGCTACCTGACGCTGGAGCGGGATTACGGAACGCTTTCCGGCGGGGAGGCCCAGCGGGTGCGACTGGCCACGCAGCTTGGGATGGGCCTGGTTGGCGTGATCTACGTGCTCGACGAACCGAGCATCGGCCTGCACCCGCACGACAACCGCAAGCTGCTCGACACCCTTGTGGCGCTCCGGGACCGCGGAAACACGGTCGTCGTCGTGGAGCACGATGAGGACACGATGCGGATCGCTGACGAGATCATCGAACTCGGTCCCGAGGCCGGTCGCGAAGGCGGGCAGCTGCTCTTTCAGGGAACACCCGCCGCTTGCCTCGCCCTGCCGGCCAAGGTTTCCCGCACCGGCGCCTACCTCTCGCGTAAGCTCAAGGTCGTGCGCGACGCGAAGCCCCGCGAGCCTGACGGCGCCTGGCTCACTGTGCGCGAGGCGCGCGCGAACAACCTGCGCGGCATCGACGTCCGTTTCCCGGTCGGCCTGCTCACGTGCGTCACGGGTGTGAGCGGTTCGGGCAAGAGTACGCTGGTGCTCGACGTCCTCGCGGCGCAGGCGGCGCGGCGGCTGAACGGCGCACGGACACTGCCTGCGGCCCATCGCTCAGTCGAGAACCTCGATTTCTTCACGAAGCTGGTGCAGGTCGACCAGGAGCCGATCGGGCGCAGCCCGCGGTCCAATCCCGCCAGTTACGTCGACCTCCTGCCGCTCCTCCGCGACCTCTACGCCCAGCTGCCGCTCGCGAAGATCCGCGGCTACAAGGCGAGCCGCTTCTCCTTCAACGTGCGCGGCGGCCGCTGTGAGCGCTGCCAGGGCGACGGCGCCATCCGCCTCGACATGCAGTTCATGCCGGACGCGTACGCGCCGTGCCCGAGTTGCGGTGGGCGGCGGTTCAACCGCGAGACGCTCGAGGTGCTCTTCCACGGGCGTTCCATCGCGGACGTGCTCGACCTGACCGTGCGGGAGGCGATCCAACTTTTCCGCAACATCCCGCGGGTCCTCGATAAGCTGGAGACGCTCGATGCGGTCGGTCTCGGCTACCTCGCCCTAGGCCAGTCGGCCACCACGCTTTCCGGTGGTGAGGCGCAGCGCATCAAGCTTTCGCTTGAGCTGAGCCGCCGCCAACAGGGCGCGACGCTTTATATCCTCGATGAGCCCACGACCGGACTGCACTGGACCGATATCCAGCGGCTGATGGACCTGCTGTTCCGACTCCGCGACGCGGGCAACACCGTCATCATCATCGAACACAACCTCGACGTCATCCACCTGGCCGACTGGCTGATCGACCTCGGTCCGGGCGGTGGAAAGGACGGCGGCGAACTGATCTACGCGGGCAAGCGCAGCGGTGTTGAGGACTGCGAACGTTCCCTCACCGGCTCCGCGCTTCGCCGCTGGCGCGACGCCGGCCCGGCCTGAGCCTTGGGCAATTCCTGCGCCTCCGCGACCAAGGGATGCGGCGCGCGTCGGCGCTGTCGGAGTAGAGTCGCGCCATGCACCTCCCGCTCCACATCGACCTCGCGCAGTACCCGCGCCGCGTCCGCTGGTTCATGGCGATCCTCTGGGCCGTCATCATCGCCAAGTGTATCGTCGTGTGGTGGGCCGTGGGTCACTGGAATTTGCCGTTCCATCCGCTCTGGATCGTCGCACCGACGATCGTCTTCGCGGCGCTGGCCTCCGCGCTCTGGCTGACGCACCACGCAGAGTAAGCGCAGTATCTGGCGTTGGAGATCGCGGCTCGCCAGAAGGCGCGGGTGAGCGCACGTTACGGGCCGTGAAGTCGTGGCGTGCCTTGCTCCCGGCCCTGACGATCTCCGCCGTTTTCGCGGCGGAGCCACGGACGATCGAGTTGTGGCCCGAAGGCGTCCCTGGGCTGAAGGCCGACGCTGGTCCGGAGCGGGAGGAAAACGGTCGTTTCCTCAATATCCACCGGCCTTCCGTCGTCGTGTATCCACCGCCCGCTGGAAAGGCCATTGGGACCGCGGTCATCTATGCTCCCGGCGGTGGCTACGGGCGCGTGGCAGCCGGAACGGGGGGAGGGGAGATCACGCGCTGGCTCACCAGAACCGGCGTCACCGTGTTTATGCTGAAATACCGGAACGCTGAATACGGCCATCCCGCCCCGCTGCGCGATGTGCTGCGGGCGGTCCGGCTTCTCCGCAGTCGTTCCGCGGAGCTCGGCCTGGCGCCGGACCGCATCGGAATCATCGGCGGCTCCGCGGGCGGCCACCTCGCGGCGTCCGCGGGAACCCTCTTCGAACACGCCGACGGTCGCACCGGTGCCGCGCTGGATGCCGTCAGCGGACGGCCGGATTTCATGATCCTGGTTTTTCCCGTGATCTCGATGATCGCGCCGCACGCGCATGCGCCGTCGAAGGAGGCGCTGCTCGGTGCGGAGCCGTCAACCGAGTTGGTAAGGACGTTGTCGGTCGAGCATCAGGTCACGGCACGCACGCCTCCCGCGTTCATCGTGCACTCGGCGGAGGACGCCGTCGTGCCGGTGGAGAATAGTATCGATTTCTATCTGGCGCTGCGTCGCGCGGGTGTGGCGGCGGAGCTCCACCTTTATCCGAGGGGACCGCATGGCTCGGGCATGTCGGCCACATTGGGTCCGACGGCCGAATGGCCGCGGCATTGCGAGGCGTGGATGCGGTTCAATGGATGGCTGCCTGCGGGCGAGTCGCGATGAAACCGCACGGCATCTCCCGGCGGAAATTCCTTGGCGCGGCGGCGGCAGTTCCCTTCGTCTCCCGCGGTGCCGGGCGGGAGGAGTTTTCGATCGGACTCTTGGCTGACGCTCAGTACGCGGACGTACCCGACAAGGGCACGCGCTTTTACCGCGCTTCGCTTGGCAAGCTCGGCGCGGCGGTGGAGCACTTCAACCGGGAGCAACTGGCGTTCTGCGTCCACCTCGGCGATCTGATCGACCGCGAGTGGCGCAGCTTCGACGAGATCCTCCGGCCGCTCGCTGCTAGCCGGCACCGCTGGCACCAGTTGCTGGGGAACCATGATTTTGACGTTCTGGACGAGCAGAAATCCCGCGTGCCGGGCCGCCTTGGCATGGCGTGGAGATACGGCGCCTTCGATCACGGTGGCTTCCGGTTCGTGATCTTGAACACGAACGACGTCTGCACCTACGCGCATCCGGTGGGATCGCGACCTCGGGCCGAGGCGGAGGCGATGCTGACGCGCCTGCAGGGGGAGAAACTCCGGCAGGCCAAAGCGTGGAACGGTGCAATGGGCGGAGCGCAGCTAGCTTGGATGGAACGCGAATGCGCCGCGGCACGCGCGGCCAATAAGCGCGTCATCATCTTCTCCCACCATCCCGTCTGGCCCGAAAACGAGCACAACGTCTGGAACTCTGCCGAGGTCCTGGCCCTTCTCGACCGGCACCGCCACATCGTGGCCTGGATCAGCGGACACAACCACGCGGGCGGCTTTGGCGAACGCCACGGCCTGCCGTTCGTGACGATGCGAGGGATGGTCGAGACCGCCGCAACGACCGCCTACGCGGTCGCGCGGGTGCTGCCGGATCGGCTTCTGCTGGAGGGACAGGGGCGCGAGCCTTCCCGCGAACTGCCGTTCAGGACCGCTTAGGGCCGGTCCCGGGTAGGGAGGGGCGGGAAGGCGTTACTTGACCGCCGCCCAGACGCGCTGGACGTCGTCGTGGTCTTCCAGCGCCTGAAGAAATTCGCCGACCTCGGCCCGCTGCGTGTCGTCGAGTTCCGGGTGGGTCTTTGCGATGTAGCCCAACTCTGCGGTAATGACGCTCCAGCCGTTTTGTTTCAAACACGTCGCGACCGCGTGCACCGCGGTGCGGTCGGTGAGGAATCTGGCGCCCGCGTGCCCCTCGGGTACGTCGTCGTTCTGGGCGTGGGTAAGGGACTCGAAATCGTTGGCTCCGGCCTCGATACCCGCCGCCTCAAGGTCGGCAGCAGGATCGGTGTGGTGGGCTTCGACGATGCCGACGTGGTCGAAGAGGAACTTGTTGCTGCCCGCGCCGCCCATCACGCCCTTCTTGAACAGCACGCGGAGGTCCCCCGCGCTACGGTTATGGTTGTCGGTCATCACCTCCACGATGACGGGCACCTTGTGGGGCGCGTAACCTTCGTAAACGACATGCTCGAGGGACGCGCTGTCCCCGCCGGTGCCGGCGCCCTTGGCGATCGCGCGCTGGATCACGTCGCGCGTGACGCTCGCCTTCTTCGCCTTCTCGACCGCCGCGTGGAGCCGCGCGTTGGCGTCGATGTCGCCGCCCCCGAGCTTCGCTGCGACCGTGATTTCCTTCACCAGCTTCTGCACGACCTGACCCTTCTTGAGGTTAACGATCGCGCGCTTCGCGTGGAGCCATTGACGTCCCATGGGGAAAAACTGGGGGCGCTGCCGCGGCCCCCGCAACGCCGAACTTCTCGGATCCTCCGCGGCCCCTACTGGGCCTGGCGGGCGGTGCGGCGGACGGTCGGGCGCTGACCGGAGGGCAGGGCGAGCAGGTCGTAATCTTCGCTGCCCGTGATCTTCACCTCGACGAAATCGCCGACGGGAGCGGTGATCGGCAGGTAAACGCGGCCGTCAATGTCTGGAGCGTCGGCCTCCCCGCGGGCGACGCCGGGCTCGTCGACGAGCACGCGCAGCGAGCGGCCTACCTGCGCCGTTCCGAGCTCGGTAGCTATCTCGCGCTGCAGTCGCATCAACTTGTGCCACCGGGCTTCCTTGGTTTTGGCAGGGACCTGTTCGTCCATCTTTGCTGCCTTCGTGCCCTCTTCCTGAGAATAGCGGAATACGCCGAGCCGTTCGAAGCGGGTGGCGCGGATGAACTCGCACAGTTCGTCCACGTCGGCCTCGGTCTCGCCCGGGAAGCCGACGATGAAGGTCGTCCGGATCGCGATGTCAGGGATCCCTGCGCGGATGCGTCGGATGAGATCGCGAATGTAGTTGCCGGTGGTCTCCCGCTGCATGCGGTCGAGCATCCGGTCGCTGACGTGCTGCAGAGGCATATCGACGTAGCGCGCGACCTTCGGGCATTCGGCGATCGTACGGATGAGTTCGTCGCTCCAATGCGCTGGGTGCGTGTAGAGCAGACGGATCCAAAAGTTACCCTCGATGGCGTTGAGCTCACGCAGCAGGGTGGTGAGCGCGGTACCGCGGGAGGAGTCGACCGGGGAACGCGGCCCCGGCCGCGCCTCCCAGGTGTCCATGCCGAAGAAGGTGGTATCCTGCGAGATTAGGTTCAGTTCGCGCACGCCCTCGGCGACGAGCTGGCGGGCTTCGGCCACGACGCTTTCCACCGTGCGGCTACGGTGGCGGCCCCGGATGCGCGGGATGATGCAGAACGTGCAGGGGTGATTGCAGCCCTCGGCGATCTTAACGTAGGCCGAGTGCCGCGGTGTGAGGCGGAAGCGCGGCGTGTCGTAGTCGGGGATGAACGTGGAACGTCCCTGCACGAACGTTGCCGGCGACTCGTTCGCCGCCCGGTCGCGGCCCATGATCTCCTCGATGATGGGGGCGACCTTCGTGACCTCGTCGAGTCCGATGAAGGCGTCGACCTCCTCCTTGAGCTCCCCGGCGAGGTCCTTGGAGAACCGTTGAGCCATACAGCCGGCGACGATGACCTTCTGGTTGCGACGCCGGCGGCGCAGCCCGCGCTGCCGGTGCGCCTCGAGGATGTGGCCGATGGATTCTTCCTTCGAGGAGTCGATGAAGGAGCAGGTGTTGACGATGACCACGTCGGCCTGTTCGGCGTCGGGCACCACGGTCATGCCGGCCTGATGCAGGTGGCCGACCATGATCTCGGAGTCCACGAGGTTCTTGGCGCACCCGAGTGAGACGAGGCTGACCTTCAGCATGGCGGAAAACAAAAGCGGCGGTCGCGTGGACCGCCGCGGTTTGGAGGAAAGGGACCGGCCGCTTACTTCTTCTTGGCGGCCTTCTCGCGCTGCCTCCGGCGTTTCATGTAGGCGGCGCGGCGTTTACGTTTGATCAGCTTGTTGGTCTGTTGGCCCATGATGGATCGGATATGAAGCGGCGGATGTTTCAGACGGCTCCCGGTGAGTCAAGCGCCCGGGCGGAAACCCGCGATGGCCGCTCGTAAAAGGGAGAGCCGTGCTGGACAAGGCGTTCAACGCCTTCCTAGGTTCGCGGCGATGAAGATCTACCTCGATGGGAAATTCGTGGACAGCGCTGACGCCAAGGTCTCGGTGTTTGATCATGGCCTGCTGTACGGCGACGGTGTGTTCGAGGGGATTCGCGTCTACGGCGGCAACGTGTTCCGGCTCGAGGAACACCTTGAGCGTCTCGAGTACTCGGCGCGGGCGCTCATGCTCAAGCTGCCGCTTACGCGGGCGGAGATCAGGGATGCAACCTGCGAGACCTGCCGGATCAACGGCCTGAAGGACGGCTACATCCGGCTGGTCGTGACCCGCGGCGTGGGCGACCTGGGTTTGGCGCCTTGGCTTTGCCCCAAGCCCTCGATCTTCATCATCGCGAGTACCATCAGCCTATATCCGAAGGAGCACTACGAGAACGGCCTGTCCATCGTTACCGTGCCGACGCGGCGCGTGAATCCGGCCGCGATGCCGCCGACGGTAAAGTCCCTCAATTACCTGAATAACATCCTGGGCAAGATCGAGGCGCGGCAGTTCGGCGCCCTCGAGGCGATCATGCTCAACGATCAGGGCTACGTCGCCGAATGCACCGCCGACAACATCTTCATCGTGCACAAGGGTGAGATCCTCACCCCGGCGGCGTCGCAGGGCGCGTTGAAGGGTGTGACGCGCTCCACGATCTTCGACATCGCGCGTGATCTCGGCGTGTCGATCCGCGAAACAGACCTCACCCGCTACGACATCTGGATCGCCGACGAATGCTTCCTAACGGGCACCGGCGCTGAAGTGGTCCCCACCGTGAAGCTGGACGGACGCGAAATCGGAGACGGACGCCCCGGGCCCGTCACCAAGCGCGTGCTTGAGGCCTTCCGGAAGCGTGTACTCGTGGAGGGTACGAGGCTTTGACGCGCGGACTCAGCCTCGGCTCGTTGGGGCCGGTCGTATCCGCATGGCCGGAAATGCTGCTTCGGGGTGCATCGGTATCGCGTCCCGATGCCGTTCCCGCGGGCGCACTTGCCAGCGCCGGGCGGTGTGGCATGGTGTCTTCAGAAAGCTGAACGCAATCCATGGCCAACCCTCTCAAGTGCAGTGTCTGTTCGAAGCCGGCCACGGTGCACCTGACCCAGATCGTCAACAACCAAGTGCACAAGGTCGACTTGTGCGAGGCCTGCGCTCAGGCGAAGGGCGTGACCGACCCGGGAGGATTCTCTTTAGCCGACCTCCTGCTCAAGGCCTCGCTGAATCCGGAACCGGCCTCTTCCTCGAAGGCGCGGTGTGAGAAGTGCGGCTTCACGGCGGCTGACTTCAAGAAACTCGGCCGCTTCGGCTGTCCGGCCTGCTATGACACATTCCGCGCCCTGGTGGACCCCATGCTTGAGAACATGCACAGCGGGGTTTCCCACACCGGCAAGGTGCCGACGCGGGCGCTGGAACGTAAGTCCCTTTACGATCGGCTGACCAAATTGGAGTTGGACCTGAGCGAGGCCATAAAATCTGAGCGTTACGAGGACGCCGCGAGGGCGCGCGACGAGATTTCACAGGTCAAGCAGGCCTTCCATCCCGATGAACCGCGCTAGGTCCAACTCCCTCTCCGCGCTTCTGGAGACGCCTTCGGAATTGACCGACGGCGGCGCGAGCAAGTCTGCCGTGGTGCTCATGACCCGAGTTCGCCTGGCGCGCAACCTGAGCGGTCATTCCTTCCCGGGGTGGGCCAAGCCCGCGGAGCGGGAAAGGGCCCTGCAGCCTTGCCGCGACGCCGTCACTGCGACCGCCGCAATGCGACGCTGCTTCAGCTTCGGCATTACCGAATTGGGCGAATTGGAACGGCAGATCCTCGTGGAGCGCCACCTGATCAGTCGAGAGTTGAGCGCGGCCAAGTCCGGCTCCGGGGTGGTGATTAGTCGCGATCAGGCGTTCTCCGTCATGCTCAACGAGGAGGATCATCTGCGTATCCAAGTCCTCCGCGCCGGTCTAAACCTCCGCAAGGCCTGGACGACGATCAACGACTTCGACACTGCGCTCGAGGAACGGCTCGACTTCGCCTTTTCCCCGACGCTCGGCTATCTAACCGCGTGCCCGACGAATCTCGGAACCGCCATGCGCGCCTCCGCGATGATGCACCTGCCCGCGCTCGTAATCTCTAACCAGATGGAGAAGGTCGTCCGCGCCGTGAACCAACTTGGCATGGTGGTACGCGGCCTGTTCGGGGAGGGCTCCGACGCCAGCGGGAGCATTTTCCAGATCTCCAACCAGACCACGCTCGGAGAGTCCGAGGAGGAGATCATCAAGCGTCTAGGGAGCGTCCTTGAGTCGATCATCGAGCATGAGCTCAACGCTCGCGCCCGTCTGCTCGAGGCCGATGGCGCCAAACTGTTCGACAAGATCGGACGCGCCTACGGCATCCTCCAGAACAGCCACGTGCTGAACTCCGGTGAAGCCATGAACCTCCTGTCGCTTCTACGGCTGGGCGTCGACCTCGGGCTTTTCCCCGATTCCTCGCGAGCGGTGATCGATCGGCTGCTCATCGAGGCGCAGCCCGGACACCTCCAGTACGCGCAGAAGGGCGAGTTGGAGCCTGGCCGGCGTGACGTGTTGCGCGCCGAGCGCCTGCGGTCCGAATTCGCCTCTTTCTCCCGTCCTGATTTCGGCGCCGCCGGTGCCGGCAAGAACTAAAACCCTCCCATCCGCCATGTCCCAGGAACCCATGAACAACTTCACGCCGCGCGCGCAGCAGGTGCTCGCGCTGGCCCGCAAGGAAGCCGATCGGTTCCACCACAATTACGTGGGGACGGAGCACCTCCTCCTCGGCCTGATCAAACTCGGCCAAGGTGTCGCGGTAAGCGTGCTCCAGAAGATGGGCCTCGACCTCGAGACCGTGCGTGGTGCCGTCGAGAAACAGGTAGGCGTTGGCCAAGAGAGCAAGGCTCAGCCGAGCATCCCCTATACGCCGCGGGTCAAGAAGGTGCTCGCCCTCGCCGGCAAGGAGGCGAAAGCGCTGAATCACTCCTACGTCGGCACGGAGCACATCCTGCTCGGCCTGCTTCGTGAGGGTGAGGGAGTTGCCGCTCGCGTTCTCAAATCCTTGGAAGTCGACATCGAGCGCACACGGAACGAGATCCTGCGGGAACTTGATCCGCAGTTCTCCGGTGGTTCGGGAGGCGGGGAGGGTGAGGAAGCCGCCGCTGGTTCCCAGCAGCGCCCCGGAGCTCAGTCCGAGGACAAGAAGGAGGTCAAGACGCCTGCCCTGAAGGCCTTCGGTCGGGACCTCACCGAATTGGCCCGCAAGGGCGAGATGGATCCCGTCGTGGGCCGTAAAAACGAGATCCGCCGGGTCATCCAGATCCTGTGCCGCCGCACGAAGAACAATCCGGTGCTCATCGGCGAGGCTGGGGTCGGCAAGACGGCCATCGTCGAGGGCCTCGCGCAGGAGATCGCCGCGGGGAACGTCCCGGAGATCCTTGCCGAGAAGAAGGTGATCACGCTGGACCTTGCCCTGATGGTCGCTGGCACCAAGTACCGCGGTCAGTTCGAGGAAAGGATCAAGGCCGTCATGGACGAGATCCGTCGGGCGAAGAACATCATCCTCTTCATCGACGAGCTGCACACGATCGTGGGCGCTGGCGCCGCGGAGGGCGCGATGGACGCTTCGAACATCTTCAAGCCGGCCCTCTCGCGTGGCGAATTGCAGTGCGTGGGAGCCACCACCCTCAACGAGTACCGCAAGTACATCGAGAAAGACTCCGCCCTCGACCGCCGCTTCCAGTCAGTCAAGGTGGAGGCCCCTTCGGTTGAGGACACCATCCTTATCCTCAAGGGCATCCGTGGAAAGTATGAGGATCACCACAAGGCGACCTTCACTGACAAGTCCCTCGAGGCGGCGGCCAAACTGTCCGACCGTTATATCACCGGAAGATTCCTCCCCGACAAAGCCATCGACGTCATGGACGAGGCCGGATCTCGCGCGCGTATCGGCGCGCTGAGCCAACCGCCCGACATGGGCGGCCTGACCAAGGAGATCGAGGGGGTCTGCGCGCAGAAGGAGAAGGCGATCAGCGAGCAGCATTTCGAGGAGGCGGCGAAGTACCGCGATCAGGAGAAGCAGTTGCGCGCCCGGCACGAGGAAATCATCGCCGGCTGGAAGAAGCAGCGTGATGAGAAACGCGTGCCGATCGACGAGGACCTGATGATGCAGGTTGTGGCGGACTGGACGGGAATACCGCTCTCGCGAATGGAGAAGAAGGATAACGAAAAGCTTCTCCAGATGGAATTGGAGCTGCAGAAAGCGGTCATCGGTCAGGATATAGCGGCCGTCGCCGTCGCCCGGGCCCTCCGGCGTTCCCGCGCGGACTTGAAGGATCCGCGGCGCCCGATTGGTTCGTTCCTGTTCGTCGGTCCGACCGGCGTCGGCAAGACGATGATGGCCAAGCAGCTCGCGGCACAGATGTTTGGGAATCAGGATGCGCTCATCCAGATCGACATGAGCGAGTACATGGAGAAGTTCGCGGTTTCTCGGCTCGTCGGCTCTCCCCCGGGATACGTGGGCTACGAGGAGGGTGGTCAGCTGACCGAGGCCGTGCGTCGACGGCCGTATTCCGTCATCCTGTTCGACGAGATCGAGAAGGCGCATCCCGACGCCCTCCAACTGCTTTTGCAGATCATGGAGGACGGCCGTCTGACTGACTCCTTGGGTCGCACGGTCGATTTCAGGAATGCTGTCATCATCATGACTTCGAACGTCGGTGCACAGCTGCTGCAGCGGCAGACCTCGATGGGGTTCGCGGCGGCCGCTTCCTCGTTCAACGACGTGGAGCGCATGCGGGAAAAGGTCCAGGAGGAGGCGAAGCGCGTTTTCAAGCCGGAGTTCCTCAACCGGATCTCCGACATCATCTTCTTCCGTCCCTTGGATAAGGCCGATCTGGTTAAGATCGTCTCTTTGGAGACCGCCAGTTTCGCGAAGAGACTTGCCGCGAGGAAGATCACGCTCGAGTTCACTGAGGCGGCCAAGCAGCTGCTCATCGACAAGGGGTACGACGAAAAGTACGGTGCCCGGCCTCTTCGGCGTGCTGTGGAGCACTATCTGGAGGATCCGTTGGCGGAGGCCCTTCTACGGGGCGACATCCGCGACGGTGAGCCATGCCTCGTCGACCGAGATGGTGAGAAGTTGGTGTTTTCCCAGCGCACCCCACCGACAACCGCAACCGAGGTTGCTTCCTGATTCGCTAGCCATCCAGACCTCCGTCAAACTCGGGTAGTCGCGTTTGATCTGGCGTTCCTGCGGAGGAGGATGGCTCTATCCTGATAAGGATACCGGTCAGCTGCCCAGGGAAGCCTGTGCCCAGCCCGAGACTGCGGGGAAGTTTCAAGGCCGGTAGCGGTAGGCCCATGTCGGGTGTCGATGCCGGTCCCTGCATGGTAACCGTTCCGGCGAATCCGCTTCGCCGCGAGCGTCGTTTCGGATTCCGGAAAAATAAAACCCCGGCGATTAGG
>JACCDP011069057.1_pt1 | contig 38593 bp, 28 predicted proteins | sample 7445841 | NCBI WGS metagenome assembly JACCDP01 (sample SAMN15323441, study PRJNA562643) | freshwater metagenome | isolation source: river surface water | place: USA:Blue River Watershed | collected 2017-08-17 | reverse complement strand
TCTCGTTCAGTACTTCTACCTTCTTAGACAACTTAACGTCTACAAATGGACCTTTTTTAATGGATCTTGCCATGATTTCGCTTATCTATTACTTGTTACGTTTTGATTTTCTTCTCTCGATGATCATGCTGCTGCTAGCCTTTTTAGGAGCACGCGTCTTCTGACCTTGAGAATAAATGAGATTTCTAGAACGAGGCTGACCACCTTTGTTTCGGCCTTCACCACCACCCATCGGGTGATCTACAGGGTTCATCGCAGATGGACGTACACGAGGACGGACACCCATCCAACGGCTACGACCAGCCTTACCCTTACGCTCTTGGCTATGCTCTTGGTTTCCAACGCTTCCGATGGTAGCCAAACAAGCAGCCAAAATCAAACGACTCTCACCAGAGGGCAATTTGATTGCAGCGTATTTACCTTCACGTGCCATCAACTGAGCATATGAACCAGCACTGCGACAAATCTTGGCACCTTGACCAGGGTTCATCTCAATGTTGTGTACCAAAGTACCCAGTGGAATTTCCGCCAAAGGCAAAGCATTCCCGATCTCAGGCGCAACACCTGGACCTTGCTCAATCTTTTGACCAACCTTCAAACCAGCAGGTGCAATGATGTAACGCTTCTCGTCAGCAAACTGAACCAAAGCAATAAATGCACTGCGGTTAGGATCGTATTCTACTGTCAATACCTCACCAACTACTCCATGATTATTACGCTTGAAGTCGATGATACGATAGCGACGTTTGTGTCCGCCACCAATGTAGCGAGACGTGATTTTACCTTGATTGTTTCGACCACCAGATTTGCTCAAGGATACCAACAAACTCTTTTCAGGTTTGCTTGCGGTAATTTCTGCAAACGCATTGGCAACTCTAAAGCGTTGACCAGGCGTGGTGGGATTTAAACGACGTACTGCCATGATTAGATGTTTTCGTAAAAGTCTATGTTAAACCCTTCTTTTAATGTTACAATGGCCTTCTTATACTTTGGAGTATAACCGGAGATTTGGCCTGTGCGTCTGTTACGACGCGACTTCCCCCGCTGGATCATGGTGTTTACCGATGCCACTTCCACTGCATAGAATTCTTCGATGGCAGCTTTGATTTCGTCCTTGGTTGACTTGGGGTCAACAACGAATCCATACTGACCACGCTTATCCATGATAGCGGTCATCTTCTCGGTAATCAACGGCTTCTTGAGTATCATTTTGTATTTGCCTCCTGAATCTTGGCGATTGAATTTTCTGTAATAATCAGTTGAGCAGCTTTCATCACTTCATAAGTGTTCAAATCGCAAGCACGCATTACTGTGTTACCCTCGATGTTACGACCACTCAATACAATGTTCTTCTGCACCTCTGGTGTAACGAACAATGTACGTCCAGTTACCTTCAAGGCTTTCAACATGTTTGCAAACTCGGAAGTCTTTGGCGCCGCCATGTCGAAATCTTCGATCACAACGATGTTGTTGTTCTTCGCCTTGTAAGACAAAGCACTCAAACGAGCCAACTGCTTCAATTTTTTGTTCAACTTGAACGAATAGTCACGTGGACGTGGACCGTGAATACGGGCACCACCTACGTAAATACCTGCCTTCAATGAACCGTGACGTGCTCCTCCTGTTCCCTTCTGACGGAAAATCTTCTTCGTAGAACGGTGAATTTCTTTTCTCTCTTTGGTTTTGTGAGTACCCTGACGCTGATTGGCCAAGAACTGCTTCACATCCAAGTATATGGCATGGTCGTTGGGACTGATACCGAATACAGACTCGGAAAGAGTGACTGTTCTTCCAGTCTCAGAACCTTGCTTATTTAATACTTTAATTTCCATGATTAACGCTCAATTATTACGGTTGAACCATTGTAACCTGGGATCGCGCCTTTAATCACGATTAGGTTTCTTTCTCCATCGATTTTCAAAACTTCCAAGTTTTGGATTTTCACGCGGTTACCACCGGTACGTCCTGCCATGCGCATTCCTTTGAATACACGACCAGGAAACGAACAAGCTCCAATTGAACCTGGCGCTCTCAAACGGTTGTGCTGACCGTGAGTTGATTCACCCACACCCGCAAAACCATGACGTTTTACAACACCCTGAAAACCTTTACCCTTAGACTTGCCCACTACACTAACGTATTCGCCAGTTTCGAACAAGTTCACATCTACCACTGATCCCAACTCGGGCAAAGTGTCAATATCGCGGAACTCCATAACAACACGCTTAGGTGTAGTCTTAGATTTTGCGAAGTGACCTTTCATGGCAGAAGAAGTATGCTTATCTTTCTTTTCGCCCCAAGCCAATTGTACTGCTTGGTAACCATCTGTATCTTGGGTCTTCACCTGTGTTACAACACAAGGTCCGGCTTCAACTACAGTACAAGCCAAACGCTTGCCATCCTCGCTGAAAATGCTGGTCATACCCAACTTTTTTCCAATAATTCCATTCATGACTGCTACCCTCCTTACAATTTGATTTCAACTTCTACACCACTAGGCAATTCAATCTTCATCAACGCATCAACTGTCTTTGTAGAACCGTTGAAAATGTCGATCAAGCGTTGGTATGTGCAGTATTGGAACTGCTCCCTAGCTTTTTTGTTAACGTGAGGTGAACGCAACACAGTAAAGATTCTTTTACGTGTTGGAAGCGGCACTGGCCCACTCACCACGACCCCAGTGGTCTTTACGGCCTTCACAATCTTCTCGGCAGATTTGTCGATAAGGTTGTGGTCGAAAGACTTGAGCTTGATTCTGATTTTTTGACTTACCATTTTGTAATTTATTAACTAGCAGCGTTAGCTTTTTTCAATACTTCTTCCGCAATGTTTCTTGGTGTTTCAGCATAGTGGCTGAATTCCATTGAAGACGTTGCGCGACCTGAAGTGATCGTTCTCAATGTAGTTACATATCCAAACATTTCACTCAAAGGTACTTTTGCTTTTACGATTTGTGAACCAGCACGCTCGTCGATACCTTCTAACTGACCACGACGACGGTTCAAATCACCCATTACATCACCACTGTTCTCGTGGGGAGTAACAACTTCCAATTTCATAATAGGCTCCAACAACACCGGGTTACAACGACGGGCAGCTTCACGGAAACCACTGCGAGCAGCAACTTCAAACGACAATGAATCTGAATCCACTGGGTGGAAACTACCATCGAACAAACGAACCTTCATACGGTCAATGGCATATCCTGCCAATACACCGTTCGACATAGCCGCTTTGAAACCTTTTTCAACAGAAGGAATGAATTCACGTGGGATAGAACCACCCACAACTTCATTCACCCACTGCAAACCTTCACCGGTCCAAGACTCATCTGCTGGGCCCAAGGTGAACTGAATGTCCGCGAATTTACCGCGACCACCTGTCTGCTTCTTATATGTTTCACGGTGTGTGTAATCCGTAGTAATCGCCTCTTTGTATGATACTTGAGGTGCACCTTGGTTACACTCAACTTTAAATTCACGCTTCAAACGATCCACGATAATCTCCAAGTGCAACTCACCCATACCACTGATGATGGTTTGACCAGTATCAGAATCGGTGTTTACACGGAAGGTAGGATCCTCTTCAGCCAATTTAGCCAAAGCATTACCCAACTTATCTGAATCCGCTTGGGTCTTAGGCTCAATCGCCAAACCAATTACTGGCTCAGGGAATACCATTGATTCCAATACGATAGGATGTCCTTCAGCACACAAGGTATCACCCGTTTTAATATCCTTAAATCCAACTGCAGCTCCGATATCACCAGCACCCAAATATTCGATTGGGTTTTGTTTGTTAGCGTGCATTTGGAAGATACGAGAAATACGCTCTTTGTTACCGGTACGCATGTTCAATACATAAGAACCGGCATCCAATTTACCTGAGTAAGCACGCAAGAAACACAAACGACCTACATAAGGATCAGTTGCAATCTTAAATGCCAAAGCCGCAAATGGCTCCTTGTAATCAGGCTTACGGATAATCTCTTGGTCAGTGTCAGGATCTGTACCCTTAGCACCACCCTTATCCAAAGGAGATGGCATCAATTCCATCACCATGTCAAGCATGGTTTGTACCCCTTTGTTCTTGAACGCAGAACCACACATCATCGGAACAATTTTCATGTCGATAACGGCAGGACGCAAAGCGTTCAAAATTTCTCTTTCAGTGATTGAAGTTGGATCTTCAAAGAATTTCTCCATCAAAGTATCATCGTACTCTGATACAGCTTCCAACAACTGCTCTCTCCACATGGTAGCCTCTTCCAACATATCGGCAGGAATGTCGATTGTCTCGTAAGTCATTCCCTGATCCTTCTCATTCCAGATCATACCGCGGAAGTTGATCAAATCAACTACCCCTTTGAAATTATCTTCGGCACCGATGGGCAACTGCAAAGGAATCGCATTGCTACCCAACATGGTTTTTACTTGATTTACTACGTTCAAGAAATCTGCACCAGCACGGTCCATCTTGTTCACGAAGCCAATACGCGCTACGTTGTAGTTGTTGGCCAAACGCCAGTTGGTCTCAGATTGAGGCTCAACACCATCTACAGAACTAAACAAGAATACCAAACCATCCAATACACGCAAAGAACGATTCACCTCAACGGTAAAATCTACGTGACCTGGCGTATCAATGATGTTGATGTGGTAATTTTTGTCCAAATACTTCCAGAATACTGTAGTAGCAGCTGAAGTAATGGTAATTCCACGCTCTTGCTCCTGTGCCATCCAGTCCATGGTAGCAGCACCATCGTGTACCTCACCAATCTTGTGGTTTACACCGGCATAAAACAAAATACGCTCAGTTGTGGTGGTCTTACCCGCATCAATGTGCGCAGCAATACCTATATTTCTTGTTAACGATAAATCGCGTGACATGCTTGTATTTCTCTTTTATTAAACTCTAAAGTGCGCAAACGCCTTGTTGGCTTCTGCCATTTTGTGTGTATCCTCTTTTTTCTTCACAGCAGAACCTTCGTTACGTGCAGCAGCCAAAATCTCACCAGCCAATTTCTCAGCCATAGACTTCTCGTTGCGCTTGCGAGCGTAACCAATCATCCACTTCATACCAACGGCCATACGGCGACGTGGTTGAACTTCTGTTGGAATTTGGAATGTTGATCCCCCAACACGACGTGCCTTAACCTCTACAGTAGGCATTACGTTGTTCAAGGCCTTGCGGAAGGTTTCAATCCCTGGCTCCTCTGTTACCTTGGCTTCTACGATATCCAAAGCAGAATAGAAGATATTGAATGCCAAAGATTTTTTGCCATCATACATCATCCCGTTTACAAAACGTGTTACAACGGTGTCGTTGAACTTGGGATCTGGCAACAATATGCGTTTTTTAGCGCGCGATTTTCTCATGACTTTTTACTCTTATTATTTCTTAGCCTTTGGTTTCTTCGTACCGTACTTACTTCTGCGTTGGTTACGTCCTTCCACACCCGCAGTGTCTAATGCACCACGCACAATGTGATAACGAACACCCGGCAAATCCTTCACCCTGCCGCCACGTACCAATACGATACTGTGTTCCTGCAAGTTGTGGCCTTCACCTGGAATGTAGGCGTTAACCTCTTTTCCGTTCGACAAACGTACACGAGCAACCTTACGAAGCGCCGAGTTTGGCTTCTTTGGCGTGGTTGTGTATACGCGGGTGCAAACACCTCTGCGCTGCGGACAAGAATCGAGTGCTGGAGACTTACTCTTCCAAACAGTTTCCTGTCTTCCCTTTCTAATTAGCTGTTGTATAGTTGGCATATTTTTCCCAAAAAGGACGGCAAAATTACGCTTTTCATTTGTCAAAATCAATAGCATATGAAAAAAATATGGCTGTGTTTTCAAAAGAATCTCAATTATCTCACCAAATCGATGCGAAATTCCATCGCCACCTCCCAAAAACGCTGTTATTGCAACCCCTCATGCAACTTTCATCTTTTTTTCTTCGTCTGCAACTTTGGTACTACTTTTGATACCCTAGAGCCATTCATAACCTATCATGAGAATTCTGTCGTCACTCCTTTTTACCCTCCTATTTACCCAACAGCCATCGCTGATCGCTCAAAAACCTGCCCCCATTAGCAAAGGTCCCGAAATCCTGTTCGATCACACCTTACACAATTTTGGGAAAGTCGCGGAATCCATCAAATTTGCATCGCACCGATATCCCTTCACCAATACCGGCAATCAAACTTTGTTCATTCAACAAGTGCATACCTCTTGTGGCTGTACTACCCCAGATTGGACCCGCGATTCTATCCCTCCCGGCGGAAAAGGATTCATCGAAGCCCGCTACGAAACCACCAATCGCATCGGTGAATTCAAAAAATCGATCACCGTCTATTCCAATGCCATCAATGCCCCTTTGGTTCACCTCGATATAGAAGGTGAAGTACTTAAGGAAGAAATCGACCCCAATGCTGCACCCATCCCAGACATGGGACAAATGAGCTACAGTGCGCCATCCATTACATTCAATGCGCTGTACGATAACCAAATCGATTCGCAAACCATCCGCATCACAAACGAAACCCCCTATACCGCCAATTTCAGTCCGATCGACGCCAGTAGAATCCCCAACTTCTTAACCATTACTGCGTTCCCAACCACACTCGAACCCAACGAAACCGGCAAGTTTTCTGTGATCATCGACGGAACAAAAATCAACCATTACGGATTCTCAACCGTAGAGTTGCCATTTACCACCGATAATCCTGTGGCTTTGTATAATGCGATGTATGTCAACTATAACCGCAAACAGTTCTTCCCTAAGTTCAACGCAAAACAATTGGCCAAGCAGCCCAAACTTCTCACCGACAAACCCGAAATCAATTTCGGAAAACAAGTTGCTGGCGATATCCTCACTGGAGAAATCACACTCAAAAACACCGGACAATCTACCTTGGTGATACACGAATTGGCAGCAGATTGTGGTTGTATATCCCTCAAATTCCCCAACAACAAATCGAACCAATATCCTCTGGCCAAACTCACCATTCCAGCCGGAGAATCTGCTACCGTGAAGATCTTTTTCGAAACCGTACTGAAAAAAGGCAATGCCAATTACGGCATTTGGATTGTCAGCAACGACCCAACACAACCTGAACGCAACATCCCCTTGCGGGCAGTTTTCGATGCCAAAGTCATCGAATGTCAAACCTGTCCCAAATAACCCTTTCCCAACAACAACAAAAAAGAGGGCGGAAATTCCGCCCTCTTTTTTTTGCCCTTCGGGCACCACAATCTACTTATCAACCGCGCAAAAAATTAGCGCAAATTGTGATATACATTCTGCACATCATCATCCCCTTCCAATCGATCCACCAAATCCAACACTTCCTTGGCTTGTTCTTCCGTTAAATCTACCCAAGTATTGGGTACGTATTGCAATTCAGCCGTATTCACCTCAATACCCATATCCTCCAGCGCCTTCTGCATCTGTCCGAAAGAAGTAAAATCACAATATACATAGACCATCTCCTCATCAAATGCCACCTCATCCAGTCCGAAATCGATCAATTCAAATTCAAACTCATCCAAGTCACGACCACCCATTTTCGTCTTTTCAATTTTCAGCACGCCTTTGCGGGTAAAGATAAAATCCAAAGAACCCGTTTTACCCATCGCCCCGCCGCCTTTGTTAAAATGCATGCGCACGTTGGCAACAGTTCTGGTGTTGTTGTCGGTGGCCGTTTCTACCAATACAGCCACACCATGAGGGGCATATCCTTCAAAGCGTACTTCTTCGTAATTTTCTGAATCGCCTTTTGAGCTGGCGCGCTTAATCGCAGCATCTACCCTATCCTTGGGCATATTCACTGCCTTTGCGTTTTGAATAACGGTGCGTAGTTTGGGATTGTTTTCCGGCATCGGTCCACCTTGCTTCACCGCGATAGCGATTTCTTTTCCGATGCGGGTAAACTGCTTGGCCATTCGGTCGAAGCGAGCAAACATGGTATGCTTACGTTTTTCAAAAATCCTTCCCATAATAGGGGCAAAGATACGAAAGTCTCACGGAAGCCGCCAATTCCATTCGGGACGATAAAAAGAAAGGGTTGGGCAGCTCGCGCTGCCCAACCCTTTCCGGCGCGGCGGCCCTTCGGGCTCGCCGCGACAAATCACACATCCTTAAAAGGAATACATCAAACTCACATTCATCGACCTACCCGCAGCACTTACACCACTGGCAAAATAGCGGTAATGCAAATCCAACAGATTCTCCATCGCCATCGAAACACTCAAACCCGAACGATGTTGATACCCCCCGCGAATGTTCCAGCACTGCCAAGCAGGATTAAAACCATCCGCCTTGCCATCGCCATTCACATCCGTCAATCCAATGGGCTGCTTGTCTTGGTTGTCCTCACCACTGCTGGAATAATCTTCCGCACGCTTCCTACCATTAAACAAACACTGTCCCTCCACAAACCAACCATCCCCGTTCCAGCGCAAGGATGCCTGACCATACACCGGCGGAATATGATCCAATGGCTGCTCCGCCGCCGCATCATTCAACTGATAAACCCCCTTGGTCTGTGTCACTGAACCCGAAAACCACAACTCCCGCACCAACCGCACCTTGGCATTCAAATACAATCCAGAAATATGTCCAACCGCCACATTCTTCAATTGATACACAGGCGTTAATCGACCATCATACATCAAAGAATCCGCGCCGTTCAAACTGCCCGGCTGATCCAAGAGCAAGTTCTTGACCGCGCTTCCGAAAACACCTGCTTCCAAAGCAAACGCTCTGTCTTTGCGCCACAAAACACCCATGTCGATGGTCCTGCTTTGCTCTGCCTTTAAATCCGCACTTGGCACCAACAACTTCGCACCCGGCTTGCTATCAAACACCTTGGTCATATCATCCACATTAGGATTGCGATACGCCTGATTCAAACTCGCCTTCAACAACAACGCCTTCAGCAATTGCTGCGTCAATCCCAAATCATAACTCGGCGTGGTTGAAGCAAATGAAATCGACGAGTAAGGCAACTTCCAAGGATTGGCTTTCGAAAACAAAGCCTCCAATGCATAAGACGAAACCCTCACACCCCCTTGTATTACCGTACCTGTTTTGTCGATGCGATATATCCCCTGCGCAAACACCGAATGCATCCTTGTGTTTGCACCTGAATCGCTGTATCGCGCTTTTGTGGTAGTTTCTGCCAACGTAGAAATATTTTTATTAATTCCCACCGAATTCACCGCATTCCACACCATTTCAATACCAGAATTCAACATAAAGGATTTTCCGAACGCATCGTGGCGATCCAAATTCACCGTGCGCATTGTCACATCATCGCGCTGCGTACGCTCTACCAAACTGCCAAAATTCCGGGTAACGCGGGCTACCGCCGTCGACTGCTGCGCTAACACCAAACGCGTATGATGCTTTTCCGCACCCACTCTCGCCGTGTAGGATAAAAACGAACGATTCTGTGGTGCATAATCCCACCTTCCGTACACCGGCTTACCGTTCGAAAACTGCGACATCCGATCGTAACGCGGTACCAAGTCAGACATCGACTGTTGCCAGTTCAACAAGTGTTCCACCTTACCCGTTTTGGCAAACAACTTTGCAAACAAATCAGTTTGTGAGTACCCCGTACCCTTTTGCACGTGTGGATCGGCATTCACCAATACTGTATCGCGACCGTTTACCCGACCCACATATCTTGGTAACAAGCCAAACGTATCCCAATCAGAATAGTTTTTGCTTCCACTGCGTAAATCACCAAATTGACTGCGGGTGGCCGACAGCAACAAGCCCACCTTTTTACTCTGAACCTTCAACCCCACATTCCCAATCACCGAGTTACTTGCCGATAGGTATCGCATCGTAGCAGTGGGCTTCACCGAGAATTCTCCCAAACTGGGATCTTTGGTTTTGAAGTATAGCACCCCGCCCAAAGCATCGGAACCATATAAAGTAGAGCCCGCACCAAAATTCACTTCCATCCGATCCAAAATAAAAGGATCTATGGTGATGATATCCTGTAAATGTCCGGCCCGATAAGTGGCGTTGTTCATCCGAACACCATCAATCACCATCAAAACCCGAGATGCCTCGAACCCCCGCAAGACGGGAGAGCTACCACCCATTTGACTTTTCTGCACAAACACCTGTCCGGTATTAATTAATGCATCGCCCAACGTAGCGGGTTGTAACTCCGACAATCGCTTTGCACTAACCACCTCAATCTGTCGGGGCGTTTCTTTTCTTTTTTGTTGAAATCGCTGAGACGAAACGAGAACCTCTTCGAACGATTCAACATCTGTAGTATCTGTTGATTTTCTTGTATCAACTTGCGCGTGCACCATGCCCATCAGACACAGCAACGCTGTATATATTATTGTTTTTTTCATAAAATTGGATGTATTACACTGTAATAGAAAACGGCAAACTGAGCACCAATGCCTCAGCGCCTACAAAAGTGAAAATTCACTTACATTCAGGTAATATCATCCTCGCGGCGGCGGCACGTTCACCGATGAAACGCCTTCGGTTAAATCCATGGCAGACATCCGATTTATTGACTGGGAGATGGCTGGTGGCCCAAGCAAAACAACGATCTCATCATTTACCGCCCAATGCAACTTATCGAACCAGATGGGACGTGCTTTGCTGCTTCCGCCAGAGCCACGTTCACATTGCTGGGCGATTTGATCTTCCAGCGCCTTCTCCACTTTATCGTTAAAGGCCTTCACCCAGTATCCATTCGATACCCTCGTCACTTTCAATAGATCATATTTCTGACCACCGAACACAATTTCATCGCCCTTTTTAATGTGCTCGAACTCGGATGTCAACGGCAAAAACAAATCCTCCGACAAGCTCATGCCCACACTCCTTTCCAGGTACCGCTTCACTTCTTTCTGCTGTCGCTTATGGGCGATGACATGCAAAAACGTGAGTCCCGAAATCAAAACCATCAACAGCATCGCCAACCATTGTTGGGCTGCATGCTTGAGGCTTTGGAGGGGATTTTTGAACATCGTTTTCGCAAATATAAAATTAACGCAACAGCAATCGCCGAAAATGTAGAATTTTGCATAGATGAATCAACCCGTTTATGTGATCGACATTCTGAGAACGCCCGTAGGCAAATTTGGTGGAACATTGGCAGCAGTGCGACCAGATGACCTGGCAGCCCACGTCATCCTATCCATTCTCAAACGCAATCCAAACATCGACCTATCGCTTATTGACGAGGTGATTTTGGGCGCCGCGAACCAAGCGGGGGAAGACAACCGCAACGTGGCTCGAATGGCGTCATTGTTGGCGGGCATTCCTACAAGCGTCCCAGGATATACTGTAAACCGTTTGTGCGCCAGCGGATTGCAGAGTATCATGAACGGAGCGATGGCCATTGCTTCGGGACAGGCCCATTTGATTTTGGCAGGAGGAACTGAGAGTATGACGCGTGCGCCTTTTGTGATGGCGAAAGCCGAATCTGCCTTTGCGAGAACCACTGAAATCCACGACACCACCATCGGTTGGCGCTTCACCAACCCTGCGTTGTCAAAATTATATCATCCCTATTCCATGGGCGAAACCGCAGAAAATGTGGCTGAACAATTTCATATTTCACGGGAAGACCAAGACCAATTTGCCTATGAGACACAATTGAATTGGAAAAATGCCCAAGCTGCCGGAAATTTCAATAACGAAATCGCCCCTGTATCCATTCCCCAGCGAAAGGGAGAACCCCTACTATTTGCTGTGGACGAACACCCAAGATTGAGCGAAGTCAGTGTTTTGGCATCACTCAAACCCGCATTCCGCGAAGGTGGCACCGTAACTGCCGGAAACAGCTCTGGGATCAATGATGGCGCTGCTGTGAGCATTTTGGCATCAGAGGAAATGGTGAAACAACTCGGCCTCACACCCATGGCGAGAATTGCTGGCTTTGGCGCAGCAGGTGTAGATCCTAGCATCATGGGTATCGGACCGGTACCCGCATCGCAAAAGGCCCTGAAAAATGCCGGTATCTCTGTCAAGGACCTCGGCGTGGCCGAACTCAATGAAGCTTTCGCATCTCAGGTACTTGCCAGTATGAGGGCTTTAGAAATCGATAGAAGCATCGTGAACCCCAATGGCGGTAGTATCGCTATCGGACATCCCCTTGGCGCCTCAGGTACGCGAATTTCTGCAACCCTGCTGCACCACATGAAACGCAATCCATCGCTGCGATACGGACTTGCCACCATGTGCATTGGTGTTGGCCAAGGATGCGCGATTGTTTACGAAAACTGTTAATATGCGATATAAAATTGAATTGGCCTACAATGGCAGCAATTATGCTGGCTGGCAAATTCAACCCAACACACGCACTGTTCAAGAGGCACTGGACCGCGCCTTAAGCACCATAGCCAACACCCCCATTGAAACCATGGGCTGCGGACGCACGGATGCCGGCGTACATGCGAAATATTTCGTGGCACACTTTGATGGTCCGGAAAACCTACCCGCCGATTTGGGTCACCGACTCAACAAAATGCTCCCCGCCGATATTAAAATTTTCGCGGTAGCCCCATGTGCCGATGATTTCCATGCCCGCTTCGATGCCACATTGCGTGAATACGAGTACCATATACAAGATGGCAAAGATCCCTTTGCGCCCAAAACCTTTTGGTGGTACGCACAATCATTGAACATTGAGGCGATGAACCACTGTGCCTCATTATTGGTTGGTCAGCACGATTTTTCCGCATTCTGCAAAGGCGAAGCGCCCAACAACAATCCATTATGCACCGTATTCAAAGCCGAGTGGACTACCATGGGTAACGGCTATTGCTTTACCATCCAAGCCAATCGATTCTTGAGGAACATGGTGAGAGCCATCGTAGGCACTTTGGTCGATGTTGGTTTGGACAAAATCTCAGTAGGCGAATTTCAGCAGATTTTTGCCAATGGCAATCGCAGCGATGCCGGCAATTCTGTGCCCGCGGAGGGTCTGTTCCTGACCAAAGTGGAGTATCCCTAAACAGTTATAACGGGGAGGCACGTAAATCACACCTCCCGTTTAAACCATTGCTTATTCAAAACGTCTAAGGAACTTTTCAACTTGACGTTCGGTGGCCGGACGGATGAAGTAGTTTTCCGCCTTCACTTTGTCAGCCGTATTCGTCAGGATTTGCTGCAAGTTTTGATCGGTTGCATATACATTGGCGCCTGTTTTTGTCAGGTTGATGTATATATAATCGTTGGCCCCCAAATCCAAATACACATACATATTTTGTCCGCTTCGCTTGTGCTCTAGCAACATCACTGCATGCATATTCTTGTTGATGGGTTTCCCTGCGATGCTTGCTACAGAAACAAAATCATTGCAATACATACCGCGCATTTTGCTATCCCAACGGAAAGTGGCATCGCTCAATACCAGTTTGTATTCGGCCTCGTCTTTGCCTTTCAACTCGCCATTTTTGGCCAAATTTTCCAACACTTGACGATACGATTTTTCACTTTCCATCATTTCTCCCAAACACTGCTTGAAGAAGTCGGTATTCACGGTTGCTGTGGTACCTCCATTTTCATTGATTAATGCCACCAATCGCTCCACATAGTCTGGGTGCATCGGAAAATCGAGCATCATCGCCAGGTTAAAGACAAAACTGCTATCGCCCGGATACAAATCGGCCGTACCTGCGTTCTTGAATTTGATGTTGGGCGATTCCAAACCAAAGTCTAACGGTCCTTCAGCATGAATGCTGTGATCCTTTTCATTGAACTGTATCCAACTGCCCTTAAGGCCACCATCCCGCAAGCGAGACTTGCTGCCCGCATAGAAGCTCTCCGTTTTGTTGTCGTAATAGAAAATGCCGGTATCATTGGTAACGTCATCGTCTGAATAGCGACGCTTCCAAGAGTACATCAGCGGATAAACGAAACTCGAATCATTGGCCACAAACAATCCCACATATTGCTTTTTGTTGTCTTTATCGCGAGGATCGCTCATATCCAACACCACGTCTTTGGGGTCCACGCGGTTATCGAAACGAATCCAAACCGATGGATAGATATTTTTAAAGGTGTGCAGCGGTTTCACGTAACCTGTAAATCGAATGAGTTTTTCAGTACTCTCAATTTGCGCAAACCCTTTATAACCAATTTTCGTTTCGAGGGTAAAGTTCTGTTCCTCGGCAATTTTACCGACACCTTCTACCCGCTGGTTGTCGTTCACAATCACGCTATCTAAGAAGAACTCTTGACGCCCGCCCCTACTGTTCACGTACTGATAGAACCCATTGCCACGGATTTTGTTCTTGCCATAGACCTTTACCTTGAGCTTATAAATCTCGTGGAATTTATTGTCGCGACCGGCAATCAACTTGGTACTATCCAACAGATCCATGTCTGCATTTGCACGCACCGTTGCCTTGCCATCTTTTAAGAACAGGCGCGAATCGGCAATGTCGATGTACGGAATTTCAGAGATTTTAAGGGTATAATCAACCAAGCTGTAATCGGCCCGTTTCGCCTCAAAACTCAGGCCGCCCTGGGTTGGATTTGTACTCGCAAAAATGGGGGTTTGCCCGGCCAACGATGGACCCACTTTCGCCGTAATGATCTTTTTATCCATATCCCAACGATAATCGGTCAGGTTGGTTTGATACATGTTGTAATCGAACTTGGTCATCGATCCTGGTTCGTTTTTGGTAAACGTACCGATGCGCTTGCTGAAATCCATCGTTCCATTGATGTCGCTCGTTTCAAACGCCATCCGCGAAGAGTCTGCAGCGTAAATCTGCAAGTTGGCTTTCTTCGCTGTAGACTTTTGAGGGCCAAACACCTGTTCTTGGCTGTAGAATTTGGCCTGATCCCATGCCAATATACCATCGCCTTTCACCACACTGGGCGATTGGGTAATGGTTCCTGTGAAATCATGTCCAACCTTAAACATTTTAATCGGCGTAGTACCATTGGTCACCTTGTACTCATCCTGGTAAGGGTTCCATTCCATATTGGCCATAACAGCATGTACTTCGGGGTATTTGGTATTTTCAGCCAAGTCGTAGCGATTCAGCACACCCACAGCTTTTTTGGGCAACAGCAGTATTTTGGTAAATTCACTTTTGGAACCTTGGTATTGGATACTTCCATCGGTGCCATAGAATCCTTCCTCAGACAAGTTCATAGTCATATCGCCCAATCCTTTGCCGCGATACATGGTATATCCACCGGGTGGGGTGTGCTTAATGAAGCCCAGTGAATAGTCCTTTTGGATGGTCACATAATGACGAAACTCCGGGAAAATGCCATCGGAAATAAAATTGCCGTCGAAACGCAAACCCGCAATAGTGAAGTTGTCCAAACTGTCAATGGTAAACGGATCCACCACAAACTTGAATTTGTCTCCTTCATAGGCACCACCATGAATATGGGGCTTATCATACAACACTTCACTTCCTTTATCGGAAACGAAAATGGGGTATTCGGGGTAATCCTTGTTCCCAGATTTATTGTTTGGCTTATCGATATAAAGCGTTCCACTTACGTTGCGCAATACAGACTTGATGGGCACCAACCTTCTTCCAGAGGAATCAGGGAAATACATTTGGAGGGAATCCACGGCCGACATCGCAATGTTGAATTGGCCATAGTTGAACACATATTTCTTACCGTAAAAGTCAAATCGTCCGGCACGCAACTGACCGCCAAATCGCAAACCCCGGTTTTTGGTCAAGGTCACTTGTTGGTTGGAGGGAACCACAATCACGTTTTGAGAATCAGAGAAGAAAAACTTGGAAACCCCTTCAAGATTCATCTCATTACTCAACAAGTTCAGGGTAAAATTGGGACGTGCGCCAATGATGGATGAAATTCTGATTACATCATAATCGCGCATTTTCTGGTGTGCCTGAACGTAGCGAAAAGCTTTTGGCAATAGAATAGCGCTGTCTTGATCCTGCAGATAATTGATATACCCTTGATCGTGCAATTCCAAGAAGGGGGCCACCAAATACTCTTTTTGGGTCTTTTGAAAGAACGCGTAATCGTCCAAGGAGAATTTTTGTCGCTGCTCGGCTTTGTAATACTCGCGCAATTCCGCTTTGCGTGCTTGCAATTGCTTCATTTTCGCATCGGCCTTTGCTTTGTCTTCCGGTTTTCCTGAAAGCATCAAATTCTTGATGTCTTTTTGCAGCTGGTTCGACAAAGGATCCTCTGGCTGACGGTTATAAAAGGCCACCAATCCTTCCAGGGGATGGGAGCGCAACGGACCTTGCAAACGATTATAGAGGATATCGCGAAAGAAGTCATCCGAAGAAATACGGGCTTCAATGTCGTTATTCACGTTATCGAAATCCACGAAGGGCTCTGTAATTACCCACCGCACTTGCTGAACGTCTAAACTCACATTGTGATAATTGTCAGAGAACGGCACGCGCATCAATCCTTCTTCACCCCGCTCAACAATGAGTTTGTTGTCTTTAAAAATGAAGTTCACCTTTACGAAAGGATGATAAATGGTGGTTACACTGTCTAGGTAAAGGGTGTATTCTGCTTGCAGTGTTCCCGCTACCCCATCAGAAATCTTGAACGATTTACTCTTCAGGGTGGCCTTTTTCTTTCCCTTGTAGAACACGTCGATCACCGATGGCTTACCGTTGGCTGTTGCGGTGGTCACGGTATGTCCCTGCATAGTAAATCCACCCCTGAAAAAGCTCTCATCGCCCACAATGCCCCGTACCAAGAGTTCATTGTCGTAGGAGTTAAACTGAGGAAATCCAGACTTTTTCACCTTCAAAGAATCGGTGGCTGAAGAAAGTTTATCGGTAAACTTCCCATACACGGCTGTTTTGAAATATCGATTGTAGGTAAGGGCGGCAGAGTCAACACTGTAGGTATTGATATCCAAATTGATGCGATAATTATTGAAGCGCACATAGGCCGATTCATCCGGCAAGCAACGCTGGAAATCCGCTGAACCATACGCCCCTTCCCAAATGTTTTTTGCCGGCTTGTAGATTCCTTTGGTGCCTTTCACAACCATTTTGTCGAGAAAGCCCTGACAAGTCAAATCCACCTCACCAAAGTGAATTTCAATCTCCCCTTTGTAATACATATCAAAATCCAAGGTATCAACTTTCCAAACGGTTGTCCCTGATTGATAGATGGTCTTATTGGCGAATAAATTGGCTGTGGTTGTAAGGAAATCCAAGTACTCCTTATTGCTGTTTCCCAGGAGCGATTTGGTAATATTTTGCCACTGAATCAGGACTTTATCGGGCAGTTTGTTTTCCAAAAAGGCCGCCACGCTTGTCATAAAGAGCTGAAAATGCGGCTGGAGCGACATTTTCTCCGCCAGCATTTGATTACTGATATCGATGATAAACTTCTGCTGACTGGGCGAAAACTTACCGAGCTCCCAATTCTCTTTAAAAACGGCAAAATTGCGCGTTAAGTTCTTATCATTCGCCTTGGCAGTAAAGGCTTCAAACTCCGCGATGAATGTCGCAGGAACAGGACTAAAACTACCATTTTGGGCCGACAAGCGAGACCCAACGGCAAACAACAAAAAGGTACAGAGGATTCGAAGCATCATCATGGGTTATCAAATAACGCACCAAGATGCGTTTGCATTCTGAAAATTAGCGCATTGCTTTCACAATGTCGATGAAATCACGTGCCTTCAAGCTCGCTCCACCGATCAAACCGCCATCAATATCGCCCTGCAAGAACAAAGCGGCTGCATTTTCTGGCTTTACACTACCACCATACAAAATAGACGTAGTAGCAGCGAGTTCCTCGTTGTATTGATTGGCAATGAGTTTTCTAATGTAGGCATGAATTTCCTGCGCTTGCTCTGGTGACGCATTCAAACCGGTTCCGATTGCCCAAACAGGCTCGTAGGCCACAACCACTTGAGAAAACTCTTTGCGGTCCAAATGAAACAACCCTTGAACAATTTGCTCCTCAATGGCTCTAAAATATTGCTTACTCTCGCGCTGCTCCAGGGTTTCACCTACACAAAAAATGGGCTTCATTCCGTGGCGAACAACAGACTTCACTTTCGCAGCACATACTTCGTTGGTTTCACCGAAATATTGACGACGCTCACTATGTCCAACCAAGCAATACTCTACCCCGATCGACTTCAACATATTGGCAGAAATTTCTCCAGTAAACGCGCCTTGGTCTTCTTGATGGGCATTTTGCGCACCCACCTGCAAACCGCTACCTTCTAACAAACGAACAGCCGTTGGCAAAGCCAAAAACGTAGGGATCAAAACCACTTTACCATCGCCCCTGTATTCATCTCGAACGATTCCACGGACTTCGGTAATTAACGCTTGGCTCTCTTCCAAGGTTTTGTGCATCTTCCAGTTACCCGCAACGATTTTTTGCCTTTTCATACTTCCACAAAAGTACGAAAACACCACAAAAGGTTATTCGCAAGATATCAACGAAATAAAGCGTCTAACGAAGTTACAGGGCCTGATTTACCCAATCCAACGCCATGGAAAATTGCGCTTCCCGAGAAAGCTCAGAATTGTCGAGTACGCGATAATCACCCGTCAGTGTTAATGGGCTATTCTCCCTATTGGCATCAATTTGATCGCGATGAGCCAAGTTACTCGCTATTTCCTCCAAAGTCACATCATCGCCCTTGGCGATCAACTCCGCAAATCGGCGCTGGGCACGAACCGCTGCACTGGCCGTCATAAAGATTTTCAATTCAGCATCCGGAAAAACCACCGTGCCGATATCCCGACCATCCATAACAACTCCTTTTTGTAAACCGATGGCTTGCTGCAACGCCACCATTTTGGTACGTACTGCATCTATTTTCGCCACTTCACTCACTTTCGAAGCTACCTCAATAGTACGAATTTCTGACTCTACCGAAATGCCGTTTAACGTAACTTCAGCAGGTTGATCCCCTTTGTTTAAAAAGCCAACTTCAACCCCTTCCAATGCCCTCTCAACGGCGGCTTCATCAGCAACATCCACACCCAATCGCATCATGTGCAAAGTCACCGCGCGATACATCGCCCCACTATCGATAAACACATAACCCAAGGCCTGCGCCAATTCCTTTGCTAACGTTCCCTTGCCACAACTGCTGTAGCCATCAATGGCGATGTTGATTTTCTTATTCATTTTATGATCACAATGCCGAAACACCCTTGTGCGTATTGGACATCTGCTGCCTCTTCTTTGCAAACCTCGCAGGATCAATCACCAATGAAAATTGGTTGGAATTCTGTCCTGGAAAGTACGAAGCGCTTCCATACGTAATATCAATTTTGGCCATGCGAAACTTCATCCCCCAACCAAACCCGGAAGTTCCTCGACGTTCAGATGTTGCCATTTCCATTCTCCGCTGATGACTATATCCCACCAATAAACTCAAATTCTGTCCCAACGCCAACTCCGTCCCAACCGCCAAATGTCGCGTCAATTTCGCCCCGAAACCCGCCTCTGTGGGCACTACCGGTTTTCCATTTAGGTCGATTTGTCCGCCATTGTCCAAATATTGATCATAGGTCAAATCCCATCGCTGCAGACTATGCGCGGTAAGATGGAACCGCAAGGGCATATGCTTTGGGCTGATTGAAATCGCTGTCTGAATATTGAATGGCATTGATTCTCGTCCGGCATCTCTGTACGACACAATTTGCGTACCCATATTTTTTAGCAACATCCCCCAGCTTAAAACTGAATCGCGCATGATATAGTTACAGCCCAAATTGGCAAAGACGCCATTCGAAACATAGGGACCCAACACGCTGTACACCATGCCAAGTTGAGCACCTACCCGAAATCGTGGAGCCACCAAAACAGAGGCACCTACACCTACTTGCGTTTCATTTGCAGAAACCGTGCCTTGGGGATTCCCGCCCGCATCAAAAGCATCCATGGAACCATAATCGAGGTGCTGGGCATAAGCCATCCACATCGCCCGTCGGCCCTGCCAAGCGCCCACCGCATTGGCGCTTTTCACGGTCGGCAAAACAGACCCTGCGCTTAACGCAAATTTTTTGGCATGCACAGGATTCAGCAAACCCGGATTACTCACCGATTGAAGCACATCACCGTGAGGCTGCGTAACCAAATAGCCACTCCAAGCCAAGGCGCGACTGTGCAAAGGCACATCCAGCATCCGAAACACACCTGTTCCTCCCGTTTGCGCGAACAGCGAGAACGCTGTCATCGCCCAACCAAACAACCAGGTACGTTTTTGCATATGGAACAAATTTACAGTACAACGCGTATTTGACATAGATATTTTCACGAAATTTGCGACTCCCAAATGAAAAAACCCTTCCACGACCCTGCCGACATCCCATCCCATCAGCCGCTGGTGATTACACAGGGAACATTCGATGGGGTGCATTTAGGGCATCAGAAGGTACTGAAGCAAGTGGTGGAATTGGCCAAATCCAAAAACACCCAAAGTCTGCTCATCACCTACCACCCACACCCAAGGTTGGTGATTGACCCAAACAATCAAAATTTGCGCATGTTGAGCAGCTTGGAAGAAAAAGCCAAAGCTGTGTATGATTTGGGCGTTGATTACGTATTGGTGCTGCCTTTCACCCAAGAATTTGCCCAATTATCGCCCCAAGAATTTGTGGAAACGATCTTGGTTCATCAGCTGCATGTCGACACCATCGTCATTGGCTACGACCACCGATTTGGCAAGAATCGCGAAGGGGATTTTCATACCTTAGTAACCCTTTCTCAGCGTTACAACTTTCAAGTACAAGAAATTCCCGCCTCTGAAATCGACGCTATCGCGATCAGCAGCACAAGAATTCGCAACGCAATATCAAACAAACAGTTAACCGAAGCAAACACCCTACTTGGAAGGCCATACATACTTTCCGGTATTGTTTCGGAAGGACAAAAACTAGGCAGAACCATCGGTTTCCCAACGGCCAATTTACGCATTGAAGACCCCTACAAAATGATTCCACCAAATGGGGTTTATGCGGGCTATTGCGATGTCGAAAATCAACGATATAAAATGGTTTGCAACATTGGTTACCGTCCTACCGTGGATGGAAAAACCCTCAGTGTCGAAGCCAATATTTTTGATTTTGACAAAAACATTTACAACCATCCGATTTCCCTGTTTTTGGTACAGTATTTGAGAAATGAGCAGAAGTTCGATTCTTTGGAATCGCTCAAAACCCAAATTTTTATCGATGCACAACAGGCCCAATCATTGGTTACATTGGATTAAGTCGGCAGTATTTCTGTTGATGTTCATTGTGTGCGTTCCTGCTATCGCTCAAGAAGACGATGAAGATTATGGTGAGGAAGACGGCGATTACATTGTAGAAGATTCTGCTTGGATGTCTTCGGCAGATACCGCTGCATTCTATTATGAAGAGGGGGAGTTCGTGATACCGGGCATGTTGCCAGAATATGATTTTTATGCGTTTTGGGACACCCTCCATGTAGATGCTTATCGTTTCGACCTTAGAAAGCTGCAAGAAATTATTCCATTAACCGTTTTGGAAATGGATTGTGATTTCGCGATGCCCATTTACGGCAGAACCAATTCTCCTTTTGGTTGGCGACATGGCAGACCACATACGGGCATCGACCTACAATTGCGCACGGGAGACTCTGTTTATGCCGCATTCGATGGTGTTGTTCGCATGAGCAAATACTATAATGGCTATGGAAACTGCGTTGTGGTGAGACATTATAATGGCTTAGAAACACTATATGCCCACCTCAGCAAGTTGGATGTAAAACCTGGGACTTTGGTCAATGCCGGACAGTTGTTGGGACTGGGTGGTTCAACCGGACATAGCACGGGCCCACACCTGCATTTCGAGATTCGCTTTTTGGGCAGGCCTTTGAACCCAGCATCAGTGATCGACTTCCCCAATGAAACCGTAAAAATCGACACACTAAACATCGAATCTAAGCTATTCCAAATGCCTGCAGGCTCTTACAAATACAAGAAACGCAGAGGTCGCTACCGTGGCAGCAAAAGTCGCAAACGCAGATATTCCTATCACATTAGAATAGAAGAAGTGTATCAATCGTTATACAGGGTATAAAAGGTTGAACCGATTCAACTATTTTTGTATTTTCTGTGAGCATTCAAGTACATCAATTATCGAAACGCTATGGCACCCAATGGGCGGTGAACGATTTGTCGTTCGACATCCCCACCGGTGAAATTGTTGGCTTTCTAGGTCCGAACGGAGCCGGAAAATCTACAACCATGAAAATACTAACCGGCTACATCCCTGCCACCAGCGGCGAGGCTGTAGTTTGTGGTCACAATCTCAGCACAGACAGCTTGGCGGTTCGTCAACGCGTGGGCTACCTTCCAGAACACAATCCATTGTACTTGGATATGTATGTGATGGAATACTTAAGATTCTCGGCAGGAATGGCCGGCGTAACCAAAGTGAAATCTGCGGTGGAAAAAGCCATAGAACTCACCCAGCTCACACCGGAGAGAAATAAAAAAATCGGACAACTATCCAAAGGATACAGACAACGTGTGGGATTGGCGCAAGCACTCATCCACGATCCAGAGGTGCTCATTTTAGACGAACCCACATCCGGTCTAGACCCCAATCAAGTGGTAGAGATGCGCAATGTGATCAAAAACTTGGGCAAAGACAAAACAGTACTCCTCAGCACACATATCATGCAAGAAGTGGAAGCCATGTGCAACCGCGTTATCTTGTTAAACCATGGAAAGATTGTGGCCGACAATACCCTTGAAGGACTGAAACAAACTTCCCCAACCGATTCATTGGAAACCATTTTTAGAAACTTAACAAGCCATGTGGGTCGTATTTAAAAAAGAAATTCGCAGCTTTTTGGGCTCATTCATCGCCTATATCGTGATGGGCGTATTCCTGGTCATCACGGGCATTTTCATGTGGGTCATTCAGGAAAACAACGTTTTAGACCTCGGCATCGCCAGTCTGCAGGTGATGTTTAACATCGCGCCATACATACTGATCTTCTTGGTTTCAGCCATCACGATGCGAAGTTTGAGCGAAGAACGCAGACTCGGGACCATCGAGATTTTAACCACAAGACCGGTGAGCGATACCTCAATTCTGCTGGGCAAGTACCTAGCAGCCGTTGGTTTGATTGTTTTTACACTGTTACCCACGCTGTTTTACTACTACACCATTCATCAACTCGCCGATCCGCTCCAAGGGGTTGATAACGGCGCTACTTGGGGGTCTTATTTGGGCCTGGTTTTATTGGCCGCGAGCTATGCGAGCATTGGCTTGTTTGCCTCTTCACTTACCGATAACCAAATTGTATCACTCATCATTTCAATGGTATTGTGCTTTTTTTGGTACGGCGTTCTAAGTTTACTGGGCGATATCAAAGCGTTGGACCTCATCGGCAAGAGCTTGGAGTGGTTCAGTCTTGACTTCCATTACCAATCAATCAGCAGGGGCGTTTTAGACACCCGCGATATCATTTACTTTTTGGGCTTCATCGCCACCTTCTTGGGTGGTACTAAGTTGGTTTTTGAAAGCAGAAAATGGTGATGAAGAAGTATAGCAACCGCATTCAATCATTCTTAGAATTCGCCACATTGGTCGTGGTGGTCATCGTTGCAAATATTTTGGCCAACGTATACTACCAACGCATCGATTTAACCAGCGAACAACGATATACCCTGTCCGAAACCAGTAAAAAACTCTCCAAAGGCCTGAAAGAAAAACTCTATTTCAGGTTGTATCTCGATGGAGAAATGTCGGCCCGATTCAAAAACCTCCGCAATGAAATCCGCGACATGGCTTATGAGTTTCGTGAGATGAGCGGACGCAAGATTGAAATCGAAGTGATCGATCCATTCGAAGGGAAATTAACATCCGAAATTTCCGGAATCTTGGAAGATTTTCAATCACGCGGAGTGATGCATCAGCGCGATATCGATGACGAGGGCAGCAATTCCACCGTGATAAAAAACATCATTCCCGGTGCGGAAATGAGTTACGCTGGAAAAACAGTGGCCATCAATTTCTATGAGCACGACGTGGCCTTGGATGCCGACAACAATATCAAACGGGCCATCGACAATGTAGAATATGAAATCGCCAATGGATTGCGACAGTGTATTTTAGACAAGTCTAAAAACATCGCCGTAGCTGATGGTTCAGGAGAGATGATCGACAATCGGGTGGCCGACTTCGCACAAGAGTTATCGAAGTATTACAATGTGTCGGCGCTAAACCTGAATGTAGCTGACCCAAAAAGCGCAGAACCTTTTGTTGAAAAACTCAAGGCCGCTCCGAGTCCAGATGCCATGGGCAGTCTTTTGGTCGAAAGCTTACAGAAGCGACTGAATAACAACGACTTATTGTTGGTTATCAAGCCTGCGAAAGACTACACCCCTACTGAGTTATACCTCATTGACCAATTTGTGCTGAAAGGCGGAAAGGTCATTTGGATGATTGATCCCGTTCACGCGGAAATTGATAGTTTCGAAAACAACTCCCAAATCATTGCTATGGATAACCAGCTTGAGAATATTTCAGCTTCGTTGTTCCACTATGGCGTAAAACTAGAATCCACACTACTGATGGATGCCAATTGCAACGCAATACCCATTCCTGTTGGCGGCAGACCGGAGATGATCGATTTCTTCTATTTTCCAGTATTTATGTCGGCCAGCTCACCACATATCATCAACCGCAATGTGGGACCCATTTGGGGACAATTCCCAGGAACGCTATCGGCCAAATCAAGACCAGAATTAAACGTAACGCCTTTATTGAGCAGTTCTCCATACACCAAGACCATTCAGGCGCCCGCCACAGTGGACTTAGAAACGGCCTACATGCAATCCAGGGATGACCGATATCGCAATACATTGCGCGGCGGAAGCAAACTTTCTGGGGTATTGCTCGAAGGCAAATTCCAATCTCCGTTTATTTATCAAAAGCATTACGACGGTGTGCCGTTCCTCCCTACAGGGAATTCAAAGATGATTGTCCTTGCCGATGGCGATTTGATGCGAAATGGCATCAGTGGCAGAGGGGGCATTTACCCCACCGGATTTGATCGATTTACCAAAACAACCTTTGCCAACAAGAAATTCTTGTTAAATTGTATCGACTACTTGATCGATGATAATGGTTTGATTGAGATACGGGCAAAAGAGAAAACATTGCGATTGCTAGACCCTGAAAAGACACGCATTGAACGCAGCTATTGGCAGTGGTTCAACCTCATTGCGCCGATGCTCAGCATGTTCTTATTTGGTGTCGCCAATTACATTTATCGCAAACGCAAATACCAAACACACTAACACATGTACGACTTCATTGAAGGCAATATCGAATCGATAAATCCAACCCATGTGGTTATTTCAAACCAAGGATTGGGCTATATCGCCGCCATCAGCTTAACCACCTACGAGAAGATCAAGGGCCACAAAACCGCCCGATTATTCGTGGACTTGTTGTTTAAAGTGGAAAACCAAAGTCCGGTTTCAATGAACTTATTTGCATTTGCGGATCCCGATGAGCGTCACATGTTTCGCATGTTGACCAGTGTTTCCGGAGTGGGCAACAATACCGCAATGTTGATGTTGAGCAGTCTGGCTCCCGACGATTTGGCCTCTGCCATCTTGAACGGAAATGTTGGGCTATTGAAAAGCATCAAGGGTATTGGAGAAAAGAGCGCCCAACGCATTGTTTTGGAACTTCGCGACAAACTCATGGGCGGGAAAAAATCCATGGGATTGAGCGCAGCTTCGGGTGTGAGCGATCACTTCAGTGAAGCATTGGCCGCGTTGACTACCTTAGGATATCTCAAGGCCAATGCAGAAAAAGCATTGATGAAAGTGAGTAAGGATTTGGGAGGCACCGCCACCATCGAAGAACTGATAAAAAATTCACTGAAAATTTTGTAACTTGCCAAACCTACTATAAAATAAGCCTATTCGCCAAACAGCTACACAACGTTTAGAAGTGTCAAGAATGAAATTTCACGCAAACCCAACGCGCTATTGCCGAAATATCGTGCATGTTTTTCTGTTGCTGATTGGATTTATGGCCGGTATGACCCAGCAGTCTTGGGCGCAAACCGATACAAATAGTCTCCGCTATCGCATCAATCAAAACAATGGTGTCGGCAGTAAAATAGACTTAGAGAACCCCATCAAAACTGAATGGCGCTACAATGCACGCGAGAATCGCTATGAGGGCTATCGCATGTTGGGCTCTTTGAGCTACCCTACCGGCGAAACCATCTCAGTTACAGAGTACTTCCAGAAGCAAGGCAAAATAGAAAGGGAACAATATTTCCGCGACAAATCGCAAAGTGCCTATGCGCTCGGCCCCAACAACAAGGGAGTAAGTGACTTGATCAAAGCGGAATTGAACAACCCAACCGTTTCCAAAATTTTTGGTGAGGGAGGTGTCGATTTTCAACTCAACGGCAGTGCCATGGTGAAATTGGGTGGTAGTATCAACGTAAACCGTAACCCCAACTTCTCGAAACGACAACAACGATATTTCGTGCCGGTCTTTGACCAACAGATGCAAATCAGTGCGAATGGTAGTGTGGGCGAATTTGTCAAATTGGGTATCAACTACGATACTGAAGCGGCTTTTGAATTTGATAACCAAACCAATTTGGGATGGAAAGGCAAACCGGATGGTATCTTGAAGGATGTTCAAGTGGGGAATGTAAACATGAACCTCCCAACGCAGCTTATTAAACCAGCCAACAGCTTGTTTGGATTTTCAAACACCATGCAATTCGGTAAAACCACTGTAAAAACGGTGTTTTCACAGAATAAAGGACAGAGCACAGAGACCGTTTTGAAAGGCGGAGCTCAAATGAACGAGTTCAAGATAACTGCTGACAATTACGATCAAAATAAACACTTTTTCTTGTCTCAATTCTTCAGAGACAACTACAATAAATCACTGGAGAACCTACCCATTGTTGCCAGCGGAGTCATCATAAACCGTGTTGAAGTATGGATCACCAACCGCAATGCGAATGTTGAAACCCCGCGCGACATTCTAGCCTTCCAGGATTTGGGAGAGGCTAATCCTTATCGCTCTGCCCTCGGAGGATCGCCCAATCCTCAAGCCAACAACGACGCCAATACCTTGTACGGCAAAATTAAAAACGATCCCGATGCTCGGTTTACTGGAAAAGCGATTGACCGCGTATATGCCAACATGCCCTATTTCGAGCAAACTGTCGATTTCGACATGTTGAACTATGCTCGCCAACTCTCTGAAAAGGAATTCAGTTTGAATTCTCAGTTGGGCTACATTTCACTGAACCAGCCCCTCAACAACGATGAGATTTTGGCCGTGGCTTTTGAATACACCTACAACGGTGAAGTTTTCCAGGTGGGTGAATTTTCACGCGATGTTGCTCCCGGCAACCAGCAACTGCTGTTTTTGAAAATGTTGAAAGGCAACACCATCAGAACCCGCCTTCCCATGTGGAAACTGATGATGAAAAACATCTATGCCTTGAACACTTATAGTTTGAGCCTAGAAGACTTCAAACTAAACCTCATTTATGCCGATGATACCACCGGTGGCGATTATAACTACCTGCCGATTGGAAACGCCAATTGTCCGAATCTGATCAATGGAAACCCGTTGATTCGCGTGATGGGGTTGGACAAACTCAACCGACAGCAGGAGGCGAAACCCGATGGCGTATTCGATGCAATCGAAGGATTGACCGTTAATACCCAATATGCCCGAATCATCTTTCCGGTAACTGAACCCTTTGGCGATTATTTGCGGGAGCAGTTCAATGGCAGAAACGATTTGGGGGATTATTACTGTTACGACGCACTCTATGACAGCACAAAATGGCTGGCGCAACAAGACGTAAAGCACAACAAGTTCTTTTTACAAGGAAGTTATAAAAGCAGCAATGGTGCTGAATTATTCTTGGGAACCACCAACCTACAGAGGGGATCGGTGCGTGTAACCGCCAATGGGCGTCCATTGACAGAGGGCATGGATTACGAAGTGGATTATGCCTTGGGAAGAGTTAAAATCATCAATGAAGGGTTGTTGCGTGGAGGTGCCGAAATTCGTGCGAGTGCGGATGGACAGAGTTTCTTCAACATCCAACAAAAGACTTTGTTGGGCGGACGCGTAGAACATAAATTCAATAAAAAGCTCATCGTGGGCGGAACTGCCTTGCACATGTATGAACGTCCCCTCACAACCAAAACCAATTTCAACGAGGAGCCTCTGTTGAACACCATTATCGGGGCGGATGTGGCCTATAGTTCCAAGTCAAGATTTTTAACCAAAATCATCGATGCACTCCCCTTCCTAGAGACCAAGGAAATATCAAACATTACCGCATACGGTGAATTTGCCAAGATATTTCCGCACAACCATAAATCACAGGGCAATCAGCGAGGGGTATCCAATTTAGAGGATTTTGAAAATGCAGAATTGTCAAACGACCTTAAAAACGTCAGCAACTGGGTAGTAGCCGCCATCCCTCAAAAACAAGAGGATTTGTTCCCGGATACAAAAACCTATGACAAATTCAGTTGGATGAACCACCACGCTGCATTGAGTTTTTACACCATCGACCAGTTGTTCTACAGAGACAACGACATGCCTGATAATATCAAACAGCGTGTCGACAATATCTTAAGCGATCCCTTCCAACGCCAAGTAGATCAGCGTGATTTGTTCCCTCAAAGAAACTTCCCACAAGGAACACCAACCATACTGCCCACCTTGGATTTGTTTTTCCGTCCTACCGAACGAGGCATGTACAACTTCAACAGTAGCCCTTCTGAAATAAACGACAAAGGAGAACTGTTGAATCCACAATTGAGTTGGGCCGGTATTACCCGCAAAATTGACCAAAATGATTTCGAAGCCGCCAACATTGATTACATCGAAATTTGGATGCACGACCCAATGGCGAGCAACCCCAATTTAAAGGGAGAACTGTTGTTGCACCTGGGTAATGTGAGTGAAGACATCTTGCCTGACAGAAGAAAATCCTTTGAAAATGGATTGCCTACAAGTGCTAGTAGCAATACGGAGACCGACACAACCCAATATGCTATCGTGCCCAGCGGACCTCAAATCAACTTCGCCTTTGACAACAATGCAGCCACATTGAAGAGCCAAGATTTGGGACTCGATGGCATGAACGATCAACAGGAGGTTGCACACTTTGACTCTTCACTGCTGAAGAAAATCGCGGCGAATTTCGGAGCGGGGTCTAAATATTATGCGGATGCCGTTTCCGATCCTAGCAACGACAATTTTGTGCATTACTTAGAGAATGTATATGACGGTTTGGATGCGGATATTATTGGACGATACGCAAAATTCCAGGGACACCAAGGCAATTCAAACAATGAACAATATACCGGCAACTATGCGGGCATGCCAAAGTCAAGTACGCCTATACCTTCAGACGAAGACGTAAACCGTGATTTCACCCTGAACCAAAGCGAGGATTACTTCCAATACCGCATTAAAATTAATGCGGCCGATATGCAAATTGGCCGTAACTATGTTTCTGATATTGTAGTTGGAAGGGTGAAATTGAGAAACGGAAAAGACCGCGACATCAAATGGTATCAATTAAAAATACCCATTCGCGAATTTGAAAAAGCGGTTGGAAACATCAGCGATTTCAAGAGCATCCGTTTTATGCGCATGGTGATGACGGGCTTTAACGATACCGCATTACTGAGAATGGGCTACATCAATATGGTTCGAGCCGATTGGCGCAGATACACCAATAGCCTTAAAACTCCCGGCGTTATTGTACCGCAGGACCCCAATGACGGGACCAAATTTGTGGTTAGTGCAGTGAATATTGAGGAAAACAGCAACCGCTCTCCCATTGCATATGTTTCACCTCCAGGAATTGATCGTGTACAAAACATGGCAAGTCTTGGCACCGTGTTGGAGAACGAGCAAGCACTCTCTTTGCAAGTGTGTGAATTGAAGCCAGGCGACAGTCGTGCCGCATTCAAAACCACCACTTTCGATGCACGTAACTACAAGCGAATGCAGATGTTCATCCATGCGGAAGAAAGCCAAAACAACAGCATTAATGATGGCGAGGTATCTGCTTTTATTCGATTTGGAACTGATTTAACTTCGAACTACTACGAATATGAAATCCCGTTAAAAATGACCCGGGGCACCGTAAATACCAGAAATGGAAATGCCGCGCCGTTAATTTGGCCCGCGGAAAACCTAATGGATTTTGCCTTGGATTCATTTTACGACCTGAAAATAGCCCGACAAAACGCAGCATGGCCAATGACTGCACCATACATCAAATTCATGGGTAAAGGCAAAATCACCGTAATGGGATTGCCAGACGTAGGAAACTTGAGGGTCATGATGGTGGGTATTAAAAATAACAGTAGCTCACCCAAGTGTTTTGAGACATGGTTCAACGAATTACGTGTAAAGGAGATTGCCAACAAAGGCGGGTATGCTACCCTGGCCAACATACAGATGCAGTTGGCGGATTTCGGCCAGCTAAACATGGGTGGAACTATCAGAACCATTGGATTTGGGGATGTCGATAAAAAACTCAACGATCGTAGTTTGAGCACCAACCTCAATTACGACATCGCCTCTAACTTGGAATTGGGCAAATTCTTCCCCAAGAAAGCCGGAGTGAGCGTTCCCATGTACATAGGGTACTCAGAGAGTTACGTTAGACCCAAGTACTACCCCCTGAATCCCGACCTTGAATTAAGGGCCTTCCTTTCGGGGATTGCCGATATCTCTACACGCAATGCGGTGAAGAAAGCAGCCGAAGAATACAATTCACTCTACAGCATCAACTTCAACAACGTAAGGGTTGCTTCGGCGATGGGAAAATTGCCAAAGATTTGGTCGCCCAGCAACTTCGTCCTCGGCTACAGTTATCAAAACAACTACCGCAGGAACCAACAAATTGAAGAGTATTTTATCAAAACTACCCAGGCCACAATTGGGTACACTTACAGCAGAAATACCAAATACCACAAGCCATTCCGTAAAATCAAATCAAAGAAATTGGCATTGGTTAAGGATTTCAATTACAACCTTTTGCCATCCAGTTTCAGTTCACAAATTCAAGCCAATCGCTTATACAGTGAGCAACAAGCAAGGAACAACAACAAGTTTATTCAAGTCAATCCGCGTTTGTACGACAAGAACTTCACCATCCTGAGGAACTTTAACACAAACCTGCCGTTGACTGAATCTTTGAAAGTAAATTATTCAGCCAATGTGACCTCACGCATACAAGAGCCCTTTGGTAGATTGGACAACGAAATCAAGTTGGATTCTGTGCGTCGCGAATTCTTGAGTTTGGGTAGAATGACCAAATTTTACCAAAACGTAAATGCGACCTACACCCTACCGTTCTCAAAGTCTAAACTCACGCGTTGGATGAACACCACCGTGACTTATGTGGGCAGTTACGAATGGAATCAAGCTCCACCGGCATTTGAATCCTTGGGAAATCGTTTGCAAAACGGACAGGATATCAATATCAGTGGTCAGTTGAATTTCACCCAGTTGTACTCCACCATTCCCTGGCTCCGCGATTTGGAAAAACCCAAGAAATCGAAAAAACCTGCTGCCGCAACACCGGCAAAACCCAAAACGGATGATGAAGGACCAAGTTTTGAAAGTGCATTGCAAAAAGGTCAACCCGAGACGAAAAAAGCCAACCCCGCTAAAATCTTTGCTGGCAATTTTGTGAGCATGCTGAAAAACGTCGGCTTCAGTTATCAATTAAAAGAGAATACAGAGTTGCCAGGATTTGGATACAAACCAGACTATTTTGGTACCAATTTCAAACATGCACAACCGGGACTTGGTTTCGTATTCGGACTTCAAGACCCCAATTTGCGCTATAAACTTGCCGATTTGGGTGCCCTGAAGACAGACTCACGTCAATCTAACTTCTACCGAAACAACAAAACGGAGAACTTCACATCGAACATTACCATAGAACCCATCAAGAACTTTAGAATTCGCCTAGATTTTGCGAGAACCCATACACAAGGGACCCAATCTGTGTTTAAGTACGATGGTTTTGCATGGATGGACCAAGGTCTAACCCAAACCGGTAACTTCAACATCACTAGTATGTTCTACAAAACCCATTTTGTGAAGGATGTAACATTGGCAAATTCAAACAATCACACAAACGCCGTCTTCACCCAGTTGCTCAGCAATCGCTATACTGTAGCACAAAGACTATCGAACCAGCGTATTGGTGCTAACGTTATTGATACCACCACCAAATTCCCACTTGGATATAGTAAAAATTCACAAGATGTTTTGGTAGGTGCTTTTTATGGAACCTATGCAGGACAGGACTTGGGCTACAGTAATGTATCCGGATTCCCCACAATCCCACTGCCCAATTGGAATGTCAATTACAATGGTTTAACGAAAATTAAATTCTTGGGCAGCAGATTCAGTAACATCAATATCAAACACGCATATACAGGTCGATATTCCATTGGTACATACACCCAAAACTTGAAATATGACCCCAACGAATCAGTGGCCATAGGCAAGGACCTCACCCCCAAGTTCCAAATCGCTGATGCCACCATTTCTGAAGGATTCTTCCCGTTGATTGGGTTAAACGTGACCACCAAAAACAATTGGACAGTTGGTTTGGAGTACAAACGTTCTAGGGTCTTAAAACTGTTCGCCGCTTCGTTCAACTTGACAGAAATGCGCAACAATGAATTCCAATTAAACGCTGGATATAGAACGACCGGTTTAACCCTACCCTGGCGCAGAAACGGACGATGGGTATATCTGCCCAATGATTTCCGTTTCGACATGACCGTTAGTGTAACCGATAACGTAACCGTGATTCGAAAAGTAGACTTAAACATCAACAACTACACGGCAGGTATGCAGAACATCCGCATTGCACCAAGCATCACTTACCAAGTGAACCAAAAAATCAATTTGGCGGTTAAGTACAATCGCGTGGTGATGAACCCCAAAGTAGCCTCACAATTCTACACGGCATTAACCGACTTTGGCATCGAAGCGCGTTACACGTTCAATTAATCCAACATGAAAAAACGCATTTTTGGCATATTATTTTTCTTGGGTGCTTTATGTTCTGTGCACGGTCAGTTGATCCAAACAGGCCAATGGCGCACCCATTTAAGCTATAAAAATGCACTGATTTGCGAAGCGAGTAATCGCTATGTATATGCCGCTTCCATTCAAGGTTTTTTCCGGGTAATGATGAATTACGGCGACATGGAAAAGTTGGGTAAGGAGGAAGGTTTTGCAAACAACGAAGTCACTACCCTCGCCTACAATAGCCAAAAAGATTTGCTATTGATTGGTTATTCTGATGGCAATATCGATTTGCTTCAGAACGATAGAATCATCTTCAATATCCCTGGTTTTAAAAACAAGATACTTCAGGGCGACAAACGCATCCTATCTGCCAGTTTCAAGGATAACGAGGCACTTATCTCAACCTTTTTTGGTTTGTTGGTGGTTGACCTGAACAATCACGAAATAAACGACAGTTATTCTAGCATCGGTCCAAATGGAACCGCCATCCCCGTTTTATCATCGGCAGTCGTTGGCGATTCTGTCTATATCGGAACCGACAAAGGCATTCGCTTCGCAAAATGGTCAAAAGCCGTCAACTTAAATGACTACACACAATGGCAATGGGCCGTGGAGGATACAAAGCCCTGTAATCACCTTACCCCTTACAACAATACACTCTTATTTGAGCGCGATAGCGTCGTCTACCAATGGAATAAAGGATTGGGACAATTCTTGAATGAAAAGCGATTTGTTGCCCGTATTTGGAACAATGCCTTCGGCACACACATAGCCAGGCAAGGTGAAATACGGACCCTGTTCAATGGCAATATCACCAACGAAAGCATCAATTTGGTCGCAGGAATCACCCAATTCAAAGATGGCCTATTTTGGTTTTGTACGGGAATCGGCCCTGGCGTCATCAAAAAAGACCCTGCAGGGGAAGTGGCCTTTATGCCCGACGGTCCGGCCGACCCCTCCATTTTCCGAATGACCCAAAACGCCCCGGAGGTATTAGCATCTGCGGGTGGTGTAAGTTCAACGTTCGGCAATGCGTTTAACAACGCCGGTTTCTACATCTACACCCCCACGGGCTGGAAGAACAACCTTTCCTCCCCGTTCAATACCAACATGTACGATTTCACTTTCGTGCAGTACATCAAATCAAAAAATTGGTATATGGCGGCGACCCATTCTAACGGTATCTTGGTTATCAAAGATGGTGTTGTGATCAATCGATTCGATGAAACCAATTCACCCCTGAAACGACAGCCGCCCATCAATTTAATCAAGGTTTCTGGCATCGCGGAAGACAACAAAGGCAATATTTGGATCGCTTCCTTTGGTGCCGATGACCCACTATTTTGTTTAACAAAATCAGGCAGTTGGAAAACCGTTGCTACCCCATCGGCTTGCAGAGAAGTAAAAGACCTGAGTATCGATTACCTCGATAGGAAATGGATGATCCTACAAACTGGTGGCATTCAAGTATTCGACGAAGGTAAATCGATAGACCTCCAAACCGATGACCGCTCTGTGTATATTGGCTCACAACAAGGGCTTATTTCTACAGAGGTATTGTCGGTTAAAAGCGATGATCTCGGCTACACATGGATTGGCACCAACCAAGGCCTCAACGTTTTCTCGGGCTCAAGCAGTTTGTTCACCAACCCCAAACTGGATCGCTACATCGTTGATCAAGATGGCGATGTGGGTTATTTGATGGGTGAAGAAACGATCAACGACATCTGTGTGGACGGCGGCGGACGCAAATGGATGGCAACCAACAATGGGATATTTTTGGTTGATGCCTACGGTCAACGCGTGATTAAACACTTTGACAGCGACAATAGTCCACTGTTATCGAACCGGGTAATTTGTATCGGACAAAACAATGTAAGTGGGGAAATTTTCGCAGGAACCGACAAAGGCATCATCTCCTACAGAAGCGATGCCAGTGAAGCCGCTGAACTGTTCGATAAAATCAAAATATACCCTAATCCTGTGCCACCCAAATACGATGGATTGATTGCTATCGAGGGCCTAACGAGCAACGCAGAAATCAAAATCACGGATGTAACGGGCAAACTCATCTATCAAACAAAAGCCAACGGTGGCAAAGCTACTTGGAATGGATTCCGTCTTGATGGCACCCAACCAAACAGCAGTGTATTGTTTGTATTCGCCATCAATTCTGATGGATCCGAAACTGCGATGGGAAAATTCATTTATATCCAAGGTACGCCTTAAAAAGAATTTTTCGTTAACATTGCTAGGCAATTCATTATGCCAGTTTTAAAACGTTTTCTCAAGATACTCGGTTACGTAATTATCGCAACACTGTTGACCGCGATGGGTATCGCCCTGTTGAATCAACCCAAATCATTGATTAATACGAGCAAGAGCCTCACCCCAGACGCCGCCTATCGCGAAAGCATCGCAAATACCGCATTAGAACATTTGGCCGAAGCTACCACGTATCGCATTGTGGGGTATGATGATGCCAACAACGATAGTATTAACCACAACAGCATCCTTGCATTTCACGCATGGTTAAAACGCACTTATCCTTTGTTAGCGGCTCGGGCCAATTGGGAAGTCATCAACCAGCACAGCCTGCTTATCACCCTAAAAGGCAGTAGCAAAGAAGCTGCAGCCATGTTCATTGGCCATATGGACGTTGTACCTGCCCCTGACAGTGCACAATGGAAACACGGTCCTTATAGCGGTCGTATTGTAAAAGATACCCTCTGGGGTCGGGGTGCGCTGGACGACAAAAATGTAGTCATTGGGTTGATGGAGGCGGCGGAGCGAACTTTGGCCTTGGGACTACCCATAAAACGCACCCTGTTGTTTGGGTTTGGACATGATGAAGAAACGGGAGGCAGTCATGGCGCATCGGCCATCGCACAGCATTTGATCAAGCATAGGATTCCAGTTGCCTTTATTTCCGATGAAGGATTTGGGGTGATGAAAGGCATTGTTCCTGGATTAAAGAATGATTGCGCGATCATTGGTCTAAGCGAAAAAGGATTTGTGAGTGTAAAATTAAAAGTGAAACAGTTGGGCGGACATTCCGCATGGCCCAATCCAGAAAATGCCACGGCAATATTGAGCAAGGGACTGAGCAAATTAGAGCATCACCAATTTGCATCTAACCTTGAACAACCCGTTAGAGGACTATTTACGGAAGCAGCGCCTTACATGAATTTTGGGTATCGATTATTGTTCAGCAATCTTTGGCTCACAGCTCCCTTGGTGAAAATGGTTTTACAAGGAGGCGAGAAAACTGCGGCGACGATTAGAACTACCCATGTAACCACCATTATGCGTGCTGGAAACAAAGAAAATGTTGTCCCACCAACAGCTGAAGCCATTGTCAATTTGCGCTTATTTCCTGGGCACAGCATCGCAGCGGCCATGGATGAGATTAAAGATGTATTGAACGATCCTCGCATTGAAATCAGCACCTACGCTGATGGAAGGGAGGCCACCCCAGTTTCAGCAGCCAATGGCGACGGTTACGACCAAATAAAAGCCGCTATTCAAGCCAACTTCACGGAGACAGTGGTCGTGCCAGGATTGGTCATTACAGGAACAGATTGCAAAAATTACACGGCGGTTACCAATCGCATGTATCGTTTTGTACCCTTTGAATTTTCAGCTTCCAATTTGTCAAGTATACATGGCATTAATGAGCACATCACACGCAAGCAGTTTGGCAAAGGTGTGGAATTCTATATGGATCTGTTTCAGCGCTTGTAATTCACGCCGCGGGAAGTCGCTATGTAACCGAGTCAAGGCAGCTCAACCACCAAGCCATCGTAGGCCAGATCAATGCCCTCGGGCAATTCTGCACACACTTCGTCGTGCAGGCCGATTTGATGACTCATGTGGGTAAAATAGGTTTGTTTGGCACCAAGTTCTTTGGCCAATGCAACCGCTTGATCTAAGGTAAAATGACTGATATGCTCTTCTCTTCGCAGGGCATTCAACACCAGTACATCCATTCCTTTGAGTTTCTCTTTTTCCTGATCTGAAATGTAATTGGCGTCTGTAACATAAGCAAACCGGTCTAACACAAAGCCCAACACAGGCAATTTGTAATGCATCACCTCCACCGGCTGAATGGTATGTCCATGAATACTGAACGCATCCAAATCAATCAAATGCCAATCAATTTGTGGGATTCCGGGATATGGCACAGGTTGAAAAATATAGTCGTACTGTGACTGAAACGCGCCATAAACCCTGGGATGCAGATAAACGGGCATAGGGCCATTTTGCAGGTAATTATAAGGACGTATGTCGTCTAACCCTGCGGTATGATCTCTGTGTTCATGGGTAAACAGAATTGCATCAAGTTGATTGATACCCGCACGCAACATCTGATAACGGAAATCCGGACCACAATCAATCAGCAAACTCAGATGCTTCCACTGCACATGCACGGAAGCCCTCAAACGCTTGTCTTTGGGATTATCACTCAAACACACTTCACTGTTACAGCCAATCGGTGGCACCCCTTGCGAGGTTCCCGTACCCAGGAAGGTGATTTTCATGAAGTTACTTTAGATTTTCTAGGTGACCTTTCAACTTCATGATGATCCCTACCTGCATGTTATCTACTTGCTTGTCATCAGAAGCCCAAACACTCAACCAATCTGTGGCATGAATAACTTCAAACTGTGACATCAAACTAGCGTCTGCAACGGGATATTGATACACAACGTTACCCAAATCAGTCAGTACGCCTTTAAGGAAATCAAAACGCGCATTCACACGGGCATTGCCACCGCTATTCAACAAGATAAAATTGGTATCGTGCTTTTCGTAATAGCTTTCAATCATGTTGTGGTTGGCCTCGGGCAGAACAGAGACAAAACCTTCTCCTTTGGCGTTTTCCTGTATTTGTTGACAGAAACGGATCGCCACCGCTTCATAAGGCAAATCACAAACCACCACAAACTTCTGGGCGATGGTTGGTTTAAAGACGTCGTACATTTCCTTGGCGCGGGCAACAATGGCTTCGGGTGATTTGAACATTGCTTCCACGTCCTGAATGGTTGCCGTCATGTCTTTGCCCATCAACTCTCCCAATATCATAACCAACGTTCCCAAACCAAATCCCAATGTCATGCGGGGTTGATACCCCAGAGCCACACTATAGAAAGGCAAATGATGGGTTTCCGCCAAAGCTTTCAATTGACCAGATGCAGCCACGCAAATCATTTCACAACCACGGCTCTGGGCTTGTGCGAACATCGAAAGGGTCTCTTCGGTATTACCACTGTAAGAACAAAGGATCACCAATGTTTTGTTGTTGGCGTAAGCGGGCAAAGAATACTCGCTAAACACCTCCACGGGCACCGGCATTTCTTGTAAAAAAGCCAGACGCGCAATACGTCCGCCAATACCACTACCCCCCAATCCACCAATGACGATATTGTTGTATTGACTCACCGATTTACCATGTTTGTGGTAATGAGCCAAAACATAAGTAAGTTGTTCATGAAAATTCTGGAGCGATAATTCGT
>JACCDP010990280.1_pt1 | contig 38617 bp, 19 predicted proteins | sample 7445841 | NCBI WGS metagenome assembly JACCDP01 (sample SAMN15323441, study PRJNA562643) | freshwater metagenome | isolation source: river surface water | place: USA:Blue River Watershed | collected 2017-08-17 | reverse complement strand
TAAAAATTTTCGGAGCTCCGTCATCCTTTGTCTTATACTGTCTATCTGTTGCTTTCATCAGTTTTTACATTTTTCTTCCCTTTTCTAAGTATTTGTTTTCTTCAGTTTTTTCATTTTTTCGCATTCCTAATAAGATGACAAGAAAGTTCGTAAATACTCTATGATTGACTATTATGTCTAGTATTAACCTCTGAATACTGATATATAAAAATTATACCATAACACATTTACATAATGGATGATGATGAACTAACACAAGAATGGTTAAAAAACCCCTTGCGAGACCCAGATACAGATGAAAAAATTAAACCATACAGTGTTACATATGATGAGTTGTATGGTATTGCTTATAAATATTTGCAATCAGTAGAACTTTTAAGCAAAGAAGCCATTCAAGAAAAAATGCCTAAGCTACACTTGCTATTCAATGGTAAATATGACTTGTTATATTATGATCAAAACACAGATGATTTTTCAAATGATGAAAAGGAGTTGCATGAATTCATTAGAAATAGTATATATAAATATGGAAATAACTTGAAAATACCAAAACAGTTCAAGGCGTGTATAGATCAAAAATATGGGGTCATTGAAAGTATAGTTTGTTATGCTGCTTTTGATGAATGGGTTGAATACTTGAGTCGGTTCATGAATTATTTAGGTGATTTATTGAAATATGCAAATAAATCAAATTCAGGATATTCTACTTATATGGGTAATGCAGATATGATAGACGAGCAATACGAACAAGTTGAAACACTACATAGAATATCACAACGATTTGCCTTTATTAATCAGTTTAATAAAGTTATATTAACAGATTGGGCTACAAAGTATATTGATAAATATGTTGATTTGCTTGATATAAATATTAGTATAAAATTTTATCAAATAAAATCTGCTTTCGAAAGACCAAATGTTGATATATTTGATGTATTGGTATCTTTATTTAGAGAGTTACAAAAAACATACGATTTTGAAAGAAGACCCGAACAGTCTCCAATTGTTGTTGTCAAAAAGCTTGAGTTTATAGAAGACCCTATACAGAAAATCATTGATACATTAGGTGCACAATCCTCGCCTCCGACATCTGCTTCATCATCGCTTAATAAATCTACATCATACTCTTTGTCTAGGTCACCGACTTCATCATTATCCAAACAACTAGCTTCATCTTCACTAAATACATCTGCTTTATCCCCAGCAAAAACATCATCCCATACTCAATCGAACAAACCTCCACGTTCCAAACATTTTTATGACATGAGTTTACAAGATTTAATGAAAATAAATTCATCATCAAACAAATCTAGACAATATTACAGAGATAATATACTATACAAACATAATGAAACAAATGTATTGAAATGTAATCATAACATTGAAGCTATCACACAAGAAGATATGAATGATAATAAATATCCTCTTGCAAAGTTACAATTAATATTTCAATTGCATGCCAAAAATACAAATAATGATATTGCAAGAACAGATTGTTTTTATGCGCCAACATTTTATAATTATATAGTTAATCAAATACTCAAAAATAATCCATTAATAAATCCAATTACTCAACAAGTCATTCATAGAAACGACATAGATAAACTTGTAGATATTATGAAAACTATTATACCAGATATTGTGCATCCGTTTATAAAAACATATGACAGAGATTTGTATTTATATACTATGCTTTCCTCAGATACTAAATATTATGAATTCATTATTGTTAAACATTTGGAACCTATAAAGATTAAAATATGTAAAATTTGTATGATACCAAACTTACAGGAATATGTAGAAGATATTATGAAAATCAGAAAATTAATGCGAGAATTGTTTAATAAACAATTATTGCTACATAATTACGCACCGCCTTATTTTTATATCAATAAAAACTATATCAAACAATCATTTTTAATCAAATATAATACTAAAAACTACTGGAGAAATAATAAAGAAAACAAAATCAGTAATTTATTATCAGAATTACAGCTTGTATGAAAAATCTATATAGTATAATAATTATTATTTGTACATGTAAATGTGACAATATGTTATATATATGTGTTATTTAACAATTTGTTGGGAAAATATGAAAACCTTGAAAAAAATGATTGGTGTTTGAACAAAAATTTGTCGGAGGAAAAAGGAAAACAAGCAAGAAAAATACCAAAGCAACCGCAAAGAGACCAAAGCATTCAAGCGAACATAAAAAAGGAGTCAAGATGACAACCAACATTGAAGTGGATTGTGTAACAATACATGTAGCTGGCGCTGTATATTGTTTGTCTGACAGCATCTACTTTGAAGTGCTTAAAGAAATTGGAGGTATGTTGTATTTGCGTACTATTATTGAGGTAGAAGATGGCATTATCAAGTACACTTTTAGATGGTGCGAAGTTCCTTCAGAGATTATGAAACTATATGATCTGGCTGACACCAAGTCATTCATGAGCAATAGCATACTGTTCGGATGTCATTTGCTTAGGAAAAGCAACAACATATACGCTGTCACAAAGTTCTCTGACAATCCTATCGGGAAGACAACCAGAGTCTCTGTTGATGACGTGTCCGAGTATGATGGAAAGATGTTGCAATCTATCCTTAATAGGGTCAAATTGTAAATGAAACCCAGTGTCTTGAATTTGTAAATATTGTAAATAATATCACAAAAGATGTGTGTGTTTTTGTTTGTTACAGATCAGCGCAAAAATGTGTAATATTTAGTTTATCATTGCATAAAAAATGATTGATTATATTGTAATATAATACATACAATGTTTGAGTGTAAAAAGGCCATATATGATGACTTCTATATTGTATTCAATGGTATCTATAATGGCACTGATGATATCATTATAATAGGTGATAAAACATACAACATAACTGGAATAACAGACAAATATACTGTTCATTTATTAAACATTACATCACAAGAACATATTGTATATTCGGCAGATGAGTTCGTAGAAATGCTGAAATATAATAGTGTCATCTACAAATACAATAGGTATCTAGAATGCATGACACTTAATAAATTACAATACACATACACCTGAATGTCTGTGTACCTTCATAACAAATATATATGTGTGTTATATTTTATTATTTTGTACAAAAACTGATTAAGGACAGGAAAGTTTCCATCAGCTATTCAAAGCTAACAAAATGAACTTTCGAAACTTGTCAGTTGATGCTGTGTCACAAGTTGTGACATATATAGATGTGGTATCCTTTGTGATGCTTATGAGTATATGCAAAGATATATACAAATTGAGGTTTGAATATATGCAATTTATTCAAAATTTCAAACTATACAAAGAGTTTGATATCAACGCTTTCTCTTTCTTAAATAGCTATATAAACACAGATGCATTTAGAAACAAAGAAGATGTGATTACAAATAAACTGCCATATAAACTAGACCTAATGAAAACAAGAAATACAATTGCCATCATCAGTTTCTATGCATGTAATAATCCAGCAATTTATAACCTCAACGCTGCATTGCGATATAGAGTATATGGAAATCTTCTGGAAATGTGTTGTAAGGCAGTATGCCAAAAATATAAGTATAAGTATTTGAAATCCTATTATTGCAAAGTAGGATGGTTTATATGGGGCACTACTGCATGGAATAAATGTTGTATTAATATGGTTGAGTTATGCGAGATAGTATATCATATTAAGAATAGAAAATACGCTAAATTGTATAACACACTGCTTAATCTAGAGTTTAGAAATGTAGAATATTCGTGTGTATATGACACAGTAAAGTTCTTGACAGATTACGCAAATTATGAAGCTAATATCACATACAAAGCAGTATTTGCGTGCTTGATATATATGTATTTAAATGTCTACAATAACTTTGAAAAATTTCCGAATAGATTTCAAATTATAGCATCGGAAAAAGCAAGTGAACACGTAGCTAAAATAAATGTATTGACACAATTTCCGTTATATCTACGACACTTTATGATAGAGCAAATTTCACAAAAAATAAAAAATTAGTTTATCTATGTGCGTAACTTTATTTCGAATTATTTTATTAGAGAGGATGCCATCAAAGAAATGTCATAACGAACTGACATTTTGGAGTCAAAATATAGGTACTTGTTGGTTTGATGTTTTGTTAATGGTTACTTTTTATAGTGAATTTACTAAAAAATTGGTCAAACAAGAAACAAAATACTGGAATACTAAAAAACACAAACCATTGCATTTGTTTTTGCATGTTTTAAAGCATAAGCAAGTAAAAACAAAAGAACGCAAAAAGGATATTGCTTTTTTCAATAAATATACGCCAGAATATATATTGAAACTTTTGCATCTTGATAATCCACAACGTTTTTTTTTAAGTGATTTGGAAAGGGGTTTTAATACTGTCTATTACATTAAAGCATTCTATGATTATCTAGGGCTAACGACAGTAATGTTAACCATTGTTAAAGATACAATTTTTTATGACTTAAATAATGAAATAGCAAATATTATCATCTTAAATGGGAAATATTTTCCAAATTATACAAAACTTAATGATGAGACATTATCATATCGATTATCTATTAAACCAGATATTTTGGTTATAAATATAAATGATGAAAATAATCCAGCAACCTCTTATTTATATGATTTGTACAAAAAACAACACCCTCATTATGTTGTTGATACAGCTGATATAGATACAATACTTAAAACACCTAAATATATGATTTACAATGATCAGACATATGCTTTGGATGCAATAATATTGGCTAATAAAAATTATTCTGTTGAAGGTCATTATATTGCTGGGATAACATGTGGGAAATCAAGATATGTATATAATAGCTGGCGATTACAAGATAATAAATATACAGATGATTTGTTATCTTGTAAATTAATACCATTTGACTGGGATATTGACGATAGTGAATTTTGCATGAGTCCAGAGTGTGGTTTACAATCACCAATTGATACTGAACAATGTTTTTCTTTTAATGAAGGTGAAAGATTGCTTATTTATGTTAAAGTAAATGCAACATCAGTTAAATCATCTACGCCAATAAATGAAATCATATCTGTATCACCTAGTGCATCTTCAAGACCTTCGTATAAATCTTATAATGAAAGTAGAACAATCAGTCCACACTAAGCTTGACATAAAAACAAAAAGTGACAACAATTTATAAATATAAATTCAAATGGTGCTTACGCATATTTTTCATATATCCGATCTACATATTCGTAATGGAGATGCAAAACAATGTAGATATACAGAATATAAGCAAGTATTTGAAAATTTGTTTATATCAATTCAAGTACAAGTAAAAAACTTAAAATTAAAAAAAACTGATTTTATTATTGTTTTGTCAGGAGATATTTTTCACAACAAAAATGTAATAGGTAATTATGGACTTTCTTTGTATAAACAATTAGTCAATGGATTAACATCAATAGGTCATACTATTCTATTTCATGGGAATCATGATAGAAATCAACACGAAATAGAACAACCATCTCTTATATCGTCAACATTACAAATATCAAATCTGAAAATTCTTGACAAATCTACCACATTTGTAATAGATGATATTGGGTTCTCATATTTAAGTATAGATGACACTCTTGATACAACAGATACAAGTGGTCGTATTGCTGTTCTTCCTAATTTTCCAATAATAAAAGAAAATGTAAAGTATAAAATTGCATTATTTCATGGTACATTTGCTAATGTCAAATTATATAATGGAACAGAAATAATGGAAACGCAAAATCCATATCCATTTGCTATGATTGAATCATTTGATTACGCATTATTGGGTGATATTCATTTAAGACAGAAAGGCTTATATGGAAAAACATTGTGGGGCTATGCTGGTTCATTGATACAGCAGAATTTTGGTGAAGATATTGTCAAACATGGATATTTAATATGGGATCTAAATGCAAAGACTATTACTGAAATAGATGTTTATAATAAGATTGGTATGCTTAATATCAAAACAATAAATGATGAAATTCATTTCAGGTCATCTGGTCGATATTTACATTTTGAAGAATTTTTAACAACAAATTTGCAAAGCTTTCCTAAACATATTGATATAAAATTGCATTCTGAAATCAATTTGCATCAATTACTAAATATATTGGCGACCTATAACATCACTTGTGATATATTAAATAAATCAACTATTTCTGATACTATATGCCACAATGAATCAAATTATCTAGATATAGATATCCGGATAGATAAGGATACAATATTACAGCATTTCTCTCATCAATTATCAACAAAACAAAATATAATAATGTCCAAAATAATGAATTCATATGATAATTTACTTATTGATATCACACAATATCCCGAAGATTTACATAAAGAGTGTATTAATAAAAATGCTTCTATTACAACATCTATTGCCAATTGTCTGGATATAGATAAACCAATTCATAAACAATCATTCACAATTAAATATTTAGAATGGAAAAACTTGTACTGTTATGAAGACACGCAATGGATAGATTTTGAACAATCGAAACATAGTATCTTTCTTGTAGCTGGTAATAATGGAACTGGTAAATCAGCTATATACGATATATTGACTTTAGCTATATGGGGTCAAATAACAAAAGAAAAACAAAGTTCGTTAACAGGTGGTATAATTCATAATAATCAAGATAGTGCGTCTACAATCATAGACATATCAATAGGTACCACTATATATAGAATAACTAGAGCATTTAATCGAAATGGTACAAATCTGCATAAATCTCATTGTTATTTATATAAACATCTTGATAACAATCATATGATATTGGAAAAAAAGGATAATGCATGTAATATCGAAATTGAAAAGATATTTGGCAAGTTAGAGGATTTCCTATCATCATCAATGATAACACAAAATATAGACTTTGATATATTAAAACTTGATTACAAAGATACACTGGCTATTATAGATAAAACATTTGATATCCAATATATCTATAATTTATATGATTTATTTAAAAATTCACTACATAAATATAAAGATTTGAAAAAAGTCATTGATAATAAACAAGAGGTCTACGAAAGATTAATAGCAACATCAATATCAATAGATGATACAGAACTAGATGCACAAGAAAAAGAACTACAATACTTAAAAATACAAAAAGAAAGCCTAGAAAATGAAAATAATTGCATAGCAGTAGATATAAATGATCCTGAAAATCAAACAATATTGGAGACAGACTATGCAAACATTGAATTGCCAAAAATACAAACAGAAGATGAGTTTGTACAAACATGTAACAGTTTTAACGAATTGAAAATTATTCTAAAGGGATTGTCTGTAGATGAAATACAGCAATTAAACAAACAATATGCCAGTGAAAATTTACAGTTATCAGAAATACAAAAACCATGTGAGTACAATTTAATACAATCTGAAGAAAATGCTTTGAAATCCTACAATGTAATGTTTGAAGATAAAACACTTACTGAATTACAAGTTTGGCATAATGAATTATCACAAGATTATGATAGTATTATCAACCAACTATCTGACCATAATAAAGCCAGACCAGTGACTGGAAGTAAACCAACCTTTGACGAATCAATTATAATAGATAATGTAGGATCAATTGGCTTATCTACACTTGAAAATTATTGTATGACAAGTGACAGACTTTGCACCAAACCTTTTCATATATTGAACACAAAATTAGATATTACTGAACATAATATGAATATGGAACAGTTAGAACTTATACAGACAGAAATAGCAGAATATCAAAAACAACTAACAAATATAGATATTGAAATAAAAACGTTATGCCATAGCAAAAATGAATTGAAACAAGTGAATAAACCATCTACTCAAATTGATATGCATACATCCACATGTTTACTTAATTATTTGTCAAAATATAATAAACAACTATTGCAAGACAGTATAAACAAAGACAATGATATTATGGAACTATTCTATACAGGTCTGGATAAATTGAAAGAATTACAAAATGAACTTCATTCTTACAATATAGAATTGAACAATCTAATTAACAATGAAGAATATGCTTATAATCCAATATGTGAATATTGTTGCAAGCGGTCTTGGGTATGTAGAATTAATGAATTAAGAATCATCATATCATCTCTTGAAAAGAACATTGCTAATCACAAAAGGGTTTTATATGATGATACTGAATATGATTATATTCAAGTATTCGTGAGACTAGAAAATAACAGAGAATTATTAAATAGCTTGAATTTGAAAGAAGAATGGTATGATTATTATGTTTATAAAGAAGAAAATGACAATATTTCATTAAAACTCACTGAATTATTAAATGCAAAAGAATGTATTGTAGATAAAATTGATGATGCTAACATGAAAATGTATAAACTTATGGATGACACTAATGCATTCAAATATAAATGCTTTGATTTATATGATAAATGGTGTAATATACAAGCATATAACAAATTTACGAAATGGCAGACATTAAATGATAACATTGTAAATAAAAAAGAATATATTGAAAAAACTTTAAAATGCATAGAAAATGAAATCACAATGAGACCACGGATGCAAAGATTGATAGAATTGAAATCTAAATATAATGAATGGGCTATATATGATAAATCATATAAGAGTCTTGCATCATACAAATGGTGTATATTAAATCAAGAAATAAGTTCATATGAATCTTATAAAATAAATACAAAGCGTATGATCTTAAAACCTTTAATAATAAAAAAACAGCAACTTATGCCAGCTATCAAAGACTTAGACGAACGCATAATGACGTTAAACGACAATATTGTAAAAAACCGGACATTAGCTGTATATAATAAGCAAAATAATTCAAATCTACAGATGTTACAAAAATGCGGACAAGACTTGCAAGAATTTATAAATACTTTAGATATAATTGTAAGTAAATTCAAAGATTATAGGAAAGAATTATATGACACTGTAATTCTAAGAAAATTAGTCGATAATGCTAATAAATATATCAAAACTATGTGTCATACAAATAGCAAAATATTTGAAATTGATTATCTTATTACTGAACATCTGAATATGCTACATATTAATTGGTTAATTAAGAATACATGCAATGACCAAAAACAGATTGTTTCTATGAAACTAGCATCAGGATTTCAAAAGTTTGCAGTGACAATGGCTTTGAGGATGGTTTTATTTGGTAATAAACAATGTACTCAATTATTTATTGATGAAGGGTTTACTGCTTGTGACAAACAAAATTTAGCAATAGTACCATCATTTCTCAAGAATTTATTAAAATCTTACAGCAGTATAATTATAGTTTCGCATATTGATGTTATTCAAGATTGTACTGATTGCATATCAATAATAAAATATGATAATATCAAAAATAAATCATCCATTCATTATGGTGAACAACAAGAAATGCACATAAAAAAAAGGAATAATAAATAAATTTAATATAACTTAGTAGTAACACTAACACCTGACATCAAGCCTAAAATACTAATACTTGCACCCAATGCTACAAAAGAAATATATATGATATTTAAGTAATAATAAATATCACGTCTAATATCCTCGCTACACTTGCAATTACGCAAATCATTTATATACATTATTGCAAAAATAGTATTCAATATTAATCCAATAATCATTACCGCATTAACAAAGTTCATTATTTTTTTCGCTGTTTTGCCTAGTTTTACATAAGCAAAAGCTATTGTAAGTAATAAGAATAATATATATACATACAAATAATATTTGATATAGTCTCTTTTATAATCTTCACTACATTTACATAATGTTTCTTCAAGTTTATTTATCCAGCTAAGTGCCATAACAGAAATTCCCAAAATAAAAAGGGTAAGTATTACAGATATAAGTCTCAACATTCTTCTAATTATCAATCAGATTTTAAAATGATGCAATAATCAGTGTAAATAATGAAAACATTAAAGTCGCTACAGCTTCTAAATCTCCTACGTAATTTAATATTATAGTAGTAAACATCAATAGTATTACACCAATAATCAGAGGACGGAATATAGAATATGGTCCAAGTTCATATGAATATTTCTTTAAGAAGTCCAAGAAATGAATTCTTGATGTTGCATTGGTGACTAGTACTGTCCATAATACATCTAATAATATTTGCACAATGATATATATAATAATAAAATCACGATAATCAATCCAATTATTAAGCCTTGGATAGTACGTAGGTTTTTTGAGTATATATTTATATACATATAATGTTTTAATAAATACAATAGTCATATATGTAAATTCACTGCTGACTACCAAGAAAGGACTTGTCTGAGGATATATTTCAAATATTGTTTTCATCCCGTATTTGGCTGATAATAAATAATTGATCAATGCAATAATAGGTTCTAAAAATGCATATGATATCAACCAAGCAAATAAAATCTTAAATATATCATTATCAAACTCCATATTCTTTTACTATAACAATTATATATAATTTATTTATGTTTACAATATAGATATGAATAAGTTACCATTATCCGAGGTAAAAAAAATGACTCCGCAACAAAAAATAGAGTATCAGAAACAATTAAACGCAGAAAGACAACGTAGATACAAAGAAGCCAATCTAGAAAAGGTCAGGAAAGAAAATAATGAGGCTGTAAAAAAATATCGCCAAACAAATGCTAGGAAATATGCGGAGCAAAATCGCACAAATGTCAAAAGATATTATAATAAACAGAAGATATTTTCCATAATTGAAGACATAATAGATGATGCAGTAAAGCAAGCAAATAACAGGTGCAAAATCAAATAGATTATATATCTATAATTAAAGGTAAATGATCTGAATTTGGTGTATATAAAATTTGAGGAAATACCTTTTTTATATTTTTTGTGAATATATAATCAGATTGTATACCAGACCAAGTTGTTAAAATAACCTTCATTTTTGAAGTCGCAGATTTAAATTTATTTTTATGTAAAATTTTCATAATATTATTTGACATTAATTTTGTATTGTTATTGAATACATTATATAATATATCATTATAGTTACTATGTACAAAATCTTTGTGTTGTTTAATATCTGTTGTATTAAAGTCACCTAATATTACAAATTTTTTATCTTTATACATATCCTGTTGTAATATTTTCAATATGTACTTGATTTGTTTATGTCTTTCCTTTTCACTACAAATATCAAGATGAACACCAATAATAACATAATCAAATAATTCAAGTATTATATAACATCTTGTTTCTTTTGTCCCAATTGTATTTCCACTTATTATACATTCATGTTTTGATTTTGTAAAAACGTGATGACCTTCTATCATTTTATCAACATAATTGTTTTTAACACACATCATATTTCCATATATACCACCAAACCAAGTAGGCAGAACATTGCAAAATATAGTATGATAATTCATACTGTGCATAAGTTCAATTACTTTTTCAGTATTAATAGTTCTACCATTTACATTATATTTGATGCCAAAAATTACCTCTTGCAATACTATTACATCTGCATCTATATATTTTATGTCTTTTATTATTTGTTTTAATCTACCTTTTTCTAATACATCAGTCCAATAATGTATATTGTAAGTAGCTATTCTAAACTTATTTTTTGGTTTTTTTATCAATTTGTAAGTATGATAATTTACATACTTTATGTATTTTCGTTTTAGTGTATCTGACATTAATATCTAAACTGTTAATAGATAAAATTATGTACAGATCAAATGATGTTTTAAAGCCTAAATATATGATTAAAAATTTTACAAAACATATATTTTTTAAGAGTACATCTGATAAGTTATTTATCAAGATGTTAAAAAATGGTAAAAAAACACAAACATATTTACAAAGAATTTTTGCAGCTGAATATTTTGATTATTTATTGCATGAAAAATTGAAATATTTGAAAAATAACCCAAAACAATGTTTGAATGATATTGTAAAAATTGTAAATAAATATAAAATAAATGACAAAAAATATTTGCAGAAAACTGTAAATTTACAGAAAATAGCACAAAGAAATATTATAAAAATATTTAAAAATATGCATAAAGATATAGGTAAATGTGCTAATTTATCACAAAATGATAAAAACTTAAAAGCTATATTTAAATCAATATCAGACACCTTCTTTAATGTTGAAATAGGATTACCGCAGTATCATTTTTATACTGGAATGATTGGATTTTCGTATGATTTTGGAATAAAATATAACATAAAGGCTGAAATCAGTAATATATATTTATTACACATCATAGATAATCATGATTCTCAAATAAAGACCAATAACAGAGCACAATTGTTTTATGATTTGATGGAAAAATGTATTGCCAGTAAGGGTGTTGATCTAAGTAAGTATGATATAGATACATTAATTATTCAAAATACTTCAGACATTTCAAATTCTCCTTTATTTAGTACAAGTGTGCCTATGAGTATATCTTTTCCAAAGGCAGATGGAACATATGATAATGATAAATATATATTAACAGAGGGAAACGGACGACTTGCTGCTTTGAAATTGGCGTGTGATAGATTAAAAAGAAAATATCATGATTTTCAGCCACCTTTAATGAAACTAAAAACCTCTCGAATAAAATCAAAAATAGGAGTACAAAATCAATATTTTTTACTTGTTTTATTGTGGTCTATATTATTTCCTAAATTTGAACTATTTGGATACAAAAATCAGACAAATTATGGTATATACAAACCAACTAAGAAAAATCAGAAGTTACTAAAACAATATCCTTTTATGTATGGTTATGTTAGATAAAAAAAATATATTATCAATTATAGTAGATAATGCAAACATTTCAATTGCTGAATCAAGATACAAATGAATCTGTTCCTCTAGCAGACAATTTGTCTAGATATTCCTTAGAATATATCAAATTTGTCATAGAAAAACAAATTTTGAATAAGGATTGGGAATTATCTGCAAATTATATTGCGATAGGTTCTGATGATGAACGGATAACATATTCTAAAGGAGTCATTAAGTTCACTTAATTTATTTTTACATTTTCTGAAACATTCTTGGAAAGTTTACATGTATATTTATTATGGTAATAAAAATTATATCAATTGATTTAAAATTGTTATCATTAAAACATTATGTATAACCTATGTCTGGATATATTGAAAATATTTTTATTTTTCATGGGGGTGAAAAATGCGTGCACCTCAAACTCCTCCTCTATTTAATAAAAATTCTGGTATGATATTTATAAATATAAAAATAAGAAACCGATTGCAATGATGCCGTTTATGCGTAATATTATAAATTAAATCATATTGTGTATTAATAGCTGAAATATAGTGAAAAAAGGTTGTCCCAAAATGAAAAAAGGTTGTCCCAAACTGAAAAAAGGTTGTCCCAAAATGAAAAAAGGTTGTCCCAAAATGAAAAAAGGTTGTCCCCTTATAAAACCTGATTTTTTTAAATAACCCTCCTCTTGTCCTCCTCGTGATAAAATGAAAATATATAAAAAATACTATATTATAGTAAATGTATCATTGTGAAATCTCTGACTATAGAACATGTAGAAAAGACAATTATAAACATTATTAAATGTTGTAACAATACGATTATTCCTAAATATGTAAAACTGAAACATTTTAATCCATTGTTTCCAGAAAATCATAATATAAAATACAAAAATAATTTCTTCTTCATAAAGAAAAATGGAGAATGGAATGTAATAAATAGCAATACTTTATCTGAAAAATTATATAATGATAATGGTACTGAAGTTCTTAATCAAAGTGAAATACATGATGAAGAAATAAAACAAACTGTTCAAGCTGAGAATGATTATGATGACATCAGAATGCAAACACATTATGTAGAATTGGAAGTTAAAAATAAAGATAAAGAAATAAAACGTCAAATTATAGATGTGGTAAAAACTGCAAATGTTTAAATGAAATAATCTAATAAAGGATACTTGTGATGAATCTGTAGAATCAACTGATTTGCGTGTTCGTGATGGTGTAAATGTTGTTCATGAATAATACTACCTAATTTTATATTTGTAATAGTGATAGGATATGTCAAAATGTATGTCTGAATAGGACTATATAACATATTGTCAGCTGCAGTCCAACTTGAATAACTGAAATCATAACTTTGTTCATCTAGTTTGAATTTGTCCAACAATTTTTTAGCTCCTATACGGGAAATTAAATAATATACTGTACCCGGGCAACTTTCTTTGCGAGGAATAACAAATATAGGTTCTTTTACAAGAATGTTCTCATTCATCATTTGCCAGATAAAAGGTGTGCCACTTGTATATAATTGCAATAATTCAACTTTTTGATTATTTTTTTCTTCTGCTTGTCTCATATATGAAATTATCTTTTCAAAATCAAGTTTTGGTATTATCATATCATCCTCTGTAACACAAAAATATTCATCACCACTATCATATCCAAGTTGCAGAACTTTCATATGTGATAATAAACAACATATCTCTTCAACTGATTCTTTTGAATCAGAATTACGAATAATTTTATACTCACAGTATGTTTCAGGTGTCACAGCGCTTACACGAAAATGATCAATATTTTCCTTTGAAAATTGTTGTTCCATATATTCTTTTCGGTCAGTACATTTATCAATATTTATCCAATAGTGTTTCATGAGCTTTGATATATTGTCATAAATAAATCCTTATATATCACCTGACCCCTGTATAAAAAATGATAATGCAAATATAAAATGACTTCATAAATGTCAACTACATTAGAAGATTACTTCAGTGCAGAAGAGGATGATTATAGCCAGTTTGATATAAATACAAAAATCATAGACAAAAAAGATGATAATACTATATTTATTTCATTATCATTTCGAGAACTATTAGTCTATTCTGATAGTTGGTGTTATAATCGTACAATATCTACTGAAAAAGTAGATGAAATATATGAATCATTATGCTCAAACTATAATATTCCATTTATTTTACATGCAGTTTATGATTCTCATCATAATAACTCATTAGCAAAATTATTAATACTAGATGGTCAACACCGAAAGGAAGCCATAAAGAAATATGTAAAACAACATGATATGAATATGGATTGTCCTCATAAAGTTTGGATATGTGTATATAAGATAAATCATTCTGAAACAAACAATACCAGCGCTGTTGTGGATATTTTCAAAAAAATCAATAATAATAGAATATTTGATGAAAACGAATTGCCTAATACATTTATCATTGATTTGATTAAAAGTATATGTAATATTCCAGCATTCAGAAAGAATAACGTAATTAAAACAAATGATAATAATTTAACAGCTCACGTACCATTTATTCATAAGAAAGAACTCAATACACTATTTAATCAACATCAAGATGTCCTAAAAACTAGTAAGTTGACTATAGTTGAGCTTACTAATAATATTCAGATCATAAATCATAAAATAAGTCTCATTAAATTTGAAGATTTATATACTGTTGCAAATAGAAAACTGGAAACTCATAGATATCAAAAAGCTGTTGCAAAAAATTTCTTTCTAAATCTCAAAAATTCTAAAATACCTATCGAGATTTGGATAACATATATTTGTAAACCAGATATGTTGTCGATACAAAACTAAAAAGTGAATATAATATTAGACTTATTTTATATCAACCTATATTAAAATGCCAGTAAAACTGAAAACAAAACATAAGACAATAAAAATTGCCAAAAAAAATAGTAGTAGTACATCAAGTGAAATTGCTAATAAAACAGATTTCACAGATATCAATGACCCATTTTATCAACAAAATTTCACATTAAAAGATGACAACTTAACAGATAGATATAATCAAGTATTACAAAACGACTTTTACATATATAATTTACCCATAACGTTTATGGATGGTTTAGCAAATTTACAGGAGAAAAAGCAACATCCTATGAGAATAATACCTTTATTCTCAAGATTAATTAAAGGTCAATATCAAACACGTAGAGCTAATTATGACACAACAGCAGTACGTGCAAATGTAGAATTCTTTGTAAATAATTTGCCATCATTTGAAAAATACCAAGATAAAGATAAACTAGATTGGGTAATTAAAAACCACAGATTATTGGCAATAGAAATATTAGAATACTATAGCACAAAACTACGAAAGAGCTTGTCAACACTAGAACATCGTTTCAACGCAATATTGCGTTTAATGAGAATAGCATATGGTAACAAGATTGCTCCAATTTACAAGGTATTTTCTGTAATAGTACATATGTTGAAAGATGCAAAACAAAAAGATGAAGCAAAAAATAAACTGAATGAATATGAAAAAAAAAAATTCATACTTTGGGAAGATGTTATGCATATTCAATCACATATGCAGAAGACCTTTGCAGAAATTAAAAACAAAAATACTTACCAAGCTTACGACTATAACAATGACCTTCTTTTATTAAGCTTATATACATTAATGCCAACATTAAGAAACGAAATCAAGTTCCTGAAATTTTCATCAAACCTTCAAAATACCAAATCAGATTATGTTTATGTTAGTAATGACAGAAAATCTGTGATTCTAAAATTCAATAAGCGCAAAAAAATGCATGATGGCATTACATATGATTTAACTCTAGGCAAATTAAAAAACCCACAACTAGTAAAAATTATTCTAGAATCATATGAATTATATCCACGAGAATGTTTATTTACCTTAAAAAATAAATACCCTGATGTTACACAACCAGCTACAAAACGGGCTTTGGATGCTAGATTGATAAGCATATTCTTTAGACACGGAATTAAAAATCAAATATCAGTCAATTCATTAAGAAGTTCATTTGCCTCTTATCAGTTATGTAATCCTAATATGCAATATGGGAAAAAGGAACATCTTGCAGAACAAATGCGCACGTCTGTTCAGTGTTTGGAAAGATCTTATAAAAAAATTGTTGATAAAGAACCAGTACTAGCCAAAATGACCAAAAAAGACAATAACTTAGCAGATATCCAAGAATCTCCTCCATCAGGAATTTCACATTCAGAGCCTTCGGAACCATCTGAACCTTCAGAAAAATCTCCTAACCAATATGAAAAGAAACTTCAACGTGGTCGTGAGTATTACCAAAAAAATAAAGAAAGACTTAATGCCTATCAAAAAGAGTATAATCAAAAGAAAACACCATTTGAAAAAACGAGGGAAAGACTTCTGCAATTATTAAATGCATCTGAAGACTATGCTAAAAAAATGCGCAACAGTACTAAAGAGAAATATAAGTTTGTATATAACGAACAATCAAAAAAATGGAAATGGCAAGAATAATATTCACAGCATTTGTAAATAATCAGTATCTGATATATTCAATAACGTTTCTAATTCTTTCAATTGTACTTCAATACAATCTATTTCTTGTGCTAATGTTTGAGTTGCACAAACATTTAATGTAAATATATATGATTTATCTAATACATGAAAATCATCAACTTCTGTACCATATATAAAAACTTTTTCAGTCATTATCATCTTATCCAACTCAATAGCACTATTATCATAATCTATTCTCATCAAAGTATATGAATCGTAATTTCCATTATAATCCATTATACTTATTTTTTTACCAATAAATTGTAATAATTCAATTGTATTGGAATGATTTAAATATATCAAATTAGATGAGCACTCCCCTACTGCAAATATATTTGGAATAATATTCTTCACAGTTCTAACAGCCTCTGGTATTATCTTCTTGATTTGTTGTGCTATGAATCCATAAACATTACTTGTACCTTTAATTGGGTCAATATAAGCATATGTCTTAGGTTCTATCATCATTATTTTTTGTAAAGCACTATCATCATCAATATTACTTATATTCGTTTTAATTCTGACATCAGATGCACTTGCAACATTTCCTTTGGACCAAATAGAACTTTCAAAGATAGAACAAACATTATCTACTGTATTTGATGTTTGAATACTTGAAGTAAAAGCATTAAAACCTTTCATTCCTTGCTCTGAAAATATTAGATTGCTAACACCAACTTGCAGGTTTGTATATGGCACTGGATTTTGTATACAAATTCCAACTTTACCATCATCATAATATATATATTTTTGTTGGTCAGTATCATATGTAGCAGAGTTTTTCCATCTTTCTAATTGATAATATTCTGTCAAATTACCATTGGTTTTTTTTAAATTACCTTGTGCAATACACATATCTCCATATACTTGCAATTTAGTTGTATCATTAATAATTGAAGTACCAATACCAACGCTGTATTCAGTTGATATATTACTATTTATTTTTGATCTATTCCATTGAGATTGAATATATCCTCCGGACCCTCCTAATATTTTAGTATTAATCAAGTTTTCAATTGTATTTGATGTATTTTGATTCTGAATATATAATATGTTAGATACATCATCAATATATTGCTGTAAATTAGCATTATCTGATAATGAGTTTTTCAGAATCATATTTGATTGTGACAAAACTAAATTGACAAAATTATTAGATGTGTTACTACTGTTAATCAATACACCTGCACCAACATTATCAAGCTGTGCTTGTATTGGACTATTAACACTATCTAAATACATCAAAACATTATCATATACATTATTTAGAGACACAGAAAATTTAATATTTCCATAAATCTTAAGGCCATCACAATCTATAACATTTGTCCCTATACCTACATTATTCATATAATATGCATTACTATTAGAAATAGTCCAGGGATTAATAGGCAAGTTTGTAATATATTCTTGTAATTGATTTGATGTTATCAAAAGCTGATTATATATTAAATTTGAGTTACGATTTAACTCATCACTTAAATTTGAAATACCTAAATTAATATTTGATGAAATATCATCTGTAATTTTTGACATGACATTATATAAGACACTGGGTAATTGAATAATACTATTATCAGAATTTGATAACTTTTGATGTAAATCATTAAAAGTATCATACATATTACTTTGAAATATATTAGATGCATTATTAACATAATATTGGATTGGTCTCATTTTATCCATATTTACATCACTGTTGATCAATGTCAAATATAAATCATCATGTATTGAACGAATATAATTAGAAGTAAAACTTGGAATATCATTTAATTCTTTTTGCAAAGGCTTATTTAGTCCTCGTACACTGCTTAATTCATTCGAGGTTATTTCATTAATATTTTTTGATATATTTATGTTTCCAATAATGTCAAGATGAGCAGTAGGTATATGAGAACCTATCGAAATTTTGCCATCATATGTTATCAAGAAACAACGAATATCTTTAGAATAAAATTGTGCTATGTGATTATTACTAGATTGCATAATTTTCATTGCAGGAATATCAACATGATTAATTCTTAGAAGCTCAAATGCACTATGCTTTGAAATAATATTACTGATAATATTAAGATTTGAAGTAACAATTGTTCCATTAATCAGCAAATTATTTTCATATATTCCATTGGTAATAAATATGTTTGATGTACCATTATGAACAGTATCGAAAGATAGTTTATTAATTTTATTGATAAAGTAATTACTATTATTTTGAATATAATCTATTACAAATATATTTGATGAATATGCTATATCCATAGCATATAAAGTCTTATAAAATAAATTGGAACCTTCTTGAATATTAGCAGTATATTGTACTCTTGAAATACTCTGTGGATTTATGTATATAGATAATTCATCATTTATGATTTGTAAATCTTGTAATATATTAGGATTATTTGTATCTTGAAATTGTATTTTGGATGCTATGATATTCGTATACATATCATTTGATTTGAAACTAATACCATCTGACTCCTCTGAAATTGTTGAATTCCCTATATAAATAGTATTTCCTGATAAAAATATATCATTCCAAGCATTATTTGATGTGCCAATACTAAATGTATCATCATAAAATGGAATTATATGTCCTATAGTTGTCAAATTCCTAACAATAAGATCATTGTCATAAATATTGTTTTTTATTACTTTGGCAAATTTACCATCAGATATTTCATCAAGTTTCAAACGATTGATATAGTCAAATTTATTTGATGAATATGTATTTAATATGCCTAAGAAATTGCTTGTGAATAAATACGAATCACTTTTGACATTTGAATGATAGGTATGCAGATTTTTGTAAATAAGATTAGAATGTACAGCAATATCATTAATCAATATATTGGAAATATTACTACTATAATCATATACTTCGTATAGTTTATGATCATAATCTCTAAATGATAAATCAATTTGTTCTAAAGATTTATTTAAACTATTTGTCATAAAACTGACAAGATTATTTGAGGCATTTATTATGTGCGCATTAATATGCATAAAAGAACCATTAATAGAATTTGATGAAATGTTGTCTATTGAATATAAATTAGATAACATTTGCATTTTTAAATTTGAACTAAATTCAAGAATATTATATGTAATTTGATTTAAATAATTTGAGACATTAGTTATATTAGACTGTATGTGATTCAATATAATATTGGATTCTACAGACAATACAGATACAGAATTGTTTTGTATAATTATTTTATCATATTCGTGATGTAAATTACAAGTTATATGCAAATAATTGCTATTTATATATCCAATTAATATCTCTTTATATTCCAAAATCGAAGCTAATAATATATTTGAAGTGACATCTGCAGAATTTGAAATATAATTAGAGGACAATAGTTTAGTTTGCGATTTAATAACATTACTAACACGTTCATCCGTATAATATAAGTTACCCTCTTCTTTGAAAGTTGATGTAGATAAAGTAGATAATACAATATCACTTATCAAGTCAGACTCAATATCACGTGAGATAAGCTGAACACCATTCAATTTTGAAACTGACAATATACAAGTAGAACTATCTGTATTATTTAAACTTATTTGTTTAGCTTGTATAGGAGCATATTTATTAGTATTTTGATTTACATAATTAAAAGATAATTCATTGCTGGTATTATCATAATATATAAGTGCATTATCAAAACACAAATCATTACTGATATATGCATTTCGCCATTGTTTTTGACTATTTCCGATATAAAATAAATTATTTGATGATGGCAACAAATTGTGAAAGTAAGTATTTGTTTCTAAATTTATGAAATTTAATCCAAATTTTATAATTTTATCAATACGCATATTATTGTCATAAGCGATGTATGATTCCCTATTACTTGAAGTACCTATATAGAAAATATTTTTGGCATTTTGATTATTGCTGGAATTTGAAATAAAAGCTATACGAGCATCATCTGCACTAGTTTGAAAATCAGCAACATAGGAATTATATGTCCTAACCAAAACTTTGGTTTTATTTAGATTTGAATTGTCGAAATATGTCATTTTAAACTCTAATATGATATATCAATAAAATTTTCAAGTATTAGATATATGCTCTATATATGAAATTCGTTTTAAAAGTCTATCTATTTTTTCTGCTAATTCTTGTGTCGCACAAACATTTAATGTATATATATATGATTTATCTAAAGCGTGAAAATCATCAACTTCTCTTCCATATATAAAGACTTTATCACCAACTATGTTTTTATCAACAGTAATAGTATGTAGTTCATTATCAACATTAGTAACAGTATACAAATTTTGTATACCATTTAAGTCTATGATACTTAATTTTGTGATATATGGATATATATTATTGAAGCTAACACCTGATAATGAAAGTACATTTTGACTACAATTTGCTACTGTAAAAATATCAGGTATTATATATTTTTGAGTACTAACAGCTTCAGGTATAACTTCTCGTACTTGTTGTGCAATAAAACCATATACTTTATCTTTTGTTTTAGAAGGATCAATATAATTATATGTTTTTGGTTCTATTGACATTATTTTTTGTAATGCAGTATCATCATTAATATCATTTATATTCATTTTGATACGTACATCAGACGATGATATAATTGTATTTTTGACTATAATTGAACTATCAAAAAAGGCACAAATATTACCTATGTTAGTAGTTGTTTGTAAATTGGTATTAATACCATTGAAATATTTGAAACTACCTGTTGATGAATATGTAGAGGACCCTACGTGTAATAATGTTTGAGGAGTAATTGTCTTAATACCAACATAACCTGCATTATATGTAATATAACGTAAACTAGATATACTGTCTTGCCATCTTTCTAATTGATATGTATCTGTTATAGTACCAGTTGAACCATAAGATGTTGCACCTACTTGTAAATGCATTATTTGTTCGCTAACTAGAGGAAAATCATAAATTCTAAAATCTTGTAATAAAAATGACACTCCAAAATCAGAATTTTTTCTTAAAACAAAACTTCCAGTAACATTATATAGAGCATTATTATATGCATTGCTTTGAGATATAGAAGGTATACCATTTAAATACATTTTTAATGTAATCTGTCCATTAGAAATAGTACAAGTTAAATCGACTATGTAAAACACATCTGGCTTTATAAATGTGCTGACATAATTATTAGAAACTTTAAAAAAGAATGCACCGTCAACATTAATATATATACTTACTAAATCTTCTACTATATTCAAAATGTTAACTGAAGCAAGTTGATCATATAGTTTAAATATAAAATGAATACTGAATCCATTTGTGTGAAACGAATTTAATAAGTTTTTAACAGCATTATTATTAGCATATTTATGTGCAATATTATCTTGCCATAAATAGCCATATGTATAATTATAATTATTAAGATTATATCCTGTTGTTCTTTTTACAAGACTTCTATATTTATAAGATTTAAATGAAAATAATGTTTTGATTTCATCTGCTGTTAATGTTCTGGTATAAATTCTAAAATCATCTATAACGCCCCAATATGGATAAACATTGTCTATATTATTAAAAGCAAAATAATTTTTATCAAATAAAACATAGTTGATTCTACTATAATTATTTAGATTAAATAATTTATTATTAACATATATTGTCCAAATGTTATCTGATGCAATTGTCCAAACTATATGGATATATGACCCTATACCTTGATATTTTTCTAAAAACTCATTAAAATGTATATCCTTAAGTAATTCTGATGCATTATTATTTTTTAATATAAATTTTAAATTTGCATTACTAATTCCATCATAATCTATCTCTAATCTTAAATATGAACTATTACTACTAGTTGAAAGATTGAAAATTCTATAATGAAAACTCTGTGTACCAGAATACGTAATTCGTATCCAGAATGCAAATGTAAATGTATACGAATTATTAATATTAATGGATGGCATATTCAAAAATTGTCCACTATTAAAATAAGCAAGACTATATGGCCCGATTACTTCATTATTTTCATTTTCAAATGAAGGCCAACTGCCACCAGTTATATCAGATGGATTTGATAAATGTCGATTATTGCCAGAATAATCAATCAATAAATCATTGAGATGAGCATAAGTTGTATAATTAGTATTTTGTATTTGATTAAATCGATACCAAGCATATAATTCAGTACCAGTACCAGTATTTTGAATCACGCTATCAACCAAAAGATCAAATTTAGTTATATAATTAGTATTGTTATCATATAATGTAATATAATTTGAGGTTGGATATGGATTTGTATCAAATTTATACCAAATAATAGGTTTCATATCTGTAAAACCGTTGCCAATCGTGACTTGTTTTATAGTTCCATTATCTATTTGTAAGTCACCATTATAAATTTCTAGTTTATTCACACTAGATGCATATGATGTTCCAATTCCGATACTTCTCAAATTATATATATCATTTTGATTATTGAACCAAGGAGATAATTTATATTTATCAACGAATGAATAATCTATAATAGAATTAGTCAATGTATTTGAGTTTATTAAAGCATAATTAGAATTATTTTTGTTGAATTGTACAATGTTTGAATTTATATCATGATATATTTGAGTAACATAATTAGAAATTTGATTTGAAGTTAATAGTGTATGTGATGCATTTGTAACATAATAAGTATTTATTTGTGATTGAATAGGTTGAACTATACCAGATAAATTGTTCAATTTTGCAGAATTTAAATTATTAATTAGTCCACTTACAATAATATCACCATTAACATCTAATTCTGATGTAGGCAAATTATTTTTAATACCTACTTTACCTATAAAATATAAGTCAGGAGATTGATCTATATTTGTCCAACTTGTTTCTATAATATTATCAAGTGTTTGATTTACATTATCAATAGCTGATATTACATTATTAGTTAGAATATTTGACACGTTTTCATTATAATTAGGTATAGATGTAGCATATTCATTTATTTTATCTTGAAGTAAATTTGAAAAATCATCAGATATTTTTACATATGAAAGTAGTGTCCTTGCAACAATATTAGAAGAAATAATTTCTTTACCAGTTACTTCTGTAATAACTCCTACTGTATATAATTTCCATTTTACTAAAGTTGCATAATCTAATGTATAATACACACCATTAGAGTATTCTATGCCATCTGCATTTATTTTGTTTATTGATATTCTATAATAACTATATGCATTGTTATTATTGGTAATAGCAAAGGTTTTGGAAATTCCAACACTCCAAGTTATATTTGTATGAGAATCAAGTAACACCCAAGTGTTACCATCATTTGAAGCAACAAGTATAAAATCCTTAGGCATACTCTTTCTAATAGATTCATCCACAGGTCCTGTTAATAAATATGATGACAAGATAATAGGATTAGGTAACTGAATTTGAACCCATTCACCATAATATTGATTAATTGTATTTGTTACAATATTAGTGTATGTTGTTGATGTACTTAATATATAGGCACCTGTATTATATTTATATGTATATGTGCGAAAAACACTAATCCAATAACTTGTTGTATCATCATAATCAAATAAGTATTTGGGACTGCTAGTAGTATAAAAATCAATTGAAGATGATATGATATAATCACCATTTCCATATAACAAAGATACATTATCAACATTAATAGTGACAGGAATGCTATCACTTGCTGTATATAAAGAAACCGGAGGGTATTGTCTTGTTGTTTCAGCTGTAGTGGTCTTTTTTATTAAATCATTTATTTCAATTCTTTTATCATCAATTTTTGGGTTCATATGAGTTATGATAAAATTTGATGTATTGGCAATAATATTTGAATGAGAGGCATTAATAACTATAAGATTTGAAGTAATTATATTAGAACTAATTGTCACCTTATTTGGTACAATAGGAATCAATAAATTAGATACATTATTCACATAATCATAAAATACTGGATAAGTATCATCTATTTGCTTTTGAATATTACATGCAATATCACTTAAATTATTCAATTCATTATTTAAAATATTATTAATATTTCCAGTAAATTTAATATCACCATTCACATCAATTGCACTTATAGGTTTTGTATTACCAATGCCAATTTTACCTTGATAATCAATAGTAATTAATTGTAAACTATTGTTACTAAATTCTGCTATATTGCATTTACCTTGATTTATTATAGTTAAACTTGTAGCGTTATAATTCTTTGTTATTATATTCAAATCTTTAGCATATAATTGATTTGCACGAAAGCTACCACCTTGAACAACTAAGTTACATGATATTAAATTACCATTTACAAATAAGTTGTTATTATAACTAGAATCATAAATTTGATTACTTGTTCCGTTTTGTATTTTGTCAATATCTAAATAGGACAATATTTCATTATGCATAACACCTGCAAGATATTTAGTATATAGATTAGATGATTCAGCTATAAATCCTACATTTTCTCTGATGAAAAATAAATTGCTACCATCACCTATTAATTGGTCTGTTGTATAGTGATCACTATAGATTATATCAGTTATTTTTTGTTGGATAGTTGATGTGTTTACTTCTTTGCTAGCAAGATTCAAACCATATACACTAACTTTAGACAATTTACCAGATCTATTTTTAATCATTAATGCATTTGATGATGAATTTGTAGATATTTTTGTATTATTAAGATGAATAGTATTACCGGATAAATACAAATCTTTCCATCTGTGTAAAGGACTTCCTAAATCATAAAGTGCATCTGAAAATGGTAAAATATTACCATTAATACATAAATTACTGGTAGTTAAATCATTATATTCAGTAGATATATGTTTAGACAATAAATGCTTTATTATTTGATTAGATGTATTATATATGTTACTTGTAATAAACCTTGCATTGTCCTCAATCCTATTTGAAGATATTTGGTCATTCAAAATCTTATCATAGTCTACAGTATTTTTTAATTTTATTACATTACTATTGATATCTTTGTATATATTATCTATATAATTTGATACACCTATTATATTTTTCAATACTAAAAATATGTCAGAATTTTCAAAATGATTAGATGTAAATGTTTGAATTGTATTTGTACTTATCTTTGTATTTAACAAATGTATCTCATTGTATACGAAATTACAATTATAGTTTAGATATGAAATTTGATTATTAGAATAATCAATTAAAATTTTATCACTTAATGTATTTAAAACAAGTATTGATAAATTGGACATATAATTAGAAACATTTGATTCATAATCTGTAATAATTGATGTCAAATCATTAAACATAATTACATTTTTATAAGATGTACTCATCATTAAATTTGAAATATAATTTGATGTATTACTATCATATTGAATAATATCATAAATCAATTGATTAGATGCTATATTTGCATCTATTGGCCAACTATCAAGTATATTAAGCTGTGCCCATACTTTGTTCGAAGTATTATAAATGTACTTTAACAAGTAGTTTGAAATATCAGCTGAATAATTTGTATCTATAGTTGATAAACCCAGACTATTTGCTATTCTTAAAACATTACTTTCAGAGAAATACAAATTAGAACCTTGTTTCAATGTTGATGTGGAAAGCTGAGTAATATTAATATCAGACAGTACATTATCATCATCATCAAAGTATTTGATATGTGCACCATATTCGTCCGTCGAAAAAGTTAGATAATAGTTGTCTACATGTATCAATTTAAGGCTATTTGCTACAATAGATACATAGTCTCCATTTTTATCAATAAATGATAAATCATTATTTTGATAAGATTGTTCTGGTTCATAATGCAGTATAGCTTTACCAATTCCTAATTCATTTCCTGATAGGTAAATATTATTCCATAGATTTGATCTAGAACCTATCTCATTTGTATATAGGTTTCCTTTAATATTAATAGGTGTATATAAATTGATATTGGAATTAGTAGCACTAATATATTTTTTATTGGCATTTGTGAAGAATATTTGTTTATCAGATGCATTGTTACCAATTAGAAATACATTGCTATTTGGTAAATTACTATTACACATTATTGATAATTTGGCCTCACCAAATAAAGATGAAAAATTTGCAATACAAGGATTGATAGTCCTAAATACTACTGATGCTCTATTTAAATTAGAATTTATCACTAATGACATAAATACTCTAATTAGACAATTGATATAAATTTTTATAATGATTTTGCAATGTAATCAATCTGTCTTTGGCTTCATTTAGTTTTTCAGCTAATTTTTGTGTAGCACATACATTTAAAGTATATATGTATTGTTTATCAAGTACATGAAAATCATTCACTTCTGTTCCATATAAAAATATGGTGCTATTAAATATTTTGTCAATCACTAGATTATTATATTCCAAATCCCGAGATATAACTTTACAATAGTGAACATTTTCTGTATTATCTATAATTTTTAATTTTGTATCTATATTCAAAATATTGGACATAGTAATATCTTTCAAATCAATAACATTTGAATTACATAGAACATATTGATAAATATTCGGAATATATTCTTTTTGTAGTGAAACTGCTTCTGGTATAATTTCATTTATTTGTTGTGCTATAAAACCATAAATATTACTGGAACCTTTTGACTTATCAATATATTCATATGTTTTGGGTGAAATAGCCATAATCTTTTGTAAAGCAGAATCATCATTCAAATCCATAATATTCTTTTTGATTCTTATATCTGATGCAGCAACAATAGAACCATTTACAACTATTGAGCTATCAAATATTGCACATACATCATTGAAAACTGTAAATGTATTTGTTAATGATGTACTTTTATTAAAATACACAATAGATCCTGAAGTATTAGCAGTATTATTCCCTACGTGTAAATTGGCATTTGGTGTTGTTCCTATACCAACCTGACCTTCTTTATATACAATATATTTGTCAACAGAAGTATAATATAAAGGACTATCATACCAACGTAATAGTTGATATTTATTATCTCCTCTCTTTACATTACCATTTACTATATTAACATCACCGCCATAAACATCAATTCTATTATTGATTAGACTTGTTCCTATACCTACATTATTTTCAAAATATATTTTATTGTATTGATTATTATTCCATTGTGATGGACCACTAAAATTATTCAAATATTGTTCTAATTCATTAAATTTAATATTAATATTTGTTTCAACATTCTGTTTTATATTGCTAATATAATTTGAAGTATAATAATCTAAATTAGATGTTAAATTGATTGTATTGATATATTTTTTTAATACATCTTTATCTATATTCACTGAAATATTGCTGATATTATTTGATGCAACTAAGTTTAATGTATTTATTTGTTCTTCTATAGGGCTGATAAGACCTAAAAGACAACTGAATTCATTGCTTGATATATTATTAATATGTTTCTTAAAATGTATATTACCATTTACATCTAAAGTATCAGATGGAATAGTATTTATCCCTACTCTAGCATTTAGGTAAATATTATTATTGATAGATGACCATTTAGACTTGATGCTATAGTCATATATTCTATTACTAGTTGTTAAAAATGTACTTTCAATATGCTGTGTTATAATGTTAGATGCAGTACTAATTAAGATTGGATTATTTGAATTAATTTCAGTATAATTAGCTAAAATTTCGTTACATGTTAACTGAAAATTCCCTTCAATAATTTGTCTAATATTTTCTGTGTAAGCAGATATTCTAGATTCCAAAGAATGAATAGTATCATATATGACAATAAACTTGTCTTTGTAAGAATGTGATATTCTTTCTAAATAATTTGAATTATTTGTTGATATTTCCTCAATAAATTTGTTAATATTGCTCTGGTGAATACTGATAATTTGTAGTGCATTATTAGCAATATTATTTGATGTATTGATTACATAATTGGATATATTTGTATTTTTTCCGTAAAGTTGTATAGTGATATTATTTTTTATTCCAGTTAAATATGTTAACTGATTTGAATGTATACTGTTTATTGATCCTGTAAAATGTATACTACCATATACATCTAACGATTGAGTAGGTAAAGTAGTGCCTATTCCTATTTTTCCATCATATGTAAGGACTATGTTATTATTTGCTCCATATAATTCCAAAACATTTTGATTTGAATTTTGATAAATATTCAATGTTGTTGTATCAGAACTTAAAATCAAATTATTAACACTAACATTAGAGGTTTTTATAGAGTTATTATCATATATTTTAAGGTTTGATGTTGTTAAAGTTTTTACTATATTCAGATCACCTGTATATTCATTATTAGTTATCCATTTTGTATATTTTCCTTCAGGTATTTGGTCAGTTGTTAAGTTATTCAAAAATGAATTAATACTGACACCAACATTTTTGATATAGTTAGATGATATAACATTAGAGGAATTAATAATATTAGCAACCCTTTCTGGTTTATAGTATAAGTTTGATGCATTGGGCATCTCAATGATAACATTTGTTGTAAGATTTGGCTTATTAACTAAAATAGAAGAATCATTACTAAATGTTGTAGTTGTTATTTGTCCATTTGATGAAGAAATACTGACATAATTTTGTGTGACATCATCATATAATTTTAATTCTGACACAACTAATTCTACAAATTCGTTATTTTTGTTTTTAATAGTTATTCCTTCTTGTGACGAATCTTCCGAGATCACAATATTGTCTAAATATATAGAATTACCAGATAAATATAGATCACGCCATTTGTAATTGGATGAACCTAAGTCAAAAGTCAAATTACAAAAGGGTACTATATTTCCAATTGTAGTTATATTTGATGTGGTCAAAGTATTGATATAATTATTTACAATAAGTTTTGATGATATAGATAAATTGTATTGTAAATCATCAAATGTGATATTATTAAGAAATTCATCAATATTATTGGATGTATTACTGAATGTTGTATTAACAATTTTTGACGTATTAATTTGATAATTGGATGATACTCCAATCTTATTTAAAAGATTATCTAAATTTTGTATAATATTATTAGAAACATTCAATGCATATGATTGTGTATAATTCTTTTCAATATTGATATCATTTGCTGTTTTTGCTAAAGCATTGGAATATTCATTTGAATTATATAGAATATATGAAATAATAGTATTAATAATTGTATTGGATGTATTTGATATTAAATCTATTATTTGGTTTGATGTATTAGTGATATTTGAATATAATTCATTATAGTCATCATGAATACGAATACGAAATATATTACAAGAATGATAAATATCTTTTATAATTTGATTTGATGATTTATCAATAAAATATGTGATATTACTTGATGAATTTATTTTTGTATACAATTCTTGTAATTTAGTAGCATCTTGATTTATGATATTGATTGTATTAGATGCTTGATTCAAATAATTATATAAATTTGATTGCAAATTATTGTTGATATTGGCAAAATTTGAGTTTAGAGCAACAAAATAATTTTTTATGTAATTTGAATTATTCTTTGTAATATATTTTATGTTATATATTACATTATTAGATGTTTCATCTATCAAATTAAAGAAAAATCCAGATGCATTATTAGCACTTAAATTAAATTTGGAAAGTACATTTTGGACTCTTGCTTCTGTAAAATATAAGTTACTACCTTCTTCGGGTATGATTGCAGATGTACCTCTTCCAATATTGATACTTTTAATTAATGAACTATTCGGACGATAAGATGATATAATTGCGCCTGTAGAAGACGTAGATAATATACTATAATAGCTAGAAGGGTCAGTTATTTTTATTTCTTTTGCATTTATTTCAAGATCTCGTTGGAAATTGTTTGGGTCATTATCTAAAAAACAAATTGTGTGATTTTTACTGTCATATTTTATTAAAGCATCATTGAGAGCTATTTGGTCAGATGATAAATAAATGTTACAAGTTACAATATCATATTGATTATGAGATAAAGGCAATACATTCCCTGTGACATAAGTTGATTTGTAGAATTCTGTCTTTTGATGATTGAAACTCATTATTTTTGTATCAAGTGAGAAATATAGCTCATTTGCTTTGGCATTATTCCCTATGTAAACAATATTACTATTGGGATGTAAATTACTAGATATAATGGTAAAATATGCATTTTGAGCATGTGATAAAAATTTACCAATAGAAGGCTGATTAGTCCTTACAATGAATTCTGTATTGCCAGACATTGTTCTATAATGATGTAATAAGATATTATATGTATAATTTAACTGCATTTATATACACAACCAACAAATGCCATACGATACGTATGATCTTTATTTGTTTCATAATAGATTTTATCAACTATATTTCCATCTATTTTGATATATTTCATCTTATATTTGTAATCATATACAATATTATTAGAAGTGTCTCTTTGATATTCATATACAAGATTACCATTTTCATCAAGCATATTACTTGTTAATGTAAAGCTAACATCAATTTTAGATGTAATATTACTGTTTTCTATATTTGAAGAATTATCTATAATATTGGATGTTGTATGTATGTAATATTCTTGTTGTTTTATTATACGAATAGGAATATATGATGGATTAAAATCACAGTCCATTGTTATTTTAGCAACTGTATAACTATGTAATAAATCATCATCCTGTTTCATTCCTATACCTACAATTGGTGATGTAGTAATGTAGTCTCCATTTTCCAATGAACCATTATAGTCAGATACCCAAATACTGCCTTCTCCACAACCATTTATTATCAAACGGGAGTCATCATCATGTTTTTTTAATACACTAACAAATGCTCCAGAATTGTATTTTCTAATGTTTTTTATTTCGTCATCATATTCATCATCTGATAATGAAATAACACCATATACTGATTTATCATATGCTTTTTGTGATAACGAAACTACTGGTAATGCTTCATTTATATCAATATTGTATATTATATTGTCTTTGTGAAACACAGAATTAAGTTTGATATAATTACCATCAGAAGATACTATATAGCCAATATAAGAATTATTGTAAATAGTTTTATTATCTGATATACATCTATGTTGACCTGTGAAATCTATGTCAGAAACAGATACATTATCTTGTAAATATCCTCGCAAATTATCATTAAAATAAAAATCAAAATCATTACCAGTTCCATAACCAGCCTTCCAATGATTAGTACTATTCATATATTTTACTAAACTATTGCCACTGTAACCAGTACTATTATCTGTAGCTGAAAGTAATAAATATTTTTGAATGCTAAAAACTTCAGTAGAACCACCTGCATAACTAGCGTAACCACTAGAACTACTATATGTTGATGATATACCCTGCCATGCACCCCAATTGTTTGCTTCTCTATACCTAACACACAAATATGGATTGGTAACATTTCTTGGAAGAGCAAACTGAGCACAATAAATATTACCAGAACTAAAACCATATTCTGCACCTAAACCTATAGTCCAAGAATAGTACTGTCCTGCTCCATTCACACCTGGACTGTTTGTTGAACCTTGTATATAATTATATCCAAATTGTGATGGAGAATTGAAATCAGTATATGTACCATGATTGTTTCCATTATTATTAAAGAGATAATTCTGGAGCACAATTCCATTTCTGTAATATTCTGTTGTTGTATTAGTATCACCATCTATGTGTAACTTATATGCTGGATCAATATTACCTATAGCTGTGTTACCACCATTGATAATCACTTTACCAGTACTCTTAATACGCATACATTCTTTTGCAACTTGTGCAGCATTTGTACCACTATTTGTAGTAAATATAATGTCTTTTGATGCTTCATATAATCTTAGATAGCCATTATGATCATCATTTTTATAAATAGCAAAGCCCCTATTTGTTGCTCCTGTTGTTAAATCATCTGTCATAAGTAATCTTACTTGTGCCCCTGCACCACCTGAAAAAATATGAAAGTGTAAACGTGATGTTGGATCATTTGTACCTATTCCCACAGCTCCATCAGATTTTATCCTCATTCTTTCAACTAATGTTGATGTTGCTCCTGTTGGTGCTGTTCCAAGTGCTAAATGAGCTGAAGAATTACCATCATCAATGGCCCAGATTTGTGTTGCTGCTCCGCCTGTTCTACTACTATATGGAGACATTATGATACCAACTGTGTTACCTACTCCACCAGCTGTATTTCCTAATCTGATAAATGGTTTACCACTACTGCTTGTTGAATTTTGTATATCAAGAGCATATTGTGGGTTATTAGTTCCTATACCCAATACTCCTGTTGTAGTTGTTAAGTAAATATCATTTGTATTTGCAGTAGTCCATCTTGTATCAGCACCAGCATATGCCACTGATGATAAAGTAGTTCCTGTAAAATTTAAACCACTTCCTAATACTTGTATTTCATCATACTGACTTACTGATGCTGTTGTTGATGAACCCAATAATCTCCCTGCAGTCATAGTGGTTTTTCCTGTTCCTCCATTAGATACATCTAATGAAGTATTTGTAGTTGATATTAATTTTTTATTTGCATCTGTTAATACAATGCGACTTGCTGTTAAATCAGTAGAAGTAATATTGGTGCATTTAATATTACCATTTACTTCTAATTTATTGGTTCCGGCATTATTAGTTCCTATTCCAACACTACCATTGGCTTGTATTCTAACTCTTTCAGCAATTACACCTTGTGTAGTAGGAGTTGTATAGAATGAAAAGTTTTTACCTATCTCCATGTTGGAAAATCCAAAGTCATGAGTGGACATTTTTCCAAGTAAGGTGCCTCTTAAAGCATTGGCAGTTGTGCCTGCATCAGAATATTGAGTATATACATTTTGTGCTGATAATGTATTATGCATGTGTAATTCTTCTTGTGGTACAATATTGCCAATACCAATATTACCATTGGCTTGTATTCTAACTCTTTCAGCAATTACACCTTGTGTAGTAGGAGTTGTATAGAATGAAAAGTTTTTACCTATCTCCATGTTTGAAAACCCAAAGTCATGAGTTGATGTTTTTCCAAGTAAGGTACCTCTTAAAGCATTAGCAGTTGTGCCTGCATCAGAATATTGAGTATACACATTTTGTGCTGATAATGTATTATGCATGTGTATTTTTTCTTGTGGTGCAATATTACCAATTCCAACTCTGCCAGATGTATTAGCAAGATAAATATCTATGTTTGCATTAACTGACACCCACCTTGAATCAGAAATACCAACATTCATTCCAATAATAGCATTAGCTAGCTGGTTGGATGTTCTGGTCACATAGTTGGATATATTCGTTTCTAAAGCAGTGACTCTATTACTGATAGCATTTGATGTGGTCACAACAGAATTAGATGTATTGAGAACAGCATTAGCTAGCTGGTTGGATGTTATGGTCACATAGTTGGATATATTCGTTTCTAAAGCAGTGACTCTATTACTGATAGCATTTGATGTGGTCACAACAGAATTAGATGTATTGAGAATAGCATTAGCTAGCTGGTTGGATGTTATGGTCACATAGTTGGATATATTCGTTTCTAAAGCAGTTACTCTATTACTGATAGCATTTGATGTGGTCACAACAGAATTAGATGTATTGAGAATAGCATTAGCAAGTTGGTTGGACGTTATATTAACATAGTTGGACACATTTGTTTCTAAAGCAGTGACTCTATTACTGATAGCATTTGATGTGGTCACAACAGAATTAGATGTATCATTGAATTGCTTTTGTATAGAACTAGTTACCCCCTTAACATAATATAGTTCATTACTAGTAATCTGATTGATATCTCCAGTAAACTTGATGTTTCCTACTATATCTAGCTTTTCAACAGGGCTTGTCACACCAATGCCAATATTCCCATTTGTTCTATATATATTATTTCCATTAACAGTCCAATATGTTTTACTAATATATAAATCATCAATCATATCAGATAAATAAACTTCATCTATAACTGATTTATAGCCACTATATAATCCAAATTCAGTATTTTTATCTATTAGATTATCTAAAATTCTGAAATCACTAAAATATATTTGACCAGTGTTTGTATAAAAACTTAATTTGTTTGTATATAAAGATGAGAAATACTCAACATTATCATATATATATTTATTATTATTTAATTTTATAAATGGTTTTGATGTTAAAGAATTTTTTATATTCCATATAATATGATTCCAAGATAAATTTAGATTGATAGGTATATTATATACACTCTGATTATTGACTTGAAATGATAATAAATTATTATTATTATAAATAGTAAAATTATCATTATACATTGAATTTTTATTTATAAATAAACTATTACCAACATTAGAATGATTTATATTATACCTGAAGTTTGTTATTTCTGCACTTATTGTTTTTAAAAATAAAGAATGTTGACCATCAGAAGAATTATCACCACCTGCTGAAATTTCTGATATTTGTGAGATAGAGGTTATGACAGTGGGAGTATCAACTATAGAGTTAGCTGTTACTATACCCAATTGCCAATTATTATTATAACCACAAGTATAAACTTGTCCAATATCATTTAAGAATAAAGAGTGAACTTCTCCTGCTGATATTTTAATAATATTTGATAGTGAAGTTATTTTTGTAGCTATGGGCGTATTTTGAGTATTACCCAAACCTAATTGACCAAAAATGTTTTGACCACATACATAAACTTCTTTATTTTTGTTAAGTAATAAAGAGTATGCATATCCTGCAGAAATATTAACAATATCTGTCACTGAATTCATATTCAAAGGTTGATATTTAGTATCATAATTTCCTAAACCAAGTTGCCCATAGTCATTAATGCCACAACTATATACACTACCATTTCTATCTAAAAATAATGAAAAGTAACCGCCTGCTGATATTTGCGTTATGTTTGAAAAATTTGTTATTGTTGTTGGGTTATTTTGTGTTGTTATAGTATTTCCTATACCAAGTTGTCCTGAATAGTTAGCACCACAAACATACACTAGACCTGATTTATTTAAAAACAGAGAGTGTATTGAACCAGCAGATACTTGATATATGTCACTTAAATTTGGTATAACTGTCGGATTATATATATATGAACCAGCCCCCCCTATTTCATAATTATCATTCAATCCACATCCAAATACTTGCCCATTCTTTTTAAGAAATAATGAGTGACCATCGCCAATAGAAACTTGTGCAATATTAGATATGACTATTTTAGGAGTTGTAATTATACTTGTGGAACCTAAACCTAAGCTACCATCTATATTTCTACCACACGCATATACATCACCACTCTTTGTTATAAACATAGATGAATATCTTCTAGAATGTATTTTTACATAAAGATTAGAAGATGATGGTATTGATTGAATTGAAGTTTTAACACTGCCACTGCTGTAATTCAGTGCTAATTGACCGTATGTATTGTACCCGCAACTATATGCTGTACTGTCATATATATAATTATTTACATTACTTGTGATTACTGGTGTAAAATTACTATTTATATAAAAGAGATTATTAACTTGCAATAAATTAAGTTTTATATCATCAGTTAACTGATTATAAGGTATATAGCTAATAATATTACTACTAAAATTTACTGAATCATTATTCCAAGTTTGTGTATAATAAAATTTAGGTATAAAATACTTGTTATTTCTGTTATTTTTGCTTCTAAATAGTTTCAAATAAAATCTATATAGCCCATTAGATACACGTAATGGAAATTTAGATACCAAGTTTTTAGTATCTGTAATACTGGAAGATATATTAAACAGATTACTACTATAATAATTTGCTATATTTATATAATTGTCAATATTACTATTATTATAATAACCTATCAATAATTCAGCTGTTATTTCATTTTGCAGATCTAGTATAAAATAATAGTATCCATCATTTAATTTGATATTTGCATATATTTCAGTTAATACAAAATTTATATTATTTACATTTCTATTTCCTATAACAAGTCTCTCATCTGCATTATCATAAAATGCATCATTAATACAATCAGCACTATTGACAAATCTAGAATATTGATAATCAAAATCTAGTGCATTAAATGAGGAAAATATGAGATTACTAAATGTTGAATAATTGTATGCTGGAATTTTTAGTATAGATACTAATGTTTGATCTAGATATGAATTACTTGAATAGTAACTATTTGTCAAAGTTGCACCCTTGATGTACTGTTGATAATCATAATATATATTAGCTGATGCAAATTTTATTAAAGTATCATTAAAACCAATATTTGATGTATAAATCCATGTAGAAATTGTCAAATTCGAAAACTCTGACCAGTTTACAGATGCAATTTGAGCTTCTGTTTGAGGACCCAGTTGTATACTATTTTTATTATTTTTGAAAACATAGGTACCACCATTATTGATCAATTGTCTGTTATAACCAGAACTGTCAGTAGTCAAACTTTGAGCATTAGCAAATTGATATCTACTCCAATATACTATATCTGACGCAACATTAATTTTGATTTGATTTTTATAGACTTCTACCTGATTATATCTAATATAATCATTAGTAGATATCCATGGTGATAGATTTTGAAGCATGACATTAGAAGTGATATTGGTCACATAGTTGGACACATTGGTTTCTAAAGCTGTGACTCTGCTACTGATTGTATTAGATGTATTGACAAGTGCATTGCTTGTATCAAGAATAGCATTTGCAAGCTGATTAGATGTTCTGGTAACATAGTTAGACATGTTTGTTTCTAAAGATGTCACTCTGCTACTGATTGTATTAGATGTAGTAACAACAGAGTTGGATGTAGTAAGGATGGCATTGGCAAGCTGATTAGATGTTCTGGTCACATAGTTGGACACATTGGTTTCCAAAACAATGACTCTGCTACTGATAGTATTAGATGTATTGACGAGTGCATTGCTTGTATCAAGAATAGCATTTGCAAGCTGATTAGATGTTCTGGTCACATAGTTGGACACGTTGGTTTCTAAAACAATGACTCTGCTACTGATAGTATTAGATGTATTGATGAGTGCATTGCTTGTATCAAGAATAGCATTTGCAAGCTGATTAGATGTTCTGGTCACATAATTGGACACATTGGTTTCTAAAGACGTCACTCTGCTACTGATTGTATTAGATGTAGTAACAACAGAGTTGGATGTAGTAAGGATGGCATTGGCAAGCTGATTAGATGTTCTGGTCACATAATTGGACACATTGGTTTCCAAAACAATGACTCTGCTACTGATAGTATTAGATGTATTGACGAGTGCATTGCTTGTATCAAGAATAGCATTTGCAAGCTGATTAGATGT
>JACCDP010171263.1_pt1 | contig 38629 bp, 32 predicted proteins | sample 7445841 | NCBI WGS metagenome assembly JACCDP01 (sample SAMN15323441, study PRJNA562643) | freshwater metagenome | isolation source: river surface water | place: USA:Blue River Watershed | collected 2017-08-17 | reverse complement strand
GCACCGATAGCGCCCAGACCGATGATCAAACCGCAAGCCAGTGCAACGAGAGCGACGTTAGTCATGAAAACTCCTTAGATAGTCAAAGTCAAAAATCAAGATCAAAAGACAAAACCCAGATACTGCAAAAACCGGTCAGTGACCCTCGTGTGCCTGGCCGATGTACACCAGCGTCAGCATCATGAAGATGAATGCCTGCAACAACACGATCAGGATATGGAAGATCGCCCAGATCGAACCTGCAATCACGTGCATGCCGAAGCCCCACCAGGTAGCGGTCGAACCGAGCAGCGCGATCAGAAGGAACACGAGTTCGCCGGCATACATGTTGCCGAACAGTCGCATGCCAAGCGACACGGTCTTGGCGACGAATTCGATGATGTTCAGACCGAGGTTGGCGATCCACAGCGCGGGATGCGCGCCAAAGGGGGCGCAGAACAGCTCGTGAATGAAGCCGCCGAGACCCTTGATCTTGACGTTGTAGTAGAGCATGAGCGCCAGCACGCCGACCGCCATGCCCAGCGTGCCGTTCAGGTCGGCCGTCGGAACGATGCGGAAATGCGGATCAGCGCCGAACAGGCGGAAAATGCCGGCGAACAGATCGACGGGCAGGAAGTCGAGCGAGTTCATCAGGAACACCCAGACGAACACGGTCAGCGCCAGCGGCGCGATAAAGCTGCGGTCACCGTGGACGATGTTCTTGGCCTGATCGTTGACCATCTCGACGATCATCTCGATGAACGCCTGGAAGCGGCCCGGCACGCCGGCGGTGGCGCGGCGCGCGGCGTAGATCATCAGACTCAGCCCGACCACTCCCATCAGCACCGACCAGAAGACGGTGTCGAGGTTGATGATGCTGAAGTCGACGATCTTGTCCTGGTGCTTGGTAGAAAGGTGGCCCAGGTGATGGACGATGTACTCAGAGGCGGTGGGCGCGTGCGCCGCTCCTTCTGCTGCCGTTTCTGCTGCCATGTCAGTGCCTAAACAATAAGATGATGTAACTTTTCAGCGCAACGAGGAAAGCGGCGATCAGCGCCAGCCAGTTCAGGTCGCGGTACCACCAGACGACCGCTGCAAGCAGCGCGACCGTCAGAGCAATCTTGGTGAACTCGCCGAAGAAAAACGTCAACGGGCTCAGCGTTCCGGGCCTTTTCACGCCGAGATACAGGCGCAGCGCGAACAAGGCGTTTGGCACCACACAACACAGCCCGCCCAGCAGCGCCGACAGCAGCGCGTGCTTCCCGCCCATCAGACCGGCCACCGCAGCGGCAAACAGGGTCGTTGCCAGCTGGGTCAGTACCAGGCGCAGCATGGTGACTTGTAGGTCGTTTCGGGGATCTCTGGCGCTCCGTCGCGGCGGTGCACCGCAAGGGCCTCGAGGTGGAGTGTGTTCCGTGAAACCGCGAGATTATACGGGTTTTTGATAATACGCGTCAAATGTTTGCCTGTTGGAAAAGGTGAGCTCGGGCCGGCCATTGCTGTGTTTTGCCGGGGAACAGGCGTCAGCGGCGCTTTTCATTCTTGAAACACGCGCCCGCCTTTGCTGCATCGCCGCAGTTCAGTGCTGGCGCAAGCGAGCGATCACCCCATCCAGCTGATCGAGGTTGGCGAAGGCGATGACCAGCTCGCCCTTGTTGCGGGCATTGACCTTGATGCTGACCGACGTGGCGAGGGCATCGGAGAGCTCTTCCTCCAGACGCGTCAGATCGCGCGATTTTTCCCTCGCGGCGGGGCTCTTCGCGCCGGTCTGACCGGTGGTGGTTCGCACCACGAGTTTTTCGGCATCCCGAACCGACATGCGCCGGGCAATGATCTCGTTGGCCAGCGTGATCTGCGTGGCCGAGTCGACCGCCAGCAGTGCGCGGGCATGGCCCATGTCGATATCGCCGGCCATCAGCATCGCCTGCACGGGCTTGGCGAGATTCAGCAGGCGCAGCAGATTCGATACGGCACTGCGCGAGCGGCCGACGGATTCGGCGGCCTGCTCATGGGTGAACCTGAACTCTTCAATCAGCCGCTGAATGCCCTGCGCTTCTTCGAGCGGGTTGAGGTCTTCGCGCTGCATGTTCTCGATGAGCGCCATCGCGGCTGCAGCCTGATCGTCGACCTCCTTGATCATCACCGGCACATCGGTGAGTCCGGCGAGCTGCGCCGCGCGAAAGCGCCGCTCACCCGCAATGATCTCGTGGGTCGCGCCATTCGCGCCGTTCGATATAGGCCGCACCAGCAGTGCCTGCAGCAGGCCTTGCGCGCGTATCGAGTCGGCCAGCTCATTGAGCGCGCCTTCATCCATGCGAGTGCGCGGCTGGTACTTGCCGGCCTGCAGTGCCTTGACGGGCAGGGTCGCGGTCGATGCGGTGACTTTCGTCGCCTCCGGGCTCAGATCGGGCGCGCCGCCGCCAAGCAAGGCTTCCAGTCCTCTGCCGAGGCCTTTGGGTTTTTTACTGACCATGTCTTTCTGTCTTTCGTGAATCGGGTATTGGGGCGGGAGCTGGCGGTTGTCAGCCGATGCGCTCGACCAGTTCTTTGCCGAAGGCGATATACGCCTGCGCGCCTTTGGCCGCAGCGTCGAAGATCACGCCGGGCACGCCGTACGAGGGCGCTTCGGCCAGCCGCACATTGCGGGGAATGATGGTCTTGAAGACTTTGTCGCCGAAGTGTTGTTCGAGCTGCGCGGAGACCTGCTGCGAGAGCATCATGCGCGGATCGAACATCACGCGCAGCAGACCGATCACCTGCAGATCGGGGTTCAGCTTGGCGTGAACGATCTTGATCGTGTTCACCAGATCGGAAAGCCCTTCGAGCGCGTAGTACTCGCACTGCATCGGAATAATCACGCCATGCGCGGCGCACAGGCCGTTGAGCGTGAGCATGGATAAGGCCGGCGGGCAATCGATCAGGATGAAATCGTAGTCATCCTTGATGGCGGCGAGTGCCTGCTTGAGGCGCAGCTCGCGCTGTTCCAGTTCGACCATCTCGACCTCCGCACCGGCGAGTTCGCGATTGGCGGGCAGCACATCAAAATGACCGGTTTCCGAGGTCTTGCGAGCGCCCTGCACATCCCCCATGCCGAGCAAGACCTGATAGACCGAGCTCTCCAGTTCGCCTTTGTCGATGCCCGCGCCCATGGTCGCATTGCCCTGAGGGTCGAGGTCGATCAGCAGCACACGCTTTTTGAGGTTCGCGAGACCAGCGGCGAGATTGACTGCGGTGGTCGTCTTGCCGACGCCGCCTTTCTGGTTTGCGATGCAGAAGATCTTGGCCATAGTTTTATCGTGGTTGGTTTTCTTGCGTCTTTTTCAGGTGCACCAGATGCCGCTCTGCCCCCAGTCCCGGCACCTGCAGGCGCTGTATTTTTTCCAGCGCCCATCCCTCGGGTAGCGCGGCCAGCTCTTTATCGCTGACCTCGGCCTGCCCTTTCAGAGCGATCATCTGCCCGCCCTCTTCCAGCAAGTGTCCTGACCACTCGACAAAGTCTTTGAGTTCGGCGAAAGCGCGTGAGGTGATCACGTCGAACTTTTTTTCATCCGACAGCTGCTCCACGCGACCCGTATGAACCTCTGCGTTGCTCAATTCCAGCTCGGCCTTTACCTGCGTGAGAAAAGCGGTCTTCTTGTGCACGGTATCGATCATGTGCACCTGCATCTGCGGCTCGGCCTGCTGCGCCCAAATGGCCAGCACGATGCCGGGCAAGCCGCCGCCTGAACCCACGTCCAGCACGCGCTTTGCACCCGCATAGGCCGGCAGCGCCGCCATGCAATCGAGCAGGTGCTGCGTCAGCATCTGCTGCGGATCCCGCACGGCGGTCAGGTTGTAAACCGCGTTCCACTTGGCCAGCAGCGCGAGATAAGCCAGCAGCTGCTCCACCTGCGCCTCGGTCAGGCTCAGCGACAAAGCGTCCGCACCCGCTTTCAGCGGCTCGCGCAAGGCGTCGAGATCCAGGGCCATTCAGGCGGCATCCGGATTGTCGATCGCCGCGGCAAACTGCCGGAATCCGCCCTTCTTCAAATGCACGAGCAATAGGGAAATCGCCGCCGGGGTGACACCCGCAATGCGCGATGCCTGGCCGAGCGTCTCCGGCCGATGCTTGTGCAGCTTCTGACGGACTTCGATCGACAGCGCGCGCACGCTCAGGTAGTCCAGATCCTCGGGCAGCTTCAGGCTCTCGTAATGCTCATGACGCTCGACCTCTTTGGCCTGACGGTCGATGTAGCCGGCGTACTTGACCTGAATTTCGACTTGCTCGGCGACGGCCGGGTCCAGCTCAGGATTGTCGAAGCGGCGGCCATCAACGGCAGTCAGTGTCATCAGGTCGCCGTAACGAACATTCGGTCGGCGCAGCAGGTCGGTGAGCGCATACTCTCGCTCTATGGCTTTGCCCAGCACACGTTCGGCCTCGGCCTCGGCGATCATCTTGGGGTTGACCCAGGTGGATCTCAGGCGCTCGAGCTCGCGGGCAATGGCCTCGCGGCGGCGCTCGAACACCTCCCACTGGGCGTCGCTGACGCAGCCCAGCTGACGACCGATCTCGGTCAGCCGGAGATCGGCATTGTCTTCGCGCAGGCTCAACCGGTATTCAGCGCGGCTGGTGAACATCCGGTAGGGCTCCTGAACGCCCTGAGTGACCAGGTCATCGACCAAGACGCCCAGATAGGCTTCGTCGCGACGGGGCGTCCAGGGCTCGCGGCCCTGCGTCTGCAGCGCCGCGTTCAGTCCGGCCAGCAGGCCCTGGGCCGCTGCCTCTTCATAGCCGGTGGTGCCATTGATCTGGCCGGCAAAGAACAGTCCGTGGATGGCCTTGGTTTCCAGTGACGCCTTCAGCCCGCGCGGGTCGAAATAGTCATACTCGATCGCATAGCCGGGGCGCAGGATATGGGCGTGTTCCAGCCCGCGCATCGAGCGCACCAGCGCCAGCTGCGCATCGAAAGGCAGGCTGGTGGAGATGCCGTTCGGATAGAACTCATGGGTGCTCAGGCCCTCGGGCTCGAGGAAAATCTGATGGGAATCCTTGTCCGCAAAGCGATGGATTTTGTCCTCGATGGAGGGGCAATAGCGGGGGCCAACCCCCTCGATGACGCCGGTAAACATCGGGCTGCGATCCAGCGCGCCGCGGATGATGTCGTGGGTCTGCTGATTGGTGTGGGTAATCCAGCAGGGCAGCTGACGCGGATGCATGCTGGCATCGCCCATCACCGAGAACACCGGGATGGGATCGCTGTCGCCCGGCTGCTCAGTCATCACGGAAAAATCAATGCTGCGGCCATCAATGCGCGGCGGCGTGCCGGTTTTCAGCCGGCCTTGCGGCAGTTTCAGCTCTTTCAGCCGCGCGGAGAGCGAGATTGCGGGCGGATCCCCTGCCCGGCCGCCGGAATAATGGTTCAGTCCGACATGAATTTTGCCGTCGAGGAAGGTTCCGGCCGTCAGCACGACCGCGCGCGACCGGAAACGCAAGCCCAGCTGCGTCACCGCGCCCGTCACCCGGTCACCCTCGACCATCAAATCGTCGACCGCCTGCTGGAACAGCCAGAGATTGGGCTGGTTTTCCAGCCTTGAACGTATCGCCTGCTTGTACAGCAGCCGGTCTGCCTGCGCCCGTGTCGCCCGTACGGCCGGCCCTTTGGAGGAGTTCAGGATGCGGAACTGGATGCCGGCCTCGTCGGTGGCAATCGCCATCGCGCCGCCCATCGCATCGACCTCGCGCACCAGATGCCCTTTGCCGATGCCGCCAATCGAGGGATTGCAGGACATCTGGCCCAGAGTCTCGATGTTGTGGGTCAGCAGCAGGGTTTTCTGGCCCATGCGCGCAGCCACCAGCGCAGCCTCGGTACCGGCATGGCCGCCGCCAATGACAATCACATCAAATTCAGAGGGAAATTCCATGGAAACCAGCTGCGCGAGGAGGTAGTGCGGAGGCTGGATTATACGGGCATTTGTCTGCCGTACAGCCGTCTGGCGATCCACAGACCGAAATTCTGCTGTGGATGAGTTGTGTATTACCTGTGGATTAGCTGTGGATGTCCTGTGGAACGGCTGTGTACAAGCCCGGGATCTGTCTCTGGCTGGATTGTTTCACGTGAAACCGTTGACAGCGGGTCCCCGGCTCAGCCCTGCCCTACCCGATCACGCGGCGCTCGATGTTTCACGTGAAACCATCAAGCCCTGAAAAACCCATCGTAGCCGGTCTTGAGGATCAGCAGCCCAACCACGAGCAGGAATAGCTTGCGGACAAAGCCAGTGCCGCCCTTCAGCGCCAGACGTGTGCCGATCACGGAGCCCAGAATATTGCACCCGGCCATCAACAACCCCAGCGGCCAGATGACATACCCGGCGGAGGCAAACCAGGCCAGTGCAGCGAAATTGCACGCCACATTCACCACCTTGGCGATGGCCGATGCTTGCAGAAAGTCCAGATAGAAAAACCGGACGAACAGGAAGATCAGGAAGCTGCCGGTCCCCGGACCAAAAAGTCCGTCATAAAAGCCGATGACTGCGCCGATCAGCAAGGCCAGCCCCACCCTGCTGCCGGGGTCGCCGTGTGATTGCGTCTCGCTGCCAAAGGATTTTCGGCGATAGACATACACGGCAACGGCCAGCAGTACAAACGGTAGTGCTTTGCGCAGCAATTCCTGAGGAAACAGGGACACCGCGCGGGCACCCAGAAAAGCAAAGATCAGCGCGGCGGCCGACGCGGGTAAGGCGATATTCCAGAGCAGGTTCAGGCGCTTTGCGTAACTGCGGGCAGCAAATGCCGTACCCCAGATAGCGGCCAGCTTGTTCGTCCCAAACAGGCTGGCCGGCGCAGCCTGCGGAAAGACGCTTAGCAAGGCTGGCAGCTGTATCAGGCCGCCGCCGCCAACCACGGAATCAATCAGGCCTGCCAGCACTGCCGCTACGCCCAGCAGCAGATAATCGCTGATCAGGATGTCCAAAAAGCGCGCTCCTGTGCGGCCACAGACACCGCGTTGTTAGTGTGTACTATCGCCATTTGCCTTTATTTATGAGGCTATGCTGACAAAGCTGCCGTCATCGGCGTGGTGCGCTCCTGCCGCGCTGCGCGTATCAGCGCTGCGGCCTTGTCTGCAATCATGATGATCGGCGAGTTCGGATTGCCCGACGTGATCACCGGCATCACCGAGCCATCCACCACCCGCAGGCCCTCGACCCCGCGTACCCGCAGGCTTGAATCCACCACGGCCATCGGATCCTGCTCGCGCCCCATCTTGCAGGTGCCGACCGGATGAAAAATCGTGGTGCCGATATTGCCTGCCGCAAAAGCCAGCTCTTCATCCGTCTGGTACTGCGGGCCGGGCATGAACTCTTCCGGCGCATAGCGTTGCAACGCCGGCGCGCGAACGATACGGCGGGTCAGCGCCAGGGAATCGGCAGCGACTTTGCGATCTTCTGGCGTGCTCAGGTAATTCGGCGCGATCAGCGGCGCTTTGTGCGGATCGGCCGAGACAATACGCACCTGACCGCGTGCGGTCGGACGCAGATTGCAGACGCTGGCCGTGAACGCCGGGAAGCTATGCAGCGGTTCGCCGAATTTGTTCAGCGACAGCGGCTGCACGTGATACTGAATGTTCGCCGAGGTTTGCGACGGATCGGAACGGGTGAAGGCCCCGAGCTGCGACGGCGCCATCGACATCGGGCCGCTGCGATTGAGCGCATATTCCAGACCGATCTGCAGCTTGCCGAGCCAGCTGTTGGCCATCGTGTTGAGCGTCTTGACGCCCTGCACTTTGAAGGCCATCCGCAGCTGCAAATGATCTTGTAGGTTGTCGCCCACGCCCGGCGCATCGGACACCACAGGAATCTGGTGCTCCGACAGCAAACCCGACGGGCCAATGCCGGACAGCTGCAGTATCTGCGGCGAGCCTATCGCGCCCGCACTCAGCAGGGTCTCATGGGCTGCTTCTGCAAACCAGTGCTGACCGCCACCGGTGAATTCCACTCCGCGACACACCGTCCCCTGCGCGGTTGTTTCAAGACGCAGTTTGTGCACATGGCAGCCGGTCATGATGTCCAGATTGCCGTGCCGTTTCTGCACCGAGCGCAGAAAAGCTTTTGCGGTATTCCAGCGGATGCCGCTGCGCTGGTTCACTTCAAAATAACCGCAGCCTTCATTGTCCCCGCGATTGAAATCATCGGTCTTCGGAATGCCGGTCTGTGCGGCCGCTTCGCGAAACGCGTCGAGGATTTCCCAGCGCAGTCTCTGCTGTTCCACCCGCCACTCACCGCCGGCACCATGAAAGCGGCTCGCCCCTGCGTGATAGTCCTCGGTCTGCATGAAGATCGGCAGCACATTCTGCCAGCGCCAGCTGTCGTCACCGGTCAGCGCTGCCCAGGCGTCATAGTCGCGCGTCTGACCGCGCATGTAGATCATGCCGTTGATGGATGAGCAGCCGCCCAGTACTTTGCCGCGCGGGTAGATCAGGCTGCGCCCGTTCAGGCCGGCATCCTGCGCCGTGCGATAGCGCCAGTCGGTGCGCGGGTTGTCGATACAGTACAGATAGCCAACAGGGATATGTATCCACACGTAGTCGTCCTTGCCGCCGGCCTCGATCAGCAGCACCGAGACGCCGGGGTCTTGGGTGAGCCGGTTCGCCAGCACACAACCCGCTGTGCCCGCGCCGATGATGATGTAGTCATACTTGCCCGCCGACTGCGGCGATGAAGACGTTGGCATAGTGGTCTCCCTCGCTTACTTCGCGACTGGCATCGTGAACTCGGCGCCCTTGCCGATCGATTCCGGCCAGCGCTGCATGATGGACTTGTAGCGGGTGTAAAACCGGATGCCTTCTTCGCCGTAGATATGCGTATCGCCAAACAGCGAACGCTTCCAGCCGCCAAACGAATGCCAGGCCATAGGCACCGGAATGGGCACATTCACGCCAACCATGCCGGCCTCGATGCGACGCGAGAATTCGCGCGCGGTGTTGCCATCCGAGGTAAACAGCGACACACCATTGCCGAATTCATGACGGTTGATCAGATCAATCGCCGCTGCCAGATCCGGCACGCGAACAACGCACAGCACGGGGCCAAAGATCTCTTCCTGATAGATCGTCATCTCGGTAGTCACATGATCAAACAGCGAGCCGCCAAGGAAGAAGCCCTGTTCGTGGCCCGGCACCGACAGTCCGCGGCCATCGACCCGCAGCTGTGCGCCGGCCTTCACGCCCTGCTCGATGTAGGACTCGATCTTTGCCTTGTGCGCGGCCGTCACCACCGGGCCCATCTCGGCATCCGGCTCCATGCCGTTTTTCACCTTCAGCGCTTTCACGCGCGGTATCAGTGCATCGACGAGTGAATCCGCGACGCTGCCCACTGCAACGGCGACCGAGATCGCCATGCAGCGCTCGCCTGCCGAACCATACGCCGCACCGATCAGCGCATCCACCGCCTGATCCAGATGGGCATCGGGCATCACCACCAGATGGTTTTTCGCACCACCCAGCGCCTGCACACGCAGCGGGTACGCGCCCTTGCGACGCGTGCCCTCGGTATAGATATATTCCGCAATGGGTGTCGAACCGACAAAGGACACGGCTTTCACGTCGGGGTGATGAATCAGCGTATCGACGGCCAGCTTGTCGCCCTGAACCACATTGAACACACCATCCGGCAAGCCGGCTTGTTTGAATAAATCGGCCAGCATCAGCGATGGTGAAGGATCGCGCTCGGAAGGCTTCAGCACAAAGGTGTTGCCGCAAGCAATGGCCACCGGCGCCATCCATAACGGCACCATCACCGGAAAATTGAACGGCGTGATGCCTGCGGTGACGCCGAGGGGCTGTCTCAGCTGCCAGTTGTCGATACCGCCGCCGATGTTGTCGGTGAACTGTGTCTTCAGCAGCTGAGGAATACCGCAGGCGAACTCGACAATCTCCAGACCGCGCACTACTTCGCCCTTGGCATCACTGAACACCTTGCCATGTTCACGCGTGATCATGGCCGCGAGTTCGTCGTGATGTTTTTCTATCAGTTCCTTGAACTTGAACAGCACGCGAGCACGCTTGAGCGGCGCGGTCTCGGCCCACGCGGGAGCTGCGGCCTGTGCAGCGGCCACCGCTGCATTCACCTCCGCCTCACTGGCCAGCGCAACCTCGGCGATTTCAGACCCCGTGGCCGGATTGAACACCGGTTGAGAGCGTCCGCTGGTGGACGCCACGACCTGACCGTGGATGTAATGGGACACTGCCGCCAGCCTGCTTGTCATAAGTTTTCCTTTTAGTTGTGATGCTTTTCCAGCAGATTAACGCAGAGGCCTTGCCCTGATCCAATGAGTTATCATCAACTACACCATAAGAAATCCTTATGAAAGAGCAGGCACGGCCCTATGGATCTGATACAGCTACGTGCATTCGTCACCGTCGCCCGGGAAGGCAACCTGACCCGTGCCGCCCAACGGCTGAGCCTGACCCAGCCGGCGGTCAGCCTGCAGATCAAATCGCTGCAGCAAAGTCTGGGCATCGTGCTTTTTCATCGCAGTCCGTCAGGCATGCGCCTGAGCACCGAAGGCAGCAAGCTCCTGCCGCTGGCAGAAAAAGTCCTGCAAGGCAGCGGCGAATTACTGGACGCTGCCCGCTCGCTGACGTCGACACTGTCCGGCAGCCTGGCGATCGGCACGATTCTCGATCCCGAATTCACTCGGCTGGGCGCCTTCTTGAAACGTCTGGTGGAGGGCTATCCGCAACTATCGACGCGGCTGCAACACGGCATGTCGGGCTGGGTGCAGCAGCAGATTCGCGCCGGTCATCTGGATGTCGGCTACTACCTGGGCGAGCCTGATAAAAGCTGTCATGCGATCACCCTGACCAGCTTCCGCTACAGTGTGGTCGCGCCTCAGGGATGGAAACCACGGGTGGTTGGCAAAGACTGGCCTGCCCTGGCCCAACTGCCCTGGATATGGGCTCCCCCTGAATCGGTGCACAACCGCCTGCTGAGCCAAGCCTTTGCCGAACACCATGCCGAGCCCTCGCGCGTGGCACTGGTCGATCAGGAAGCGTCCATGCTCGACCTGGTCAAATCCGGCGTAGGACTCTCTCTGGTCCGAGACTCCATCGCCCTGCGAGAAGCCCATGCGCATGGGCTGGTGATTGCAGACCGTGTCAGCGTGACGACTGAGCTTGCTTTCATCTGCCTCGCGCAACGACGACAGGAAACCCCCATCAATGTGGCTTTCACTCTGATGAACCAGCTCTGGCAACCCTGACTCATCCGCCACCACGTAACATTCCGACACTGTGGAAAACACACGGGACAACTGCCCCGAAAAAAGTGGACAACTCCCGTTTTCTTCACAAGCCCCACTTTTATACAAAAACTGTCCTGCCTTGCTACGCGGTCTATTCAGGATTTATCTTTTCTGCAGAAGCTTGAAGCGTAAGGACAAATGATAGTTATCCACAGAAAACGGCCCAGCTTATCTATTACTACCAATTTAAAATACAAGCTTTAACAAACAAAATGAATTGAAAGCAGCGCCTCGAGTTTCTTACCAATCTGTGGATAACGCTTTGGATAAGCAGTGAACGATTTTGGGATAAACCGCGCTTCCTGCGTAACTCGCAAGTTACTGCAGGCCTAAGCTTCAGCGGGGACCGATGGGGTCAGAAACCGGGCAGGAATGCCCTGAGAGACGTACAGCGCCGTCGTGAGTCCCACGGAAGGGCGTGGGTACGCTGGAGGTGTTGAATGCCTCCAGCGCCTGCAGGATGAGGATGTGGCCGAAAGAGAACGCCGTCGAATGTGTCTAAGAACTCTGAGAGGTCTGGGAGGTCTGGGAAAACGGCGTCAGTGATCCGGAGTTGCGCAACTGTTCACGCAGCCACTGATGTCCCGGACTTCTGGCGTCACGCTCATGCCAAAGCATGTCGATATGGACTTCCGGCATTGCGAAGGGCAATTCTTTAGCGACTAGCGCATTCGTCATGCCGGTCGCTTCGATCAGGTGGCGCGGCAACACCATGATCAGGTCTGAATTGGCGACTACTTTGCCCGCAGTGAAGAACTGATTCACCGTGAGCAGAATGCGACGCTCTTTGTTAAGCGACAGCAAGGCGTCATCCACCAGTCCTCGTGCGCGCCCCGAAAAACTCACCAGCAAATGATTGGCCTGACAGTAGGCATCCAGCGAGAGTTCTTTGTCTGCCAGCGGATGTTCCTTGCGCATCACGCAGACATACTGACCCGCATACAAACGCTCATGCCGGATCGGTGTTTCGGTTGCCCCTTGCAGCTGCGCCACGACACCCGGAAAAAAACCGATCGCCAGATCGATATCGCCGCGCAGTAACAGCGGCCGCGGTTCACGCGTCGTCAGAGGCACCATGCGGATATCGATGCCCGGCGCATCTTTTTCAATCACCCGCACCAGCGGTGGCAACAGCAAGCCGGCGGTCGCGTCTGCCATCGCCATTCGGAAAGTGACATGGGCCTTGGCCAGCTCGAAGCTTCTCGGTGCGACCGCTTCCTCCAGATCCGCGAGCGCACGTCTCACGGCGGGCCACAGCGACTCCGCGCGAGCGGTCGGTTTCACGCCATGCGCAGTACGGATCAGTAATTCATCACCCAACGCATCCCTGAGCCGTTTGACGGCATTCGATACCGCAGGTTGCGTCATGGCAAGACGGCTGGCCGCGCGAGTGAGGTTTTGCTCGGTCATCACGGCGTCGAAGACCCGCAGCAAATTCAAATCCAATGTCAAAAAGCTCATTTTTACGTCCGAGGGCTGAAAAATTCTGGGTAATCCGCATGTTATATCCAAAAACTATTACGGACATTTAAAAACAAAATTGTATTTATATCTTAGCCCTGATTTATACTGCGACGCAACATACATAAGCTTTTTACTGGAGTATTCATGCAAACGACTTTTGCCCCCGCCATCACTACCAAGCCCATCGCTTTCGCTTTTGCACAATGGGTGTCCGACCTTTTCTCTGCAAAACAGCCCGTCGCGAACGCCGACGATAGCCGGGTAGACCATATTCGTGCACTGCAGCGCATGGCACGTGATCTGGAAGGCAGCCAGCCGAATCTGGCTGCTGAACTGCGCAACTTCGCCGCACGTTCCTGATACGAGCGGTCGCACCGGACTGAGTTCAGCGTCGTTCAGCCGGCTTGGCGTCGGCGACGTCGCGCGAACCGCAGCCCGATCAGTACCACCAGCACACCCGAGGCCGCCAGTACACCGCGCGTCCCGACCCACGACAGCGCCGCCCCGCCCGCAGCAACCCCGGCGGCCTGCCCCAGAAAAAAACATGACGCAAAAGCGGCCACCGCAGCGCCCCGCCGTTCCGGGGCCATTTGGGTTGCATTGATTTGCAGCGTGTTGTGCAGCATGTAGAACCCCAAGCCGAAGCAAGAGCAGGCAGGAAATGCCAGCCACCATGATGGCGTGAGCGCCAGCAACACCAATGACACCCCCATCAGCAAGGCACCGGCGGTAATCAGGCCGACTTCACCCAGACGTCTGACAAGATCACCGGCACGCATCGCAAAGATCAGGCCGCCCAGCCCGAACAGCATCACCAGCGATCCGGAAGACGCCAGCGACAAGCCATAGGTCGAGTGCAAATGCACTGGCACAAAGGCCAATGCACCAAAGGTCACGGCTCCTTCCAGCGCGACGGTCAGCAGCACCTGCCTTGCCCAGGCCAGCCGTAGCACATGGCGAAACTCGATGAACATGCGCCGGAAACCGGCGTCACCGCTAATCTGGAGCACGCGCGCGTATTCGGGTAATGAGCGGTTGATCGCGTGCAAATACAGGCTGGTCGCGGCAAACCAGAGGGCGATCAAAAAAAACGGGAAGCGCCACCCAAAATAATCGGCACTGAATCCACCCACGACGACACCGGTCGACAGCCCGAGTATTTGCCCGATGAGGAATTTCGCGAGCACCGGCTGCCGCTGCTCATAAGGGACGACATCCCCGATCCAGGCCATGGACAAAGGGATGACCGACGCCGCCATTGCGCCCGCCAACGCACGCGCTACCAGCAAGGAATCGAAGTCCGGCATCAGACCGCAGAACAGCGCTGTCAGACTGCAGGCGGCACAACCGTAGGCAACCACTCGAACTTTGCCGTAGCGGTCGCCGAGGGGGCCGAACAATAGCTGAGAAACCCCGTACGCAAATCCGAACACCGTCACGACCCAGGAAGCCAGCGCGAGGCTGATCGCGAACTCATCCGAGAGCCTGACCAGCATCGGGTCGGCCACACGCATGGACATGCCGCTGCCGAAAGCACCCACGGCCAACGCAATGATCGCTCGCCGAATGAGCGGCGGCATCGCAGGGTTCGCTTCGAGCTCGCTGGTGGTTGTAGTCGTCACTGTACGCTTTCTGTTTATTGTTATTGGCACTACGCGAACTCAGGCATCGCTACCCCGCGATGCTCCTTCTGCAGGCGCTTCTCAAAGCTGTTGCTCGCTCTCGAAACAGCGATGATCACCGCTCACGGGATCGATGAAACGCAGTGATTTTGCCAGCAGCTTCAGCGGCCTGGAAAAGTCATCCTCTCCGGCAGGCCGCGCGACCGGATAAAAACCGTCATTCAGCAGGGGCAGGCCCAGCGCATTCATATGCACACGCAACTGGTGCATTTTTCCTGTCAGAGGATACAACCGGTACAGCACATGGTCACCGTGACGTCCTACCCGTTCGATGCGCGTATGGGCGTTGGGCTCGCCCTCGTCTTCCCGCATGCGGAAAAACTGCGCATCACGAACGATGCGGCTTTGCCGTTCGAGGGGAAACGAGAGCAGGCTTTCGGCCGCAACCGCTTCATAGATCTTGTCGACGGCGCGCTGGCGGAACAAGGATTGCCAGAGGCTGCGTGTTGCGGGATTCACCGACAGCATCATCACGCCAGCCGTCTCGCGGTCGAGCCGGTGGATAGGTGTCAGCGTCTCGATGCCGGTCGATTGTTTCAGCCGAACCAGCAACGTCTCACGCAGGAATCGGCCGCCGGGTGTCACGGGCAGAAAATGCGGCTTGTCGACGACCAGCAGCTCGTCATTCAGAAAAAGAATTTTCTCTTCGAAGGGAATCCGCGCTTCGTGCGCCCGCTCGCGGTAGTAGTAGACGGACGCCCCGCCACGGTACGGGCTCTCGGGCGTCAGCGGCTGACCGAGCTCATCCACCACCTCGCCTCTCGCAGCACGTTCGACCCAGCGATACGCCGGAACCTGAGGAAAGCGAACGGCGAAAAATTCTCCCAGCGTTTTCCAGTGCCCATAGGGCAGCCCGACACGGCTGGCAGAGACGCCATCGCGCATGGGAAGCGGAGGGGAGAGACGGGTCATTCGAGAACGTTCAACGCAGAGACTTCGGGACAGAGAAAAGACAACGCACCCGCCCGGGATGCGTCTCACACACAGCAGCGATCCCCGGCGACAGCTCAGCTGGCAAGCGTACCAGCAAGCCGCTGCCTTGTCTGTTCCAGGCCAAGAGCCGATAGCCCGGGGTGATGCCCAGCGCAAGCGACAATCCGGTGACGTTGCTTGACGGCCCCGTATTGCCGAAGCAGCGGTGATTGCTGATTCGATGCCAGAGAGGGAGAGGCATCAAGCCCCGATGAAACTCAGAAATTCGCTCGGCGTCGCTCATGTGCTGCGTCATGCATTGTGGGCATCACCGACATTTTTTGCGAGGATTCGGACACCTGATTTATTATTTTCAGCATCAGATGAAAGTTTCAGAATCGCGCACTCGTTGTGCAGGTCGCGCATATCCAGTGCCAACGCGACGTTGTTGTTCTTGAGGGTGGTGTATGACATGGCGATTCCCCTGAAGGAACAGATCGCAGATCGACGAGGATAAAAAGATTTTGTATCGGGCTTGACACGACATCCATCGCTTGGTGCATTCTGAGGTTTCTTTACCAACCCGAATACAGGTTTGCTTTCCTCCAAGGAGGGGTCCCCATGAAAATTGCCGTGCTCGATGACTATCAGGACTGTGTCCGTCACCTGCCCTGCTTTCGTTTGCTCGACGGGCTGGACGTCAAAGTCTTCAATCACAGCGCAAGAGGCCTTGGGCAGCTGGCGATACGACTGGCCGACGTGGAGGCGCTGGTGCTGATCCGCGAGCGCACCACCATCAGCCGCGCGCTGATCGAGAAGCTGCCGAAGCTCAAGCTGATTGCGCAGACCGGCCGCATCGGGCCGCATGTGGATCTGGCGGCTGCCGCTGCGCGTGGCATCGCGGTGGTTGAGGGCACGGGCGATCCGGTCGCCCCAGCTGAGCTGACCTGGGCGCTGATACTGGCGGCGCGCCGAAAAGTGCCGCAATATGCCTCGCTGCTCAAGCAAGGCTTATGGCAGGCCAGCGCGATAGAGCCTGCGCGCAGCACGCTGGGAAGCACATTGCATGGGCGTGTGATGGGCCTCTGGGGCTATGGCCGCATCGGTCAGCTGATCGCCCGTTATGCGCAGGCGTTCGGCATGAAAGTCCTGGTGTGGGGCAGCGAGGACAGCCGCAAAAAAGCGGTCGCCGATGGACTGAACGCTGCGGAGACCAAGCAGGCATTGTTCATGCAGTCGGATGTGCTCAGTCTGCACCTTCGACTCTCCGATACCACCCGCTACTGTGTGACCCCCGCGGATCTGTCGGCAATGAAACCAGATGCACTGATCGTCAACACCAGCCGCGCAGAACTGATCGCCCCCGGTGCCCTGGAAGCGGCGTTGCGCGCGGGCCGGCCCGGTGCAGCGGCACTGGATGTATTCGAGATCGAGCCGCTGCCGCTCAATGCCTCGGTGCTGCAGCTGGACAATGTGCTCGCGACTCCGCATATCGGTTTTGTCGAGACCGACAGCTATGAGCGTTATTTCCGCCCGGCGTTTGAGGCCGTCGTCGATGTTGTTCATGGCCGGCCGGTGAACAACATTGCCCAACCCGTCTGAACCGATGACATCGAGCCTACCGCCGGACAAGCTTCCGACGCGTCAGCTACTCAGCATGAATGTCGGCAAGGTGTCGCCGCTGTTTGTGAAAGAGAGCGAGGCAACGCATCGCGTCGTTTCAGGCATACGCAAGCAATCACAGGAGATGCCGGTGCGTGTGGAGCCGCTGGGCCTTGCCGGCGATGAGCAGGCCGATCTGAGCGTGCATGGCGGGCTCGACAAGGCGGTCTATCTGTACCCGCATGAGCACTACGCCTTCTGGAATGAGGCCCGCGAGCGAATGCTGAAACAAAAGAGCGAACTCTCGCCCGGCGCGATGGGAGAAAATCTCACCACGGTCGGCGTGCTGGAGACCGATCTCTGGGTTGGCGATCGCTTGCAGATCGGCGAGGTCATCGTCGAGGTGACAGAGCCACGCTCCCCCTGCTACAAGTTCGGCGCGGTGATGGGCTATGCGCAGGCAGTCAAGCAGATGCTGCAGTCCGGTTACACCGGTGTCTATCTGAAGGTCGTGCAAACCGGACGATTGCACGCGGGTGCGCTCATCACGCTCTTGCCCGGCCGGCGCGAGGTGAGCATCGTGCAGATCAACGATCGGCGTCGGAAGGGACGTCAGAGGGATTTGTTCTGAGCGTTTGCGACCTCGTGCCCGCGCGCGGCAGGTTGCGCCAGAGCGTGCCCCAGCCCGGTGGCCAGCGCAGCGCCGGACCCGAGTAAGGCGCGACATGACTGCGCAGCGGTATCACGGGAAGATGATCAGGCGGCGTCCCATCGCGAAGATCCCAGCCTAACGAGTACGTGTAGTTGGGCAGCAGCGCTTCGCAGACATCCGCAAACCATTGCGTATGATCTTCATCGCGACCCAGGCCCCGTGAGAGTCCCTGAGGATCGAAGCGCGCCAATGACGACACCAGCTCATGGGCAGAGGCGCCGGGCGCATCGCCCCAGCCCAGCACCGGATTCAGATTGTAGTCGGCGCCGGAGCCGTACCAGCCTTCTCGCCAGCTTCGCTGCATCCATTGACGCGGCCCGGTAAACAAGTGCCAGCGCCAGTGCAGACCCGAGGGCTTGGGCCAGCTGTACAAATACAGGCGCTGATAACCTGCCTTGTGCAGCTCGCGCATCATCGCCATCAGACGACCATGCGGCATGCGATCCGGTGACGCGTGCCGGAACTGTATGGGTTCACCATCGGCATGCTGCACCTGATCGCAAGAGAGATTCAGATCCAGCGTTCTTCCTTCGCTGGCAAACCGTGCAGAGATCCAGCCCGTCATCAGATTGACAGAAGTCACGACGCCATAGCCGCGATAGCGATGGAAAATCACAGTGCCGGGAGCAACGGGTTTCATCAATGAACTCAGGTTCGCAGACAAACAGGCGACAGTGTATCCGACAATCTGAATTCGCAACCGGGCGTTTATCGAGCGTTCGGTTCGACGATTGATGCAGGCGTTCAGAGCATTCTGATAGAGCACCTTCTACAACTTCCACTGCTGCAAATCATGCATAAGATCATGCCAACATAGCATTGGATTGATCTGCATCTGCTCTCGTAATATGAAGGTCCATCTTGTCTCGGATGGCGGGCAATCAGGTCGTTCCTCGCCTTGCTTGCCTTGCATTTTCGGAGTGGATTCTTTCGGATCCACTCCTTTTTTTTCGGCCCGAACCCAGGTCACTGAGCGCTTGTCTCGCCAGCGCAGGCTTCGGCTATGATGTGCCGACAAAAACTATCGCAGCAATTCAACCGGGACATCATGAGCTTGCGCATCATCGCCACGGGCGGCACCTTTGACAAACACTACAACCCGCTGGATGGCAGTCTGGGGTTTGGCGACAGCGTCTTGCCTGACGCCTTGACGCGCGCGCGATTGACCGAGCCCTGTGCATTCCAGCCCCTGATGGCGATCGACTCGCTGGACATGCAAGACCATCATCGGCAGCACATACTGGCGGCGTGTCAGAGTGCGCCCGAGAGCAGGATCGTCATCGTGCATGGCACGGATACGATGCGCGAGACGGCTGCCGTGATCGCAAATGCCCAGCTCGCAAAGACCATTGTATTGACCGGTGCCATGGTGCCCTATGAAATTGCCGGTTCCGATGCGATGTTCAACCTGGGCTCGGCAATCACTGCAGCGCGGCTGTCGCCGCACGGCGTATGGATTGCGATGCATGCGCACGTGTTCGCATGGAATGAGGTTCGCAAGAACCGTTCAGCGGGCGTCTTCCAGCGGTCTGACTGAGTTCAGACATCGTCGCTTCTCCAAGCACTTTCGTGTCGCGGCTTCCTCTAAAAAAGCCTGAGTGAACATCGCTCGACCGCTTATCAGGGAAGTCATTGAAACCAGATTCTGGCAGTGCGTGGTGTCATCGACTCGCGTTGCGCGCACGCAGAATGTCGCTGATGCAGCTACCGTTGTGGCTGATGGCCGTGCTCGGAGGATGCGGCGGCGATACGAATCATGACAACCTGCCCGGTGCCGCGCAGTTGCGTGCGCAGGAAACGGCAGCACCACTCGCGACAGGGGACATGGCCGCGGATGGTTTAATCTGGTTCAATTTTCGTCGGCAGCAGGCAGGACTGACCCCGCTGGCACGCGATCCGCAACTCGATCAGGCGGCCCGGGCGCATGCGGAATATCAACTGCTGAACCAGAATGTGGCGCACGAAGAGCAGCTTGGCCGACCGGGTTTTACCGGCTTCGATGCGCCGCAGCGTTTGCAGGCGGCGGGATTTCCGGTCAGCGCCGCCAGCCTCGCGGATGGCGAAGTGATCGCTGCCACGTCAAAGCCGGACGGTTTCGCTGCGGCAGATGGCCTGATCACCGCGATCTATCATCGTTATCTGATCTTTGAGCCTCGGTTCACGACAGCCGGCGCGGGTGCCGCCAGCCGGCCCGGCGCCTATAGCTGGCTCACCGTGAATCTCGTCGCTCCACGCCAGACCAGTGGTCTGGGCAAAGGGCAGCTGGTGCTCTGGCCCGTGCCCGGACAACGCAGCGTGAGAAGAAATTTCTACAGCGATCAGGAAACGCCCGATCCGGTGCCGCATCATGATGAAGTCGGCTATCCGGTCAGCGTGCATGCGGATTTCACCTCGGTGCTGACCGTGGAGCGCTTCACATTGCGCCCGCGAGGCGGCATGCCGGTCGCGGTGCGCCTGCTCGACAGCACGACCGATCGTGAAACACCACCCTCTGCCGCAGCGATTGTGCCCTTGCTGCCATTGCGCGCAGACACGGATTACGACGCTGAATTCACCGGCACGGTGGATGGACAGCCGGTGAATCGTCTTTGGTCATTTCGAACGCAGTGAACCCGGAACAGGCGAACCGCAGCGCATACCGTGCGTCTTCAGCGGCGATAGAAACGTAAAACTTCGGACCCAGAGACAGGAACTCCTTCACCAGATGGTTACTGATGGCGGTGCGGCTAAGCCGCAATTTACCCAGCCAACTAATGGAGAATGCATGAGTATCCACTCTTTTACTACCAATCGATCATCTTTAGGAATATCCAGTTCATTGTCCAATCAAATGGATGACCTGATTGACGAACTCTCTAAACCCAACGGAGAAATCGCCCAATTCATCGATCGTTCAGATGAGTGTGAATTGTATTGCGCAATCGGGTATCTGCACGACATGCGATTAAGTACAGATTCAAGATTTCAGCAGGTAATCGAAAAAGCAAAAGATCACATAAGAAAAATCAGTAATGATCAGGACTATCCTATCCACATGCAACGACTGAGAATGGTGGTCACCCGCGCAATCCTCGGTTCCGGGAAAATAGCCACTGCACTAACAGCCGTTTTGCGACGCGAGACAGAATCGAACTCAGAATTTAATCTGAAAAGCGGACGTATAACGTTACTGGTGTGGTGCCTTTCCGGGTGCAAGCAGCTGGCACAAAAAACTTCCGAGTATCCGACAGCCAAGCGAATGGCTTGGATCCAGTGTTTAGTCGGTGGTGAGGATAGGAAGCCCTTGTATCGCGAATTCGCGGAAAAATTCCGCATCGACGAAAACGTAGATCTGAATCTTTTCCACGGTATGCGGCACAGCGAGTTGTTCAGTGATAAAGAAAAAATAGCCTTGTCAAACACGGTGCTGGCAGCAACGATTGCTGACACCATTGGCGGAGATTTTTCCGTGAAGCTGGGCGATCACCTCATTGCGGAGAACTCGCCTGTCCAGATCGATGAGTGGGTTTCCAGAGAATTATTATCGCTGGCTTTTTCATAAACAAATGCTGCAACAGCCCGCATCCGGATGAGAGCCGATCAGGCAGTTAGCCGAAGATAAAGCTCCGGCACACGCTTTGGTAGTTGTTCGACGTGGTCGATGATACGGTAATGATGCGCACCAAAGATCTTTTGCAGGTACGTATCCGCAGTGGGATCCACCGAGACGCAGAACACGGGCGTACCTTCGGCGGTCGAGCGCTCCACGGCGCGGGCAGCATCGTGCACCAGATGGGCAGGATCAAAAACATCAATATCATGCGGCTCGCCATCGGTCAGCATCAGGATCAGCCGCTGCGTGCTCCGGCAGTGGCGCATCTGATGGCTGGCATGACGTATCGCGGCACCCATGCGCGTGGACAGCGCCCCCGTGGTGCCGGACAGTGTTGCCAGCACCCGGTCATCCATGGCTTCGTCGAACCCCTTGAAGCGCAGGTACTCGACCTCATGGCGGCCATTCGAACGAAAGCCGTGAATCGCGTAGCGATCGCCGCTTTGTCCCACCGCCGCACCCAGCAGCAGGCTGGCTTCGCGTATCAGTGACAATACGGTTGATTCGCTCGTTGCGGTCCGGGCTGCCGCAGAGATCGCTGCGTCGGTCGATGCAGAGAGATCCAGCAGCAGCAGTACCGACAGATCGGGTTTTTGCCGGACGCTGCGCCGGTGCACGCGCCACTCCGGCATGCGTCCACACCGCAGCTCGCTGATCGCATGTACCAGCGCATCCAGCTCGAACTCCTCTCCTTCCGGCTGTCGCCGAAGTCGTTGCACGCGGCCTTGCTTGCGGGCTTGCAGCAGTTGCGCCAGTCGGGCAGACAACCGGGATTGAGTGTCCCTTGTTGCCAGCAATACGGACGGATCACCCGCAGGCGGTTCGCGTTCAATAATTCGGCACCATCGCTCGCGGTAGCGGCCGATGCGTGCGTCCCACTCCGGATAGCGCGGCAGAGAGCTATCGTCATTCGCTTCATTCTCTGCGTTACCAGCGGCGACATCGCGTGGGCGACATCGCGTATCCTCATCGGCCCGCAGATCAAAGCGCTGTTCGGTTTCTGCAGCGTTTTCTTCATGAACAAAGCCGCTGTCATCGATGCGCGTCTCTTCCGGAGGCGTCTCGCTGATCCACAGGAAGAGATTGTCGTCACGGTACACCGGCTCGATCACATAGCTCTTGGCATTGAACTGCGCGCGCATTTGTCCGAGGTCGTTGCCCAGTCTGGAGCCCAGCGCTCGCAATACCTGCGGATCGCTGCCATGCTGTTGCGACAGATGGAAAAGCCGTGCGGCTTCCATCACCCAGGGATTCCGATCGTCACGGTGAGGATCGAGCAGCACATGCGACAGCCGCAGCAGCAAGGCGTCGGCACTCGTGCTGTCGCGACCCTGGGGGTCAAAAAACTGCAGCCACAAGGCACGCAAGCCCGGCATCTCTTGAATTGCGAGCTGTTCAATGCGTGCATCTTCCAGCACCCCAATGAGGGCCATCTGCACGGGCTTCAATGCGCCGTGCTCGAAGCGATGTTCCGAATACCGGAGGTGGGCCGCCGCATGAGCCGCCGCTGCGCGGTACAGGTCGCGCAGTGCCTCGCCGCGATGCGAGTGATAGTGACGCGGCAAATGAATGCCCCGCTCGGAGATGAAACCTCGTTGCTGCGTCAGTGGCTTCTCGCTTGCGTGCAGAGCGAACTCCTGATTCCACAGCGCCCGCAGATAAGGGGTCAGGCTGTGGCGCGCCCTGTCCAGTCCGTACAGCGTGCCGCTGTCTGTGCTCATGCTTCAGCCAATGACGCTGGTCACCACGCCCTCCAGTGCCTCCAGCATGTCGGGATCATCACTGATGGGATGTACCAGTGCCATTTGACATGCGGTGACGGGCGCAATGCCGCGCGCAATCAGCGTGGCCGCGTAGACCAGCATGCGCGTTGATGCGCCCTCTTCCAGCCCGTGGCCTTTCAGGTGGCGCATCTTGCCGGCGATGCTGACGAGCGATCGCGCCGTGTGATGATCAATGCCGCCCTCATGCATCACGATGTCGGTCTCGGCCTCCGCATCGGGATAGTGAAAGTCAATCGCGACGAAGCGTTGCTTGGTGGAGGGCTTCAGGTCTTTGAGCAATCGCTGATAACCGGGGTTGTAAGAGATCACCAGCTGAAAATCCGGATGCGCGCGCAGTAGTTCATTCTTGCGATCAAGGGGCAGGCAGCGCCGTGCGTCGGTCAGGGGATGAATTGCGACCACCGTGTCCTGCCGCGCTTCGACCACTTCATCCAGATAGCAGATTGCGCCGGCGCGAGCGGCCAGCGCGAGTGGGCCATCTTGCCAGTACGTGCCATTCGCATCCAGCAGGAAGCGACCGATCAGGTCACTGGCGGTGGTGTCTTCATTGCAGGCGACCGTGATCAGCGGCCGGCCCAGCCGCCAGGCCATGTGTTCGACAAAGCGTGTCTTGCCGCAGCCCGTCGGTCCTTTCAGCATCACCGGCAGGCGCGCCGAGTACGCGGCGTCGAACTGCTGCAGCTCGTCGCGCACGGGCAGGTAATACGGCGGCTCGCTGATCTGATACTGAGCGATGTCGGTGCTTGCCGTGATTGAGGCAGCAGAGGCAGCAGCGTCCATGGTGGCTTTCAAAAACCCAGCCGGCGCGGGAGCATGGCCCCTGCCGGCACACAGGGATAACGCTTATTTGTGAACGGCTTCCGCCGTCGGAATGCCCGGTATCGGACATTCTTCCGTACCGACCATCGGCCGCGTGATCTTCTCAACCATCTCGCGCGTACCTTCCGGATCGTTGATCCATTTCGCATAGAAGTCATACGGGCAGGCAGCGACGCCCTTGCTGTCTTCGCCGGAATTGATCTTGCCGGTATAGCCGCGATGCAGCAGCTTGAACAAATGGTTCTCGGACTGCATGTTCTTGCGCGCATCACGAATCAGCGACATCGACAGCTGCGCATATTGAATGCCCATCTCTTCTTCGCCGCACTCACCCAGCGTGCGGCCGTCGAAACCGATGATGGCCGAGTGACCAAAGTAAGAGTACACACCATCAAAGCCCGCTGCATTCGCCACCGCAACATAGCTGTTATTGGCCCAGGCCATTGCCTTGGCCATCAGCACTTGCTGGTCTTTGGCCGGATACATATAGCCCTGGCAGCGCACGATCAGTTCTGCGCCTTTCATTGCGCAGTCGCGCCAGATTTCAGGATAGTTGCCATCATCGCAGATGATGAGGCTGATCTTCAGGCCTTTCGGACCCTCCGACACATAGGTGCAATTGCCCGGATACCAGCCTTCGATCGGCACCCAGGGCATGATCTTGCGGTACTTCTGCACGATCTCGCCTTTGTCATTCATCAGGATCAGCGTGTTGTACGGCGCCTTGTTCGGATGTTCTTCATGGCGCTCGCCGGTCAGTGAAAACACGCCCCAGACTTTGGCGGAACGGCAGGCTTCGGCAAAGATCTCGGTCTCTTCGCCGGGAATGGCCGAGGCGGTGTCGTACATCTCTTTGGCGTCATACATGATGCCGTGCGTCGAGTATTCGGGAAAGATCACCAGATCCATGCCGGGCAGACCGACTTTCATGCCCTTGATCATGTCCGCGATCTTGCGGCAATTCTCCAGCACCTCGGCCTTGGTGTGCAGACGGGGCATCTTGTAATTGACGACGGCGACACCGACGGTGTCTTTGCTGCTCGAAATATCTCCGTGATACATGCGGATCTCCCGACAAAAAACGATGGGTGTGAATGACAGAAACAAAAATGCTGGTAAATGCTCACGGGCATTTGCCCGACTTGACAGTGATTTGCGCCAATCCGAGGGTGTCGGCGTTCTGTAGTGGAAGCGTAACGTGAGCCAGGGTTGGCCCGGAATAAGTCATTCGACGTACGAATCTGCGGAACGCGCTAGTGCAGTGGGTAGTCGCTGCTTATCGGAACCGTTTTGCCGGTGAGTTACTGACGCTGGAGTGCTGTACTCCATATTGTTCTGACAAAATCCGAAAGGAAAAGCCATGTCCGTTCCATCCGCTGCCTCCTACCGATCATCTTCAGTGGGTTCATCCATCAGCGCTGATCCTCATGATTCTCTGATAAAAGATTTACTTAAACCCAGTGGAGACTTAAGAAAGTTTATTGATCGTGCAGACAGTGAAAAACTGTTTGTTGTAATTATGTATCTTTATGGAAGCAGGTGCATCGTCGATCAGGATGTGAGAATAGCTTATGAGTCCACAAAAGCCCGCATTCGTGCAACCACCAGCGACCAACAATATCCGCAAGTCATGAAAGCACTTAGCCTCGCTTTCAGTGGTGCGATTCTGGATTCTGGCAAATTGGATCCGGTGCTGACAAAAATGCTGCGGGATACGACAGAATCAACACGGAGCTTTGAAGAAAAAAAATCGCAAGTATACGAACTCTATTATATGAACAGCCGTTGTAATGATAGCGTTGTTCATGCATTGCCACTCCCTGTCGCTGAGCGCATCAGCATGATTGAGAACCTTTTGAAGCCCGAAGAACAGAGCTCAAGTTGCGCCATGGGGATAGATCAGTCAAACGATGATGTAAACCCGCATGCGGACAACAGGGAGGATGAAAGCGATTCTAAGGTCGATAGCGAACATTTTTCAGAGGGCAAAAAAATAATGGCGAGCCGTATCGCCGGAACGATTTCTGAGGATTTTGCAAAAAAGCTTGCTGAAGAGATCAATGCAGGAAGTCATCTGAACAAAATTAAAAACCTGCTTGATAACGAGTTGGCAAATTATCGGGCATATAGTCAGAACTCCAGCAGTTCCAGCGTCTCATCGCTTCTGACGACGACGACCACAACAACGACGACCACGACCACTACCACGACGGCTCCCATCACCACCACGACCACCACGACAACAGCCCCCACACCGGCGAGGATCACCAACGGACATTCCGGAATTTCTGCGGACTCTCTGAGCAAAAACAGCGGTCAGCAGATTCTTGCCGATTTTGGCTACCCGTTATCGCTGCAGAAGAAAAATCCCAAAAAATGGAAAGAGGCGGCAAAGCTGGTTGAAAAGTTTTACAAGCACTGCGCGCCTCAGCCGGGAAGCTGTCGCGGGCAACTGATGCAGCTTCGGGCGAGCACATTGAAAGATTCAACCAATGCGTTGTCAATGATTTCTCTGATCAGTAAGAAAGACAAAGAGGTGGGCGCCAGACTGGCCTTTGAAAAAAATATTTCTCCGAACACGGATAAAGCGTTGAGCAAAGCCATCCTGGGGCACTCCGAGGGCTATGCGCAACGACATCCGGAATTATTGGCAGGCAGTTCGCCGGTATCGACGCGTACCACCGTCGACATGATCCGGCCTGATGGGAGTATCGTCACACCCGCCGTCCTGTGCGTGTCATCGCCAGCGCTCGGCAAGAACGGTGCTGAGCTGGCCACGTATCTTCTGCCCGATGGGCGGCTGAATACCGATCTTTACGCCAAGGCCAGACAGGCAATCACCGATCAGGTACTCGTTAATGTGCGGTCATTGAATGCCAATAATGAGCGCAAACGCGTCGTTCTGTCCGCTGCGGGCATGGGCGAATTTATCGCGGGGCTGTCGAAAGAAGATGCCGCGTCGGCGACCAAGCTGGCTGCGAAGGAAATGGCTGATCTGATCACCCAGCTCGGCAAAGACAAGGTATCGGTGGTATATACCGACAAGGACGATCAGGGCGCTTTCTGGAGGCAGGTGAACGAATACCTGGATGAGGGTGCTAGGCCTGCATTCGTCGGCGCTTTGCCCGGAAACTGGGTGGACGACAACGACCTCATCGTCAATTCCACCAGCGGTTTTTATCAGCCCGGACATGGCGGTCAGGCAGGCAAATCACTGGATGGTCAGTTTGGTGACACCCTGCTGTTCGACGCGCATATGCTGAGATCAATTTTCCATTCCGTGGGATTGCGCCCGGCGGATCTTGCCGAATAAAAGGCCATCGTCCTTCGTTCATCGTGTTGTCTCGGCGGAGTGAGGAGTTTGTCACTCTGCCGAGTTACCCAGCCTGCCCACGACCAGCGCCGCTGCCGCGGCGCGGGTTTCCACGCCCAGCTTTACAAAGATATGCTCCAGATGCTTGTTCACCGTGCGTGGGCTCATCCCGAGTATCTCTGCAATGTCGCGATTGGTCTTGCCTTTCGCCACCCAGCTCAGTACTTCCAGCTCGCGCGGCGTGAGTTGATACTGTTGCAGTGAAGGCAGCATCGGCGCCTGCTTTTCTTCGAGTAGCAGCAGGAGTTCACGCTGGCGGCGTGACAGGGTGATGTGCAGCCGAAGATTTTCCTGCTGAACCGCCAGCGGCGCGGGCTCGTCCTCTGACAGTGCCTGTGTCAGCCACTCGCCGACGACGGTTGGCAGCGCTTGCGATGCCGCCTGCGCGCCGGGAAAATATTTTTCCATCCATTCGGCTGCCTGCCGGGTCTGCCACAGCGGCGTGCCATCGGGTTTCAGAGAAATCGCCGCATGTGACACCGCATCAATGGCATGGCGGGCCTGCGACATGATGCGTGCGTTGCGAATATGCGTGGCCACGCGCGCCAGCACTTCGGCGGGCTCGATCGGCTTGGTCACATAGTCGAGGCCGCCTGCCTCGAAGCCTTTGACGACATGCTCGGTTTCGGTGAGCCCGGTCATGAACATCACCGGAACGTGTCGCACGGCGTCTATCTGCTTGATGCGTCGGCAGGTCTCGAAGCCATCGATGCCCGGCATCACCGCGTCCAGCAAGATAATGTCGGGCACCACCATCGTCAGCCGTTCCAGCGCCGACAGGCCATCGGTGGCAACCAGCACGGTATAACCTGCGTCGGACAGCGCATCCGACAGCAGTGCCAGATTGTCAGGCACATCATCGACGATCAGCGCGACGTCACCGTCAAACGTGGTCCACGTCGTCATACATCCACTCCTTCAGACGATGGGTATATTCCGGCAGGCGGAAGCGCTCTACCAGAGAGCGCAGCTCGGTGCAGAACGGCGCATACAGGGAACTTTTCTTTTCTATGCGGTCGAGTTCCGCATGAATGCCTTTCACGAAACCCATGGCGCCCAGCTCTGCCAGACGCGCGAGCGTGGCGCGCGGCGGAATCAGTCGCACGGACTGCGCCGCAGAGGCTTGGGGCGAGATGGCCGATGTCCATTCAATACCCAGATGCAGCTTCAGCTTGGACAACAGGTCGGCCAGCATGAATGGTTTGGCGATGAAATCGTTGCAGTACATGCTGTCGCTCTGCCGCGCAGTTGGATCAAACACATTGGCCGACACAATGATGATGGGCAGCTCGCCGTGCCCGCTCTCACGCAAACGGCGGCAGACTTCCCAGCCATCCATGCCCGGCATCGCGATGTCCATCAGCAGCAGATCAGGACGATGCTGCTCCACGGCAGCGAGGCAGGCAGGGCCGCTGTCTGCTTCGATAATCTCGAAGCCCAGCGGCGAGAGCATCTCTTTGAGCACGATGCGCTGTGATGCCTGATCGTCGGTGACCAGCAGACGTTTGCGTGCGCCGCTATAGCCCGTGGCCAGCAGGGTCGTCTCATCGCGCTTGAGCGGCTGGCGCACTTCACGCAGATACAGTCGCAGCCTGAACACGCTGCCCTTGCCCAGCGTGCTGGTGACGCTCAGTTCGCCGCCCATGATGTGCGCCAGCATGTTCGATATCGCCAGCCCTAGGCCCGTGCCGATTTCCTTGCGCTGATTCGCCGAGTCGCTGCGCTCGAAGGGCAGGAATACGCGCGCGACATCCTCTTCCGAAATGCCGATGCCGGTGTCTTCCACCTCGAAAGTCGCGATCTCGCGCGAGTACGTCACACGCAGCGTCACCGCGCCGCGGTCGGTGAACTTGACCGCATTGGCCAGCAGATTGATCAGGATCTGGCGCAAACGCTTTTCATCGGCATGCACGGCCTGAGGAATGCGACCGGCCTCGACAAAATGAAAGCCGAGGCCTTTCTGCGCCGCCTGCGGCGCGACCATCTGCACGATCTGATCGAGAAAATCGCGCAGCGGCAGCTGGCCGGTGTCCAGCCGCATTTTTCCAGCTTCAATGCGGGCGATGTCGAGCATGCCATCGATCAGCGACAGCAGATGCTCGCCGCTGCGCCGGATCACGCTGATCGCATTTTGGCGATGCACAGGAATCGCAGGGTCTGCCTGCAATATCTGCGCATAGCCGAGAATGCTGTTCAGCGGTGTGCGCAGCTCATGGCTCATGCCCGTCACAAAGCGGCTCTTGGCCATGTTGGCGGCCTCGGCACGGTCTTTGGCGCGCTGCAGCTCGGCATCGGTCTGTCGGTGGGCGTCGATTTCGGTCAGCAGTAACTTGGTCTGTCGCTCGGATTCCTGCTGTGCAGAGTGACGGCTGGTCGCGGTCAGCACCAGCCACCAGGTCCCTATGCCGGTCATCAGAAAGAATGCGGCGAACAGCTTGATGAACAAGTCGCGCAGGTCGGTATCGGTGTACACCGGCGCCTGCATCACCGATGGCAATTCAAGGAAATAGATCGCCGCCAGCACCGCACCCAGCACTGCTGTGAACAAACCCAGCATCAGCAGGTATTTGCCGACATCCGTGTTCAGTTGCCGCATCAGGGAAGCGGGCAGCAGCGCGCTGCCAAAGCGATTCAGCTGCGCCGGCAGCGCAGCGTCCGGCTTGCACCGGTCTTCGCAGCGCGCATCCAGCGAGCAGCAGAGCGAACAGATATTGCCGTCGTAGGCAGGGCAATGAGCGACATCCGCCGGTTCGAACGGGTTGTCGCAGATCACGCATTGCAGATGACCGCACACCGCCGCCGCTTCCGGAGCGCGCGCGAGATAGTAGCGTCCGCCTGTTGCCAGCGCGATCAACGGCGCGACGACCAGCGAGGTGAGCAGTGCGATGAAAGGCGAGAGGGCACGCGCGAGATCGCCGAACAGGCCTAGCAAGGCCAGCATGGCCAATACGGTGGCGGCCAGCATCGCGCCAACGCCCACCGGATTGATGTCATACAGATGGGCGCGCTTGAACTCGATGTGCCGGGGCGAGAGTCCGAGCGGCTTGTTGATCAGCAGGTCGGCCAGTACGGCGCCTATCCAGGAAATGGCGACCATCGAGTAAATCGTCAGCACTTCCTTGAGCGCGGCGAAGACGCCGATCTCCATCAGCAGAATGGCAATCACGACATTGAATATCACCCAGACCACCCGCCCCGGATGACTATGCGTCAGTCGCGCAAAGAAATTCGACCAGGCGAGCGAGCCGGCATAGGCGTTCGTGATGTTGATTTTCACCTGAGAGACGATCACGAAGAGGGCGACTGCACCGGCGATCCAGCGCGGATCAGAAAACACATAGCTGAACGCGACCAGATACATCTGCGTCGGCTCGACCGCATGCGACACATCGATGCCGTGATCGATCACGAGAAAGGCGAGCAGCGCGCCCCCCAGCATCTTCGCCGCGCCCATCACGATCCAGCCGGGACCTGCGAGCAGCAATGCGGTCCACCAGCGGCGGCGATTGTGTTCACCCGCTTCCGGCAAAAAGCGCAGATAGTCGACCTGCTCGCCGATCTGTGCAATGAGCGAGAAAACCACCGTCGCGGCCGAACCGAACAGCAGCCAGTCAAAATGCCCGGCCTCCGGCACGCCTGCGGTGTAATGCATCAGACGCGCGGGAGCCCCCGGCTCCTGCCACAGCACGGCCGCAAACGGCAGCACCATCAGCACCAGCCAGACCGGCTGCGTCCAGGCCTGCACTTTGCCGATCATGGTCACGCCATGGAGCACCAGTGGTATCACCACCAGTGAGCACAGCACATAACCCCACGCCAGCGGAATGCCGAAAGCCATCTGCACGGCTTGCGCCATGATCGAGGCTTCCAGCGCAAAAAAGATGAAGGTAAAGCTCGCATAGATCAGCGAGGTGATGGTCGAACCGATATAGCCAAAGCCTGCGCCGCGGGTCAGCAAGTCCATGTCGACGCCGTACTTCGCGGTGTAGTAGCTGATCGGCAGGCCGGTCAGGAAGATCAGCACCGAGACCACCGCGATGGCCCATAGCGCATTGGTAAAGCCAAAGGACAGGGTGATCGCCGCGCCAATAGCCTCCAGCGCCAGAAAAGAGACGGCGCCTAACGCGGTGTTGGCGATCCTGAATTCCGACCATTTGCGAAAGCTCTTCGGCGTGTAGCGCAACGCATAGTCTTCCAGCGTCTCGTTGGCGACCCAGGTGTTGTAGTCGCGGCGGCTTTTGACGATGCGCTGTACGGAGGAGGAGTTCACAGGCGGGCTTGAAATCATTGAGCTGACTTCTCAGCAATTTCTGCACCAGCATCACCCTCAAGAACCGATGAAGCCGCCGATCACAGTGAAAAATCACTGACGCCGCGTCTGCGTCAAATGACGTACGCATGGCGCGCATATCACCCATCACAAACGCGGATGTCTTGCGCACCTTGGCGGTGCGACGGCGGTATGCGCCTTCACCACCTTGGCGCAAGCGGTGGCGGTTGCGACGCGAAGCTTTCGCCTCATTGTGGGGCGTTCATCCCTTCCCTTTGTTTGCTTCGCTCGGTGCGAAGCGGCGTAACGCAGGTCCCCACACACCCGTACACCTCGCGAATGCGCATGCGTACGTCAAACAGCGTATTGCTGCGATGCGCCAGCCAAAACTACTCTCGCTCCACGCCCTGCAAAGACGGCCGTGCATCACAGGCTGCATCGACCTCTGCCAGCAAGGCTCCGGGCAGTCTCCTCTGTCAATTCTGTGTAATGCCATCGTGTGAAAGGAACATCGCATGTCTGATCAATCCATCAAATCTGCAGGTCGTCGCAAAGTCCTCAAGGGACTTGCTGCCACCGCAGCTGTCGCGCTGCCGGGCTTCTCGTTGGCCGCACCGCCCGCGACTGCTGCAATCAACACCACCAAACTGGCAGTCACCGACACCGAAGTGATCGTCGGTCAGTTGCATTCAGCGACCGGCACCATGGCGATCTCCGAGACGGGCTCGATTCAGGCAGAGCGTCTGGCGATCGAGCAGATCAATGCCATGGGCGGCATCCTCGGCCGCAAGATCAAGATCATTCAGGAAGACGGCGCCTCTGACTGGCCAACCTTCGCCGAGAAAGCCAAGAAGCTGCTGTCCAACGACCGTGTCGCCGCCATCTTTGGTTGCTGGACCTCGGCATCGCGCAAAGCCGTGCTGCCCGTCGTTGAGAAAGAAAATGGTCTGCTCTACTACCCGACCTTCTATGAAGGCCTTGAGCAGTCGAAGAACGTGATCTACACCGGGCAGGAAGCGACGCAGCAGATCCTCGCCGGCCTTGACTGGGTCGTGAAAGAGAAAAAGGCCAAGAAATTCTTCCTCGTCGGTTCGGACTACATCTGGCCGCGCACGTCGAACAAGATCGCGCGCAAGCACATCGAGAACGTGATCAAGGGCGAGGTCGTCGGTGAAGAGTACTACCCGCTGGGTAATACGCAGTTCGGCTCGCTGATCAACAAGATCAAGCTGAAGAAACCGGATGTCGTGTTCGTTGACGTGGTCGGCGGCTCGACCGTCGCTTTCTTCAAGCAGCTGAAAGCGGCGGGCGTGACGGGCAAGACGCAAGTCGTGCTGACGCTGTCGGTGACGGAAGACGAGATGCTCGGCATCGGCGGCGAGAACGCCGAAGGTTTCTATTCGTCGATGAAGTATTTCCAGTCACTCGACAACCCGAACAACAAGAAATTTGTTGAGGCTTTCAAGGCCAAGTATGGCCCGAATGCAGTGATCGGCGACGTGACCCAGGCAGCCTACCTCGGCCCGTGGCTTTGGAAAGCAGCAGTCGAGAAAGCCGGCTCCTTCGACGTGGACAAGGTCGTTGCTGCATCACCCGGCATCGAACTCAAGACCGCCCCGGAAGGCTACGTGAAGCTGCATGAGAACCATCACCTGTGGTCCAAGACCCGCATCGGTGAAGTGCAGAAGAACGGCCAGTTCAAGGTGATCTACGAATCCGGCCTGATCGAGCCGAACCCGTTCCCGAAGGGCTATCAGTAATCCGCACGACGGTGAATTGCGCGCGCAAGCAGCGCAATTCACCGGTTGTATGTGTCATCACCACCGCAGTACCACTGCAGCAAAGCGCACAGCACACAAGGAGTCAACATGGACTGGTTATCTGAATTTGGCGGCATCCTGATGATGCAGGGATTTAACGGGCTGTCATTCTTCTGCGTGCTGCTGCTGATGGCGCTGGGCCTGGCGATCATCTTTGGCCAGATGGGCGTGATCAATATGGCGCATGGCGAGTTCCTGACCATTGGCGCGTATTCCACTTATCTGTTGTCCAAGCTGACCACCGATTACGCCCCCGAGCTGCAACCTTATTACTTTTTTGGTGCGATCGCGCTGGCATTCGCCGTGGCCTATGTCGTGGGCTACTGGGTCGAGCGCCTGATGATTTCGCATTTGTACAAGCGCCCGCTCGACACGCTGCTGGCCACCTGGGGCTTGTCGCTGATCATGCAGCAGATTTTCCGTTCGACCTTTGGTCCGAAAGAAGTCACGGCCACGCTGCCGGACTGGCTGATGGGGTCGGTGCAGCCGTTCGAGGGCGTCGATATTCCATTGAACGGCCTCTTCATCATGGCGATGACAGCCGTGCTGACGGGCACCATTTTTGTCCTGCTGTATCGCTCGCGCTGGGGCCTGCAGGTGCGCGCCACCATGCAGAACCGCATGATGTCCGGCGCGGTGGGCATCAACACACGCAAGGTCGACCGCACGACATTTGCACTCGGCTGTGGTGTCGCTGGTGTGGCCGGTGCGGCGTTCACCACCATCGGCTCGACCGGCCCGACCTCCGGCTCGCTGTACATCGTCGATACCTTCCTGACGGTCGTATTCGGCGGCGCACAGAGCCTGATCGGCACCATCGTCTCGGCCTTCGCGATTGCGCAGACACAGTCGACTACTGAATTCTTCATGACCGGCTCGCTGGCCAAGGTGCTCACGCTGTCGATCGTGATCCTGATCCTGCTGATGCGTCCGCAAGGCCTGTTCGCCGTCAAGGTCCGCAAGTAATTCCTGAATCTCAAGAAAGGACCCGAAATGAACTCTGCATTTCAGAAAGTCTTGGGCGGCAAGGAGGGGACCATCGGTCTGCTCGTGCTGTGCGCCCTGCTGTTCGTGATCTTCCCGCTGGTGTTGAACAGTTTTCGCCTCAACATGGTCGGCAAGTATCTGTCGTATGCGTTTGTCGCAGTGGGCCTTGTGCTCTGCTGGGGCTATGGCGGCATTCTGTCACTGGGTCAGGGCGTGTTCTTCGGCTCGGGCGGCTATTGCATGGCGGCGTTCCTGAAGCTCGAAGCGTCTGACCCCGAGAGCACCAAGATTCAGTCCACGCCCGGCATTCCCGACTTCATGGACTGGAACCAGATCACGGAGCTGCCGGCGATCTGGTTGCCATTCAAGAGCCTGCCGCTGACATTCATTCTGGTGATGGCGGTACCCATGGTGCTGGCCTTTATCGTCGGCATCTCGATGTTCAAGCGTCGTGTCGGTGATGTGTACTTCTCCATCGTGACGCAGGCAATTGCTGCAATTCTGACGATCCTGATCATCGGCCGTCAGGGCTGGACGGGTGGCGTGAATGGCATCACCGATCTGAGAACCCTGCTTGGCTGGGATATCCGCACCGACAACGCCAAGCTGATTTTGTACTACGTCTGCTGTCTGCTGCTGGTCGCTTGCATCTTGTTCGGTCGCTACGTGCTCAGCTCCAAGCTGGGCCGGCTGCTGGTGGCGATGCGTGACAAGGAAGAGCGCGTGCGTTTTTCCGGCTATGACGTGGCGAATTTCAAGGTGTTCACCTTTGTGGCTGCGGCCGGCATCTCGGCAATCGGCGGTGCGATGTTCACGCTGCAGGTGGGTTTCATGTCGCCCTCATTCGTCGGCATCGTGCCTTCGATCGAGATGGTGATCTTCGCGGCGGTCGGCGGTCGCATGTCGCTGCTCGGCGCGGTGTACGGCACGCTGCTGGTCAGCTATGGCAAGACGTACTTTTCCGAGACGTTGCCTGAACTCTGGTTGTTCCTGATGGGCGGCCTGTTCATCGCGGTGGTCATGTACTTCCCGAACGGGATCGCGGGGCTGTGGGAAAGCCATGGCAAGAAGCTGCTGGCCAGGCTGACCGGGAAAACCGAACACAAGCCTGTGGCGGCTCCTCGGTCTGCGAGTTCATCCAGCGCAGCGAGCAAAGAAATCCAACTGACCGGCCTGGAGGTAACGAAATGAGCAGCGCAGCCATCGGTGGCATCACCACCAACCGTCCGGTACTGGCGATCGAAGGTCTGACCGTGTCTTTCGATGGATTCAAGGCGGTCGATGATCTGAATCTCTATGTGGACCGCAATGAAGTGCATGTGGTGATCGGCCCGAATGGCGCCGGCAAGACCACGCTGCTTGATCTCATTTGCGGCAAGACCAAGGCGACGTCGGGAAGCATTCAGTTCAAAGATATTGAACTGACCAAGCTCTCGGAGCACCAGATCGTGCATTCCGGCGTGGGGCGCAAATTCCAGACGCCGTCGATCTATGAGGCGCTGACCGTGTTCGAAAACCTGGAGATGTCTTTCCCGCGCGGCCGCGGCGTGTTTGGCGCGCTGACCTTCCAGCGGACTCAGGACGTGATCGATCGTGTGCATCAGGTCGCGAATGACATCTTTCTCACGGATTTTCTGGAGATGACAGCCGATCTGCTCTCGCACGGCCAGAAGCAGTGGCTGGAGATCGGGATGCTGCTGATGCAGGAGCCCGAGCTGCTGATGCTCGATGAGCCGGTGGCTGGCATGTCGGTCTCCGAACGCGAAAAAACCGCCGAACTGCTCGCTCGCATCAGCAAAGGCCGCTCGGTCGTGGTGATCGAGCACGACATGGAATTCGTGAAATCGATCGCGCACAAGGTCACGGTGCTCCATCAGGGCAAATTGCTTGCCGCCGGCAGCATGGAAGCCGTGCAGAACAACCCCAAGGTCATTGAAGTCTATCTGGGCCATTGACACGCTTTGGCATTCACACGGAGGCAACTATGTTCAACGTCACCCATCTCGCATCCGGATATGGCCAGAGTCAGGTCATTCACGACCTGAGCTTCGCTGTCGGCAAACAGGAAATCGTTGCCGTCATGGGCCGCAATGGCATGGGCAAGACCACGCTGTTCAAGACGCTGATGGGCATTCTGCCCACGCGCGGCGGCAGCGTGACCATTGATGGCACCGAGATCTCGGCCATGGAGAGCCATGACCGTGTCGCCAATGGCATCGCCTATGTGCCGCAGGGGCGGATGATCTTCCCCAGCATGACGGTACTGGAGAACATTCAGACCGGCTTGCCGGCATCGGCGAACGGCAAGGTGCCCGACGAGCTGTATGCCTTGTTCCCGGTGTTGTATGACATGAGAGGCCGTCGTGGCGGCAACCTGTCAGGTGGTCAGCAGCAGCAGCTGGCGATCGCGCGCGCGCTGGCGACGAATCCAAAAGTGCTGCTGCTCGATGAGCCGACCGAAGGCATACAACCGTCGATCATCAAGGACATCGCGAAGAGCCTGAAAGAGATCCGCAAGATCCGCGAGCTGACCATCGTCGTGTCAGAGCAGGTGCTGTCCTTCACGATGGAGATTGCCGATCGCTTCTTCGTGATCGACAAAGGCCGCTTCGCTTACGAAAACACGCGAGCGAACGTGGATGAGGCAACGATTAGCCGTTACCTCTCGGTGTAAGCACCTCGATTGCGAAGGATCTGCTCCGGTCAATCGCAGCACGGCCGGCTTTTCGCGCCTGACACAGCAGAGCAAAGAATGGCAGGCGCACTTCTCATGATTTCCGATTCATGAACACTGATTAAAAAAGGAAATACCATGGCTGACACATTAATCAAGGTTGACCTGAGCAAGCCGGCAACCTCCAATGAAATGGTGCACAACCGCTGGCACCCGGACATTCCCATGGCGTGCTGGGTGAAGCCGGGCGACGAGTTCATTCTTGAAACCTATGACTGGACCGGCGGCTTCATCAAGAACAACGACAGCGCGGATGATGTGCGCGATATTGATCTGTCGACCGTTCATTACCTGTCCGGCCCGGTGGGCATCAAGGGCGCAGAGCCGGGCGATCTGCTCGTCGTCGATCTGCTCGACATCGGTGCCAAGCAAGATAGCCTGTGGGGCTTCAACGGCTTCTTCAGCAAGAAGAACGGCGGCGGCTTCCTGACCGATCATTTTCCGCAAGCGCAGAAATCGATCTGGGATTTCCATGGCATGTTCACCAGCTCGCGCCATGTGCCGGGTGTGCAGTATGCGGGCCTGATTCATCCCGGCCTGATCGGCTGTCTGCCGGATAAAAAAATGCTCGACATGTGGAACGAGCGCGAGGTCGATTTCATCGCGACCCAGCCGGACCGCGTGCCGCCACTGGCCAACCCGCCGTTTGCGTCCACCGCGCATATGGGCAAGCTGACCGGCGATGCCAAGGCCAAGGCCGCTGCGGAAGGCGCGCGCACCGTGCCACCGCGCGAGCATGGCGGCAACTGCGACATCAAGGATTTGTCGCGTGGTTCGAAAATTTTCTTCCCGGTCTATGTCGATGGCGCGGGCCTGTCGGTCGGCGACCTGCACTTCTCGCAGGGCGATGGCGAGATCACTTTCTGCGGCGCGATCGAAATGGCCGGGTGGGTGCACATGCGCGTGAACCTGATCAAGGGTGGCATGGCGAAGTACGGCATCAAGAACCCGATTTTCAAGCCCAGCCCGATCACCCCGACCTACAACGATTACATCATCTTCGAGGGCATCTCGGTTGATGAACAAGGCAAGCAGCATTATCTGGATGTGCATGTCGCCTATCGTCAGGCGTGTCTGAACGCGATCGAATATCTGAAGAAATTCGGCTATTCGGGTGCGCAGGCCTACTCGATTCTTGGCACAGCGCCGGTGCAGGGACATATCAGCGGCGTGGTCGACATACCGAATGCGTGCGCGACGCTCTGGCTGCCGACGCAGATCTTCGATTTCGACATCAACCCGAGTGCCGCCGGTCCCATCAAGCATATCGATGGCTCGGTGCAGATGCCGCTGTCACCAGACAGATAAGCCGCCAACGACTGGACACCACCATGCCCACTTACGACTATGAATGCCCCAGCTGCGGCAGCTTCGATGCGATCCGCAGCATCTCCGCAAGGAATGATCCTGCGGCGTGCCCCGCGTGCGGGACAGCCTCGCCTCGCGTAATCGTGGCGAGTGCCGGACTGGCTTACCTTGACGGCACCACCGTCAAGGCCATGGAGACCAATGAGCGCGCGCGCCACGAGCCGCACAGCTCAAAGAACTATGTCGGTCACCGGCATCCGGCCGGCTGCGGATGCTGCTCCTCGTCGAAGAAGACCACCACGGTCCGAGGCCG
>JACCDP010349226.1_pt1 | contig 38638 bp, 46 predicted proteins | sample 7445841 | NCBI WGS metagenome assembly JACCDP01 (sample SAMN15323441, study PRJNA562643) | freshwater metagenome | isolation source: river surface water | place: USA:Blue River Watershed | collected 2017-08-17 | reverse complement strand
TCACCGCTGGGGGCGCTGGTGCAACCCATACACCCCTCCCGGCTATTATGAGACCCTAGCCATCCAACGCCGCACTTGTGAGCGGTGCAACGCAACCCAGCAACGCACAGTGTAGGGAGAAGAGCGATGGCTAATCCCCCTTGGCATGGCGGGAACAAGATCCCCGACAGCTATCTCAAGAAATTCCTACCTTCGCAGGGTAATGAGGCGGACCCTGAGATGTCGTATGAACTACGCCTCTTCATTGATCATATGGGAGATGAGAGATGCCACAAGAAGTTGCAATCGGAGCAATCGCATTGCTGACAGTGGGCGGGATTTACCTGCTCTGGGTGAACGCCGGCCTGCGCAAGCAGCTCGAGGCTTTGAATGACGAGTATCACACGCTGGTTGATCGCGACCCCAAGACTGGGCGTTTCGTGAAAAGCATGCGCACCTTGAAGCGGGATTGATGCGCCCGCTGTATGAGACACAAGAAGACTTAGACCGGGAGCGAAAGACCGCACGCTATTTTGGAAGCGTGACTGATTCGGTCCCGGTCAAGTTACCAATCAACGCTCATGCTGATTACATCATGGTTCGGGAGGGCGAAGCCAAGGCTGTTGTAGAAATAAAATGCAGGAATAACAGCAGGTTAGCTTACGATACTTACATGATATCGAAGCATAAGTATGAGGGCCTCCTCTCATGGGAGGGCTTTGGTCTCAAGCCAATCCTTTTAGTTTCGTGGACGGACTCTGTCGGATTTATTTCACTGCCCTGTCCGCACACCATATCAACTGGTGGGCGTCGAGATCGTGGTGACATACAAGATATTGAGACCGTCGTTCATATCGAGATTTCTCATTTCAAATTGATCTGAGAATAATTTTTATCCCCGTTGACAGGGAGCGATTCGTCGCTCCATGATCAGCCCCCTGCTGTGACGGCAGTAGATGGAGAGAGGTATATGAATCCGATATATTTGACCCACGCTTTCTGCGAAGGTAGAAAGCTATGACCGGGAACCGTGGGAATGTCCAAGGCACGCCTAAACACCACGGAGTCTCGACAGGCGGCGTTACCTTTCCGCGCCCTCGACGACCCGTCACCTCCCGGTCCTACTCCATCCGAGATGTCAAGGACCGCTTGACGCCTGCTTACATCTACACCTTGTGTCAGGACTGGCTGCCCGATGGCAGGAAGCAGGGCTCGTGGTGGGTGTGCAATACACCTTGGCGCGACGACCACAACCCTTCGCTCGGGGTATCATTAACGACTGGATATTGGCGCGATTTCGCGACCGGAGAGAAGGGGGACATGATCGATCTGTCGATGAAGATCTTTGGCGACTCATTCGCTGAGACAATCGATGGGTTCGCAGAGATGCTGGGGTTGAGAGATGCGTAAGGTTGACCTCAGCAAAGCCGTTGAACCCAAGGACATAACAAAGCCTGAGCCCGTCGTCACACCGATGCCGGAGCCAGTGCAAATACCGGAGGAACTGAAGAAGCTAGGCGAGCCATCGACCATGTGGATCTACCGCATGGCGGACGGAAACGCATTCGGCGCAGTCGCTCGGTGGGATCCGCCGGGCCATCGCAAGATCGTGCGCCCGATCATTTGGAATGGGAAGAAGTATGTCACCGCTGGTTTCGGTGACACGCGCCCGCTCTACAACAGTGAGTTGCTTGCGGCATCCCCGCTTGCGACTGCGCTTGTCGTTGAAGGAGAGAAGGCAGCCGTCGGTGCGCAGCGTTTCCTGCCTGAGGGCTGGATCATTACGACATGGCAGGGTGGATCGAAGGCTTGGCAGAAGACTGACTGGAGCCTGATGAATGGCCGCAGCGTGGTCATCTGGCCAGACAATGACGGTGCCGGCATCGAGGCAGCGGACGAGATCCGCGTGCATCTGTCACGCATGGGTGTGCGCAGCAGCACTGTGGCTGTGCCATCCGCCATGCCAGACGGCTGGGATCTGGGTGACGAGCTGCCGCCAAAGGTAACGTCAGACATCATTCAGCAGTTGCTCAAGCGCGCGCTGCGTGATGCAACGCTGGTAGATGAGGACAGTGTCCCCGAGGACATTGAGATCCCGCAGGAGGAAGAGAACTTAGACCTGTGGCCTGAGCGTCTCTATCGTCCCGTCGGATACGGCAAGCGTATCTTCTATCTCATGACCGCCGAAGGCGAGCTGGTCGAAGAGTGGCGTGGCTCTACGCTCATGTCTGAGCAGGGCCTGATGGAGATCGTGGGCGACGAGCAGATCTGGTTCTATCACCCGCAGAATGCAGGCAAGAAGAAGGGGATCAATTGGACTGGCATCGGAGCCAGCATTATCAGTGAGTGCCGCAAGGCTGGGGTCTATGACCCGACGCTCATTCGTGGGCGTGGTGTGTGGCTCGACCCTGATCGCAAGGGCGCTGACCGTGTGGTGCTGAACAGCGGCGACCAGCTCATGTTCTCCCGGGATGGTAACGCTCCGGCGCGGGTGCCTTACGTGCAGTTCAAGTCTCCTTGGATCTACGAGAAGGAACGTGACCTGATCCGTGAGGTATCGGGCAACGTGAACTTTACCGATCCGCTGACAGACACAGAAGGCTATGCCATCCGTGAGCTGTGCGACATGGTTCGCTGGGAGAGTCCGGTCTACGGGCAGCTTCTGGCTGGCTGGATCGCAACGGCCATCGTCTGTGGTGCGCTACCTTGGCGCACACACGCATGGGTTACGGGCAATCAAGGCTCAGGTAAGACGACGGTCATCAACGAGATCGCTGGCGCGTGCATCGGTTCGGTTGGCATCTATCCAATGGGTGCCACGACTGAAGCCGGCATCCGTCAGGCTGTCGGTAACGACGCTCTGCCTGTGATCTTCGACGAGTCCGAGGGGCAGAAGGGTATGGAGGAACGGCGTCAAGCTGTCATCCAGCTCATGCGTCAGGCTTCATCCGAAGGTCGTGGCCGCATCATGAAGGGGACGGCAGGGCATAGCGCAGTCGCGTTTACCATGCGGTCATCGTTCTTGATGTCGTCAATCGGCGTGGGCCTGAAGGAAGCTGCTGACCTTACCCGTACTGTGGTGCTGACGATCAAGCCGCTCGAGGCGTTCAGCTATGGCGAACGGCAGAAGCTCGAGGATCAGTGGCAGCGGTTCCTTTCGCTGGCTCACGGCATGCGCAAGGACACGCCGCAACGGCTGCTGTCTCGGCAGATGCGTAACATCTTCACGCTGAAGTCCAACATCGAGGTCTTCAAGGAAGTGATCGCATCCACGCTGGGCAATCGCCGTCTCGGTGACCAGCTCGGCACATTGCTGGCTGGGTCGTACTCGCTGATCTCAACACGCAAGGTGACGCGCCCGCTGGCTGAGAAGTATCTCGACAACTATGACTGGTCGGAGTTCACGCAGGTGAAGGCAGTGCGCGAAGACATGGCTCTGCTGCAACACATCTGCGGTAAGATCATCAAGGCCGAGACCCGTAACGGAACGCAAGACCGTGCGGTTGGCGAGCTTATCTATGGGTTGCTGTATCCGCACACGGACGACACGCTCAACCCAACGCTCGCAGAGCAGACGCTGTCGCGCTACGGCCTGCGCATGGAGACGGACAAGTCAGGCATCTGGGTGGCAACCGGGATACCCGCACTCGACCAGCTCATGCGCAGCTCTGACTATTCGGAGGGCTGGCAAAAGGTTCTCGCTCGCCTGCCGAACTGCAAACGCAGTGACGGGCCAATGCGCTTTCGTGGTCAGAACAGCAGGGCTATCTTCATCCCCATGATGGAATGGCCTTTGGGGAACGAGAATGTCTAAGAAGAAACCCGCTGCTGTTGCAGCTCACCGCTACGCAATTGCTCAGCTCATGGCCTCGAGATGGGATGAGGATTATCTCCAGTCGCGCACGACTGAGGATGTCATGCGGGCGTATGGTCTGACGATTGATCAGGCCACACGCCTGCTCGATGGCGAGAAGCTGAAGCGGAGTAAGAGATGAAGCTGCGCGATTACCAAGAGCGCGCCATTAATGAAGTCAGGGATAGCTTTCGGATGGGCAACCGGCGCGTGTTGCTGGTCAGCCCGACTGGTTCAGGCAAGACGCTTATGTTTAGCTGGATCTCGGCTGGCATGGCGCGCAACGACAAGCGGATCACCATCATTGCGCACAGGCGTGAGCTGCTGAAGCAGATCAGCAAGGCGCTTCACGCTGTGAATGTGCGCCATTCCATCCTCGCAGGTGGAACAGTTGGCATCCCGCGCACCAATGTTGTGGTCGCATCCGTCTTCACTCTGGCCAAGCGACTGTCGAAATATCCAGCCCCTGACCTGATCATCGGGGACGAGGCGCACCACTTCACGCCTGACTCCACATGGGGCAAGGTTGTGCAGGCATTCCCCAATGCCCGCGTATTGGGCGTCACAGCCACGCCTGAGCGCCTCGATGGCAAAGGGCTTGGTCTTCTATTCGATGACATGGTGATGGGGCCTACGGTGGCTGAGCTTACCGAGCAGGGGTTCCTTTCCCCGGCTGAGGTCTACGCCCCGAGCAAGCCGGACCTGACCAAGGCGCGCACCCGCATGGGTGACTACGTCACAGCGGATCTTGAGGAGACGATGGACAAGCCGTCCATCACCGGCAGTGCCGTCACCCATTACCGCAAGCTGGCCGACGGCAAGCGGGCAATCGCCTTCTGCGTCAGTATCAAGCACGCCAAGGACGTGGCTGCTGACTTCATAGCCGCAGGCTATCGTGCCTCGCATATCGACGGGGGCATGGATGATAAGGAACGTGACGGCGTGCTGGCCAAGTTCGAGACGGGCGAGATCCAGATCCTGACGAGCTGCGATCTGGTGAGCGAGGGCTTCGACCTTCCCGCTGTCGAGGTGGCCATCATGCTACGGCCAACCAAGTCCCTGTCTCTGTATCTCCAGCAGGCCGGGCGTGCCATTCGCATCAGCCCGGGCAAGGAGAAGACTGTCATCCTCGATCACGCCGGCAACACCAAGATGCACGGCTTCATCGATGAGCCACGTGACTGGGTGCTGACCAGTGAGAACGCACGCAAGAAGCGCACGGACGGCGAGACGCCGCCTGCTGTACGCAGTTGCCCTGCCTGCTTTGCCATGCACAGACCGATGCCCGTGTGTCCGAAGTGCGGCCATATCTATCAGGCCAAAGGCCGGAAGGTGGAGCAGAGGGATGGCGAGCTGGTTCAGATCTCGAGGGCTGATGATGCACGCATGGCCGCTAAAGAGGTTGACCTGTCGCGCCGGTTCAATACGCTACGGAATGTGGGAAAAAGCAGGGGGTATCAATACCCTGACAAGTGGGCGTTCAATGTGATCTGTGGTCAGGAGTCAGCCCGGTTGGCGAAGATTAGGTCAGCACACGGGGGCGTCACGACGAATGGTCTGACAGTGGAAGAGAGGTCGAGGATATGGAACGCGACGATTGGGAAGATGCAGAAGAGTTCGTAGAGGTTACGGTCCCGACCGAGCTGGTCAAGCGCGTGGTCGAGGCGATCAGTAACGTGATGATCGACTGGGAAGATGAGCAGCGGGCAGCCGGCATAGAGTTCAACGCGCTCATCGGCACCAGCGCTGTCCACATGGCTATGCAATTCATCGACAGGTGCATGGAGCGCCTGCCAAATGAGACGATGCAATGAGCAATAAGAAGCTGAAGATTGCGGTGTATGCTATCTCCAAGAATGAGGAGAAGCACGTCGCTCGCTTCTGCGAAGCGGCCAAAGAAGCGGACCTGATTGTCATCGCTGACACTGGCAGCACGGATGCAACAGTCGAGCTGGCAAAGAAACATGGCGCGATTGTCCATAACATCCTCGTAACGCCTTGGCGGTTTGACGTTGCCCGCAATACAGCACTGTCGCTGTTGCCGGGGGACGTGGACATCTGCGTGTCTATGGATCTGGATGAAATCCTACAGCCGGGCTGGCGTGATGTGATTGAGAAGGCGTGGAAGGAAGGCACGACCCGCATCGCCTATAACTTTGATAACGGGGATCAGCTTCCCTTCATGCAGAACAAGATCCACGCGCGCTCAGGTTATGTGTGGAAGTGGATATGCCACGAGTGGCCAATGCCTGACCGCATCGAGGAAGTGTGCGTGGATGTTGACTTCGTCATGGCGAAGCACAAGCCAGACGTGAGCAAGAGCCGGAAGCAGTATCTGGATTTGATATACGCATGCGCGACAGAAGAGCCTGATAGCGCCCGGCATTCTACATATTATGCGCGCGAGCTTTATCAGCAGGGCTTTTATGAGCAGTCTCTCGCTGAGTTCACACGATTGCTAACCCTTAAAGAAACAATCCTTCCTGCTGACAGGGGCTACGCATATAGGATGATGTCTCGTGTCTCTCATCATCTGGGTAAATCTGAAGACGCGCTAACCTACGCTCGCAAGTGTACCCTCGAAGACCCGCACACCCGTGAGTCATGGTGCACCCTGTCTTGGGAATGCAGCGTACAAGGGCTGTGGCCAGAATCTTTGAGTGCGGCAATGACTGCGCTCAGCATCAAGGAACGTGTGAACGCCAACAATAATGAAGACGATGCGTGGATGCACACGCCCCATGAGTTGGCAGCAAAGGCGTATGAGAACCTTGGCGTTCCTCACTTAGCTAAAGCACATGCGCAGATGGCTAAGTCATTCAAAGAAAAGGAAAACCCTGATGAGCGAAGCAGTTCTCCAGCAGCAGATCAGGCTGGCTCTTGGTCAAAGGGACGACATCATGATGTTCCGCATAAACGTCGGCGTGTTCAAGCCGGTGAGCGGAAACGCAGGCGTGGTCAGGTCAGCGCCTGAGGGAACACCTGACTTGCTCGGCGTCATAAAACCGGGACGCGCATTCGCTATCGAGGTGAAGGCACCCAAGGGAAAGCAGCGCACAGCGCAGGTTGCGTGGCAGCACGCATGGGAAAAGCGCGGAGGGATCTACATTCTCGCCCGTTCCCTTGAAGACGTTTACCAAGGGCTTGACATTACCCCGTAAACGTATACATTCAGAATACATAACAAAGACCGGAGGTATATTTTTATGGCTATTATCCCCGTGCGTGATGAAGCGCACTGGCACGAGCTGCGTGCCAAACACATTGGAGGCAGCGACGTAGCTGCGCTGTTCGGGTTGTCTCCGTTCACCACACGCTGGCAGCTCTGGATGGAGAAGTCAGGCAAGATTGCGCCTGAAGATCTGTCCGATAACAAGGCGGTCCAAGCTGGCAAGTTCCTCGAGGCAGGCATTGCCAACTGGGCAGCGCACCGCTGGGGCATGGATATCTCCAAGGTCAACGAGTACTTCACCGTTGATGACTGCCCGGGCATGGGCGCATCGTTCGATTACATCACGGCAGACAGCGCTCCGATGGAGATCAAATGGTCCGCTCGTGGGCATGGCTGGGAGTACACAGGGGAGGAGATCACTCAAGCTCCCGAGAACTACCTGCTTCAGGTCCAGCACCAGCTCGCCTGCACGTCTGCTGACCACGCATGGCTGGTCGCCCTCATCGATCACGAGCCACGCCGCATGAAGGTTCCGCGCAACGATAACATCATCGACGCCATCAAGGCTGAGATCACTGCGTTCTGGGACAGCATCGCCAAGGGTGCAGAGCCTGAGGTGGACTTCGAGAAGGACGTTGACGCGCTGGTTAAGCTGATGGGCACGCTGCCCAAGAGCGAAGTCGTGCTGGACGACGACAGCGCAGAGCTGTTCGCCCTGTTCAAGGAAGCCAAAGACAAGGCGAAAGAAGCTGAGGCTATGGCTGACAATCTCAAGGGTCAGATCCTGACCCGCGCTCGCGAGAAGCTCGAGCTGATGAACACGTCTCAGGACAAGGCTGTCGTCAAATGCGGTGAGCATAAGATGTCGATCAGCGTTGTCGCAGATAACCCGGGGACGGTTATCACGCAGGACATGGTCGGTACCGTGACCGGCAAGCGCAAAGGTTATGTCAACGTAAGGATTAGCTAATGAGAGACTGGGTAATGATTCGCCTGAACAAGGAACTCGTGGAGAAGATGCGCGAGACTGCCGGCAGGCATCCACTGAAACCAACGCTACGAGCGTCTGTCGAGCGCGCCATTGAGCTGATGATCGAAGACCTCGAAGAGGAGATTAAGAATGCAAACAAGTAACGCAGTGGCTCCCATCAAACCGATGGACCGCTTCAAGCAGGAGCTGAGTGCGCGCGAGGATCACCTCCGCAAGCTGCTCCCGAAGTCTATGACTGTCGATAAGTTCCAAGCCATCGTGGTTGCGGCTGTCGCTGACAACATCGATCTGCTCGAGTGTGATCGTGGTTCGCTGCTCAAGGCTTGCCTGAGCGCTGCTGAGCTGGGCCTGTCGCTCAACAAGAACATGGCTGAGGCCGACATCCTCAAGGTCTGGAACGGCAAGACCAAGCGCAACGAGGCGCAGTTCCGTCCCCGTTACAAGGGCCTGATGAAGCTGGCCCTGCAAGGCGGTGACGTGCTGAAGATTGAGAGCCGTCTGGTCTATGCCAACGACACGTTCGAGGTCGAAGAAGGCATCGATCCGCGCATCATCCACAAGCATGGCCTGTCCAATCGTGGTGAGATGGTCGGTGCGTACTGCGTGTGGAAGCTGAAGAACGGCGAGACGCAGTTCGAGATCATGAACAAGGAAGAGATCCTTGCCATCCGTGATCGCTCTTCTGCCAAGACCAAGGACGGTAACATCGTTGGCCCTTGGAAGACGGACGAAGCTGAGATGTGGCGCAAGACTGTGGTCCGCCGGGCCAGCAAGTACATGCCGCTCTCGACTGAGGCACAGCGCGCAGTCATGGCTGACAACGAAGCTGACGGCATCGTGGACGACGACTTTGCCGGGCCGGTCGATGACATCACAGACATCGCGCCTGAGCCTGACACAGCCCCTGCTGTACGTCAGATCACCACGCTCGAGCAGAAGGTCGCCCGCAAAGCTGCGCCGGCACCAGAGCCTGAGCCAGAAGAAGATGAAATTGATATCCTTCACCCGGTCGAGGACGATGACGGCGTCACCGATTGGGAGTCGTGGGCCTTTGCAGCATTCGAGCTTGTCTCGGACATGGACCCACAAGGTCGGCAGCGTTGGAAAGAAATGCACAGCAACCAGTTAGCAGAGGCTGAGCTGCTTGCGTCGCGCGCTGTCGGTCCACTTATGAAAATGTTTAACTAAGGAGAAAGCCAATGGCTAAGAAGTACGATCTCGTGGTCAAGGTCGGTGAATACACCGACAGTCAGGGCCAGACAAAGGGCCGGTTCAAGAACGTCGGCGTCATGATGGAGGGACAGAACGGCCCGTACATCCTGCTTGACCGCACGTTCAATCCGGCTGGCGTCGGTGGGAATGATGGCCGCGAGAGCATCATCGTGTCCCTGTATGAGCCGAAGCAGGATGGCAATCAGCCAAGCCCTGCGCAGCAGGCACACTCAACCGCTAAGGCTAACGCTTACCAGCCGCAGCCGCGTGCGCTTGATGACGAAGTACCTTTTTGAGGAGGGGTGGGCGCGGCTAACTACCGCGCCCTTTCTTCTACCCGATTGTAGACACGATTAAATGTATCAACCGCTCTTGTCTTTTGCCTGTCGATTGCATCAATTCTTCTATCTCGCGCGTCAGATGCAGGTGCCTTCTGAAGTTTCTTCAAGGTCTCGTTCAGCCCCTTGATGCGATTAACAGCAACGTTCTTTGCGCTCAGAACTGATGGACTTGTTTCGACTGGATGGTTCTTGCGTAGCTTCAACTTCGCCGCGCCCTCCGAGTTCTTTAACTGACGCTCTATGGGACCAATCCTAGTGAGCCGGTCATAGTAATCCCCCAGCCCAGACTTCTCATCTACCTCGGAATGCAGCAAATTGTAGTATGGGATGTCGTTCGCGGATGTCTTTGAGAAATCCCATTTGACGACGTTCTTGGTGAGGCCAACCATGTCTCCCATGAATCGACCAGCGCCACCAGTATATTGCTGCATAAGATACGGAAGAACCTCAGCCGGGATGTCAACGCCGCCTTTCACTGCGCCTTGTCCGCCGGTTCCTTCATTGATGAGCTTTACAGCTTCCTTGTAAACCTCAGCAGTCTTGAAGCGCGGGACATTAGAGACCGCCTCGCCCTCGCGGAACGGCTTATTATAAATCGTATTGCCGAACGTATCTTCATTGATCAGCGCCGACGTGACGGGCTTGATTGGTGTAGGTGCGAATGAGTTGAAGAACCCAAGTGGACTCTCGAAAGATACGCTGATCGGCGAGAAATTATTTGCGAATGACGACAGAGTACGCACGGCCATGTCGGTAGGCGACGCATGGCCTGTTGCAAAGTCAGCGACATTTGCCCCCATGTTATGGAAAATAGATATCCCATAAGGTAGCGGGATCTTTGTATACGTTTCACCACCAGTCCAAGGATGTGGGACGATGATGTAACGGTCCTTAATGTACTGAGGGATCTTGTCGTAGAAGGACTTGCCATCCTCATCATCATCCGACAGCGCATGACCAAGGACGGATTGCAAAGAACCGATACCCACGAGACCAAGAGCCAGCTTCTGCGCCCGTGTGCGCCCGCCAGATGCGGTTGACCCACCCAAAGAACGCATCAGACGAGCGTTGCCTTGGATGGCTGCGTTCGCAAACGAATAAAGACTGCTGATCAGAGGGCCAAGCTCGCCCCTCTTGTTGAAGTCGACAGTAACCTCGCGCGACATGTTAGCCGCCTCTTCACGAGTAAGGCCAGCCTTCAGCGCGTTCTTGTAAACCGAGAAGCGGGTGATGTTTTCAAATACAGAGTTGAAATCCTGCAAAGCCTGAAGGACTTCTGCGGTCCCTTCCTTGGTTTCATACCACAGCTTCTTTGGACCTTTGGCTTGCGCACGATCAATCGCCTCTTGGATCTGATTGATCTTCTCCAAGACCGGCTCATTAACCACCCAGCCTGTCAGAGCGCCATCCTCTTTAGCCTGCTGGAACAGACTAAACATCTCACGCTCTTCCTCTGTCGTGGCCTCTTTGTCGAACGTGATGCGAGCAATCTTCTTGAAGTTGTCCCAGCTTGTCAGGTCGCTCCAAACATCTTTCGCAATTTCCTTGCCAGCCAAGCGTCCATCAACCCGATCCTGCTCGGCAAGGATGTTGTGAATGGCAGACTGCGCATCCTTCATGTAGTTCAGCCCAGCCCAGACTGGGTTGTAAGTCGTAGAAAGATTAGACATCAGGCGTGTGGCCTGAGGGATCTTGCCAATATCTAAATAGCTGATCAGCTTTTCAAAATCTTTTGAAGATGCGTTCGTCAGCGCGCGCATCAACAAAGGGTCACCGATCTTAATGTAATGTGGGATGCCCTCGCGCTTCACCAAGAAGTATTCTTTCGGGCGAGCTTGCATATTCACAGCCTGCCGACGAAGTACGCCAGTCTTGGGATCAGGCACCATCTCGGTGTCGGGATTATCTTTCGTGAATACCTGAGCAACATTCGACGGATTTTTTTCCACCAGCTCAAGGAACTTATTGGCAGCCAAGTTCTTCTCGCCGCGAATGGCGGCAGCCTTCGCATCATAGAATGTATAAGCAAGAGGGCTGAGTGGGAGGTTCTTTTTACCACGCCCCGTAGGTGTCATCGATTCTTTATAACGCGCCCGGAAGCCAGCGGGATCGTAATCAATGTGAGGTGTGTCCTCATCTGACACAGCCATGTCACCGCCAGCAGAGATGCCCTTGAGTGGAACATAAAACGGCTGCGTCTTTTCCCAATTATCAGCTTGCTCACGAGTGATCAGCTGATCGCGTACCATGCCTTCGCGCGTGGCCTTGGCCAAGGTCTGAGTGTCGCCAGCAAGTTCTTCAAGCTGATCAAAGATACCGTCGTCTTTGGCTCTTTGAATCTCCTCATCAGCCTCAGCATATGTCATGCCAGAACCAGCATCAGGCATTTCAGGGTTGATGCGGGCGATCATTGGGTTTCTGAATGGGGTGGATTTGGCTACGAGATATTTATCAAGCCGCTCTTGCGGGATGTTATAATCCACCATTTTTTTCGTGATCGGATTCTGGAAGTCACGATCAATCTCATCGATGCGCTCGGCAGCTTTACCAAAGTAGCGCGCCATTGCGTCGCGAGCGCTTTCAGCAAACGGGATGCGAGCGCCGCGTGCTTCACCAACAGCCTGCTCGAATTGAGAGACCCGTTGGAGGGAGTCTTGAAATTTGCGAGAGATCTTATCTCCGAGCTTCTCCTTTGGTAGAACGACGTTCAGTGGTGTTCTGACCGCATCCTCAGAGGGAACTGCGCGCTCCGGTTCATAGCCTGCGGGAGGGGCTTCTATGTCAGCAGTCTCAGCTGTCGCTGTTGGGAATGGGCGCGTGCTTACAGGCGCGGCTTCTTCCTCGCCAATCGGTGCGGCTCCAACTCCCGGCTCTTCAGCCTCCTGTGTTTCACGTGGAACGATCTGGCCGTTTTCAAAGACGGTCTGCTCGCCATTGATATCAACGACGGTCCGGCTCTGACGGTCTGCGTTCAACGCATCCGAGATCATCTCAGGACGGAACGGCTCATCATAAACCTGCTGCTCGCCATCAACGTCAACGATTGTCCGGTACTGACCAGTCGTCGTGTCAGCCTCAGTCTGTACATTAATGCGGCGCTCAGGCTTCGCCTCAGGCTGAATGCCCATAGGCTCGTTTAATATACGTCCGGCGATCTCACCGCTGCCACGCAAACCAGCGCCAACAGCGCCGCCAAGAATAGCGCTCTCAAGCGCGCCCTCTGAAACCTCTTGCTCAGGATTATAGGTCAGCTTCTCAACAATGTTCTGCGCCGCCTGAGCGGCAGCTTCCTGACCGCCTTCTTCAACAGCAGAGCGGGCAATGCGCTGTAGCACGCGGCCCGGGCGCGCCGCCACGAGGCCCGGGATGGGAGCCATTTCAGACAGGCCAACTGCCGCACCGCCAGCCTGCGCCAAGGCGCGGTCAAGGGCGCTGACCTCCTGACCAGTGCGCGCTTCCTGCGCTTCAATTTCACGACGCTGCTGAGCTGCGCCCATACCTGCGCCAAGAGCCGCCTGAAGCGGGATGCGAGCGCGACCAGCGGCTTGCGCCAGTACCAACGGGATAGTGCTACCAACGGCCTCACCAAACTGGGTCGGGCGCACGAGAGACGGATCAAACTGTGCCAGCTCATCAGGCGTCAAGCCCAAGCCACTGATGACAGATTCACCAACGTCGGACACAGCACGCGCCGCTCGTTCGCCGGGACGACCAAAGATGCCGAGAGTTCCGCCCACATCGGCGAGCCCTTTAACAGTCGCGCGTGCCGGAGTCTTCGCAATCTCAAGCACTTTCTCAACTGGCGTCAACTCACGAGGAGCCTCACCTGTGCGTTGAATGTACGCAGCACGGTTCTCAAGTTTTGCAATCTCAGCAGCTGTCTGCTCTTCAAGGCGAGACAGAGACTCCTGCCGCCCAGACTTGGAGCCAAGGAAGTTAAGCACGTCCTCGACAACACCTGAAATGCCAGTAGGCTCTTGGCTCAGGCGCGCGCGATTGCGCTCAAGACGCTCACGACGCCGCCGAATATCCTCGTCGATGTCAGCCAGCGGGGTAGACCGAGTTCTTTTGATCTCGTCAGCTATTGCAGTGGCAGATCGAGTGTCACCAGCTCGATGCGCCTTGAGAAGGGCTGCCTCTAGCTGCTGTACTGTTGCCATGTCTTACAGTCCATATTTGTCGCGGACATCCGCAGGGAGTTTACTTGCTGGTTTTGCAGCAGGTTTTGCGGCAGGCTTTGCCTTAGGCGCTGCATTAGGCTTGTTTATATACTTCGGGCTGAGATCGGGAAGTACTGTTTCTAAGCCAGCGCGCTTTCTAAGATACTTATAAGTCCGAAGCTCAGCCATATAAGCGTCCCATTCCGGACCGGAGCGTTCAAAGTTAAGGCCCTTATCGCTTTCCTTCCATGCTTGGAATTTATCGCGAACCTTACCCTGATATTCAATTGCCTTTTCTTTAGCTTCTTCAGCGGCATTGAATAGGGTTGTGGGAGACACACCGTCTCCGCCACCTTCACCACGTGCCAAAGCAGCTTTACCCATGTCGCGGCGATAAGCAATCTCAGACTCAGCCAGCGGCCCTGCATACCGCGCATCTGTCTGAGCCTTTTGCGCATTCGCGACAGCTAGATCAATAGCAGCCTGCTGCGTACCCTGACCAATGATCTCTTCTCTGGTCAACTTGGACATACGCAATGTGCGCTCGTCCACGTCATCACCCCGGCGGATGGCGTCACGTGCAGCTTGACGCGCCTTCTCAAGAGCGTCGATACGTTGCAGGGCAATCTGGTCGAACTCTTTACCGAGACGAGCCTTACGCTCAGCAGCCTGCGCACGGGCTGTGTCGTATGTCTCGAGGCCGACACCCAAGCCCTCACCAAGAGCGCCAAGGAAATTCGCCCCCTTGCGTGGGTTCATCAAAGCCAGACCGCCAGCAGTCAGCGCATCCCAAGGAGCGCGAGCTTTGTCAGCCGCAAGACGTGCCTTTTCCTCTTCAATGCCAGTCTCTTGACGAGCCAGAATTTTTGCAATCTCGGGATCAATCTGAGCGGCTTCTACAGCATTCGCTTCAGCTTCGAGAGTTTGAGCTTTGCGTTGCGCCAGATCAAGGCGCAGCTTAGCCTCAGCAGGCGGCTCCTGACCAGTAGATCTAATCTCTTCAATAGCTTGAGCAACCAACTCAAGCTCACGCCTTGCCTGATTAGCGGCAATCCGCTCAGGAGAAACCGATGGCTTACGCTGCCCTTCTGGGGCAGGAGCAGGGGCACGAGCAGGAGCGGGGACTGCCGCAGGTGGAGTTGCAGCCGGCGCAGGCGCAGGGATAGCCCCAGCGCGCGCACGTTCAAGCGGCCCACCCACTGCAGGTTGCGGAAGCTGTACGGCCTCAGGTCGTGGAGCCATGACAGGCACGCCGGGCTTCATAGGCGCAGGAGATGCGGGCGTTACAGGCTTAGGCAGGAAGCCGGAGAAGATTTTCTCTTCTGAGATTCCACCGCGAGTTTGAATAGGACCGAGATCCATCCCCTCATTCGCCATGATCTTGGCAACGAGCGTATCCATGTTCATCCGTCTGAACTTGGGATCTGCTGCAATCAGACGCCGAGCCTCTGCCCGAGCTTCTTCGAGGGACATCGCCATTCGCTTAATCCTTCAGCCAACCAAGACCACGTTGCTCGCCCTTAACGTGACCGCCTTCTTTGAATATCTTAGATAGCCAGCCTGTCTTACCGAACGCACCAGTCTTGCCAAGGATGCCGGCAATCGTTGCGGCTGTACCAACGGCTTGACCGAAGCCCGACTGACCCGGCTCTGTCCGGCTTACAGTGCCAGCACCCTGAGCAGACGGAGAACCGCCGATAGCTGCGAGCTGTTGTGCCTGATACAACGGATAGTCGCGTTGACGTTGGAAATCTTCATAAGCCAGATTTGCAGATTCCTGCGCCAGAGCCTGACGCTGCGCGCCAATCTCTTCAAGACCAGCCAGTTCCTTAGCACGCTGCTGTTGAGTCTGGACACCAAGCTCGGCAAAGCGCGGCGCTGCCTCCAGCATTCGATTAGCCTCAGAGCCGTAGAGATCCGTTGCAGCCTTATAGCCCTCAGTCAGAGCGCCGACCTGCTTCTCAAGCGCTGCTGCTTGTGCATCGCGAATCGCGCGCTGCGTGAACTCTGCGCTGCGTGAGCCACCGAATGTGCCGCCACCAATGAAAGTCCGGTTGATAGCCGGAAGAATGTTTTCTTGGAGATTGCGTCCAGCCATCGCGCCAATACCAGACACAACGTTCTGGAGATATGGATTCATGTAACGCTGAGCGACGCCGGGATCAGTGAAGGACCGAGTCCCAGCGCCAAGAGCTGCGGTAGATGCACCAAGATAGGGCTGGTACTCTCCGCGTGTCGTTTTGTACTCACCAAAGGCTTGCTCTTGCTCTGGCTGAAAACCAGCGATGCGAGCAATCGGCACTTCTTTACCGGTGGCATCTTTAGTTACGTACTTCTGATACGGTTCAGACGTGGCAGCATAGGCTTTGCTCAGCACGTTTTGGGCGTACTGAGTATACCATTCTGGGAGGATGGTCTGGGTAGTTGTTTGATTAACGGCCATTACACTTTTCCTCCAACCGCCTTGAGCATTTCCTCAATGCCACGTTGCGGCTTAGCGATCTTCTTCACATCCTTCCGGCCTGCCTGTTTGCGCACCATTTGGCGCATCTTGTCAAGCCGCCTCACGCCCTCGTCTGTAGATCCGTCGCCAAGGTCGGCAACATCTTGTGCGCTCCAGACATACTCACCGTCGGAAAGCCACGCCGGGATCTTGTCTTCCTGCCCACTGCCGATACCCTTGACCGGGCCGGGGCCGTTATGACCACCACCTTTGCGGTATTCCAGAAGGTGCCTTACCATATCATCGTCAGCTTCGCCACCTTCAGCCATACCTAGCCTATTAAAATAAGCCGTTTCTGCTGAGTTTTCAGACTGACCATATGTAAATGGATTAAAGTTGGCGTCCGTCGCCGCCTTATTTAAAGCATCAATAGATGCAGCCCTTTGCTCACCACCACCTACATTATAAATAATAATTGGGCTTGGAGAATCGGCTACGGCCATGATGCTTTCACCGTATCCGCGCGAACCAATTGGGTTCACAGCCCCATTGATCGCGGCATACCCGGCAGGAACGAATGGCGCATTACCTATGCCTGCGCGGCCTTGTCCGGTTTCACGTTCACGCCGGATGTCTTCGGCATATGCAGGATCAGCCCTTACATCATCCCAATATTTGATTGTCTGATCGGCTACATCTGATCCGTAGCCGCGAACAATACTCATCCTGCGCGCCCACTCTTCCTCAGTGTTTCCGGCGAGACGTGGAGGAAGCTCGTTGGTGCGCCCTTGCATGTAGTCGAGATACGCTTTTTTCCATTCGGGCGTGTATTGATATTCAGGATCAACGGCACCGCCATTAGCATAATGGACTATACCGCCCTGAGCCTTCTGCGGGATGATAGCTCCACCATAAGGCTCAGCATAAGCGCGAGCCTCAGCTTGAGCCTGTTCAAGCGTCATCGCACCAGACTCCACCTGCTTAGCAAGTGTCTGTTGGAAGTTATTAAATGCGGCAGTTCGCGCCGCATATTGCGCGTTTGCATCAGCTTTCATCTTTTCAAACTCAGCAGGTGTATATTCATAAATGTCAGCGCCCGGAGTGTATGTCACGTTCGTTGGCGTGTACTTCTGCTCAGGCTGTGCAGTCGTATAAGGTTTGAAGAACTCATACTCCGCCGTTTGATATCCGGGTCCGGCTTGACCGTAGGTAAACGGATCAAAGCCGCCGATGCCACGCTCACGATTAAGCGGGTTGAATGTAACTCTGCTGGAGTCAGGCGTGATGGTCCCTACATCGTCGCCCTTGCCAGTGATGCGGTTGATGAGGTTCGGCACCGCGAGGCCCAACATAACCCAATCTTTTGTTGTCCAAGTTGGCGGACGAGTTGGTGGGTATGTTGCGGGAGCCTGCGTGGTTGGCGCAGTAGTCGGCGGCACAGTTGTTGCCGTCACCGTAAGATTGGGGGCCTGCGTGGTGGGCGGCATAGTTGTCGGCGCAGCAGTCGTCGCAGTGACCGTAACATTAGGAGCCTGCGTGGTCGGACGGACAGTCGGCGCGGTGGTCGTCGCAGTCAGTGTAATGTTAGGAGCCTGCGTGGTCGGACGGACAGTCGGCGCAGCTGTCGTTGCAGTCAACGTGATGTTCGGCGCTTGCGTGGTCGGACGGACAGTCGGAGCAGCTGTCGTTGCAGTCAGCGTAATATTGGGTGCTTGCGTGGTCGGAGCAGCTGTCGGTGCAACCGTTGTCGCAGTAGCTGTAAGATCAATATTACCAATACCCGCAGTGGTGTCGGTGTCCTTCCGTGCATCAGTCGCAGTGACATTCAGAAGGTTGCCGAATGCGTTAGCGACATAGCTTTTGATGAAGTTTGACCCACGATCACCATACTTGGCTTGCGCATTTACAATCAGGTCATTGATCGCCTTGTTGGCAGCGGTTAGGCCAGCAGCAGAATTACCGGTTACAAGAAGATTTTCTTGAACCGCATCGATTTGGCTTGCGATGCTTTCTCTGGCGGCTTCTGAAAGATCCGCAATACCAGCAGTTGTTGTTGTGCCAGTGTCAGCTTTCTGACCTGTGTCACTCGGCCCTTTAGCCAGCGCAGATAACGTACTGGCCACATACTCAGAAGCCCATTTGCCAACATCATCACCGTATTGCTTGGCCGCATCCACAACAATTTGGTCAAGATCAAATTTGGTTAATATGTTACGAGTTGCTGGGTCAGTAACGCCCTCATACAAGTCTAGCTTGTCAGCGATTGCATCTTGAATTTTGCTGCGTGCCTCAGAGGCAGCCCGCTGCTTCGCATCCTGAATCTCTTCAGCAATCTCAGTGCTGACGTATTGAGTGGCACCATTGATGAGGCCATTGACGAAAGAATCTTGGAGGTTTTGACCAGTTACCAAGCTGCCAACTGTTGTGCCGGCAGCGGCCCCAACTGATGAACCGAAATTGGTTGCTACCTCACCAGCGCCTTTGACAGAATCAACCAGCGGGCCAAGAACCTCAGAGCCAAGTGCTGAGAAACCACCCGTGATAGCACCCTTAATTGGGTCTCCGCCAAATGCCGCAGTTGTAATGCCACCACGCAACGCACCCATGCCAACTTGAGCTAAGAGATTGGAGCTTGCCTGAGTTAGCCCAGCTGCCGCTGCTTGGCTTGCAGCGATGTTACTAATAGTCGCAACATTCGCAGCAGTGCTTGATGCAAGTGACGAGGCGGAAACCAAGCTACTAGTTGTGGACCCAGCAGCGGCACCAGTCCCGGCAGCAGCAGCGGCAGTCTGAGCAGTCGCCGCCGCCAAACCGGCACCCGCCATTGCCATGACTCCGGCAGCCTGCACTAGCATGCTTATATCATTCGCGAATCCGGTCTTCTCGTTCGTGTACACGTCCGAGTAGCCGGAGGTCATGTTCCCCTTACCGTCAGAATACGAGCCATATTCTTGCAGCGCCCAGTTAGCGTTGCCGCCTTGCTGCTGAGAGATAGCGTTGGCTGCTTCAGCTAGACCCTTTGCCTCTGTCGCATTCGTCGCGGTGCCGACAACCTGACCAGTGTTATTGTCGACGAGACGATACTCTTTTCCCGGGATGGGAACAAAGTTATAGTTCTCGTAGGCTTTGTCGCCCTTGATGTTAAACACCGGAGCGTAGTCATAAGACTGCGGGATCAGGCCGAGACGGCCCATGATCTGCTCGTTTATGCCGCCGCCAATAAGGTCATTAGCGCGAGGGTCATTTAAGGCTACATATTTGTCAGAAAGGCCAGTCGCCTGCGCAGCGGTAAGCCCACGCGCGCGAGCGTCCTCAGCCGCCTTTGTGCTGGCTTGATAGTCAGCTTGATACTTAGCAATATCAAACCCCATCAGTGCAGCGATGTCAGCTTCAGAAAGTCCGGCAGCCCTCAGCTCATCAATGTTATAGCCGTCCGCCATCTCTAAGATCCCTGACTAATCACGTCGTTAAAACGCATCGCCCACTCACGCCAATCGTCAAACTGATAGGCGTCGGGGACGCCAAGAGATGCGAGTGACGCAATCGTTGATAACCCAGACGCCCAGTTTTTCCAATCTCTTTCGTCCATGAGGCGCACAGCCACCCCAAAGTCCTCAATCGACGGAAACATAAAGTCCGCCCAGTCCACCACATTGTCGACAATGCGCGGATCAATAGTGGTGGTTCTAACCTTCGCCATCAGCTTTGGTAGCGGCCATCCGCCGCTTCAATGTGCGCGATAACCTGACCCATCTGATAGTCACCGCCAACCGTGTTCGATGAGAACCGGAAACGCAGCTCGCGCCGCTGTTCCTTGAAGAACACCTGCTGCTCATATCGCTCATTGGCCACAGCCGGGAAGCTGTGCAGCGGGCCGTTAACTTCAGGCGCGCGGGCGTTGATGCGGCCAGTGATCTGCACGGTCATATCGCCCTGCTGCACGAAGTCAGGCTCAATCATCTCAACGTGGATGGACTTGTTGCGAGGGTTTTCCGTATTAATCAGCGAGATGTCGCCAGTCTCAAAGTAACTCTCAACGGCATTGATCTGAGCGCCGTCAATCTCGTCCACGCCGAACTCGTGCTGCCAGATACGATAGCGCGTCGGGCCATTGCTGACCACGCGGATGGCTTCCGTCTGGGTGATGCGGGTGTCGCTTGCTTCCGTGATGCGGATGTCGGCCACACCCGGGCTGATTGGGTCGATGCCAGCAAGGATCGGGCGGTTCAGTGAGCCTGCGTAAATGCCAGCCGAGCGGCCTGCATTCGGCAGCTCAGTGTCATACCACGTCTGCTCACGGAAGTTATAGATCACAGCGTGCGTGCATTCCGTCGCATTGCCACGCGGATAGCACCACCAGATCTCACCGAAGCGCGGAACCTTATAGGCGAAGACCTTATTCGCACACGCACGGTTCAGGCCGTCAAAGAAGTAATTGATGTTCATGTTGTTCGGCACTTCGCGAACGACACCGTTGTACATCATGAAGCGGCCATCACCGACCCAGAAGTAAATGCCGTCATACTCAATGACGCTGTTTACCGCGATAATCGATGAGGATGAGCTGATCGTATCAAACGCGAATACATCCGTGCCGCCCGTGTAATAGACGCGGATCAGGCTATCGAGCGTCCACAGGAGGCCGGCAGGGTTCTGACCACCGCCACGCAGCGGCAGGCCCTTGACGATCTTAGAGGAGGCAATGAACGCATCACCCGCATCACCCGTCGTGAAGTTCGTGGGATCGTTCGCATCGGACCACTTAACGTACCCGTTCTGAGAAAACATGAACAGGTACGGGTGCAGCACCACCACGCCACCGCTCACACCCGCAGTCGGGATGGGCGTCAGGGGCGTTGTGTCATAGATGTTGCCGAGATAGGCCTGATAGTTCGTGCCAGTAGAAATATCGAGCGCCGACTCAGACGGGTGCGCGATTATCACTGTTGAGCTGCCAGCGCCGTCATAGAGCGCATCGAACTGCCACATGATGTTCGGGCCACCCGTGAATGTCGTGGGCGTGCGAGATACCACCGAGCTGGTGTTGCCCACGCTATCAATCGTCATGCGCTGGATACCCTCACCATAGCCCATGTGGGTATAGGTAAAGTTATTCAGCGACTGCAGGTGGAACTGATTGACGACGCCTTCGACGTAATTGGTGATCTGCCGATACCCGCCGATCTTGCGCGGCAGCCCGCGCTGAAACCGGACCCATTGCCCGTCAACGTAGAAGTTCCCCTCGAACTTCGTGCCGTCACGCTTGATGCCCGGCTCTGATCTGACGTTAATGGGTACGAGCATTTACTGGTTATTCCAGTCCGTTAATTTGAGCCTGAAGCGCCTGAAGCTGTGCAAGGAGTTCTTCTTTGGTAACAGGCTGAGGCTCAGGAGCGGGTTCGGCTTGAGAACGCTCGTCAACAAATTCGCCATCGATATACGACCAACCGATCTCAATAGTATCTGGCATAGCAACCCAGCCTTGCGATGCAGCATAATCCGCATCAGCGACTACGGTGTTTACCACCATTCCATCTTCAATGATTGCAAATTTCGCCATCTTACACCTCAGAACAATGTGATAACACGGCAATAGCCATTGCCACCACTGCCGCCAGCGCCAGAGCTAGTGACATATCCGCCGCCGCCACCTCCACCACCTGCGCCGCGCGCACCATTCCCACCAGCAGCACCTGCCCCCGTAGTAGATGCCCCACCACCGCCGCCACCAGAACCTGCAAAAAAACCAGTCGTTAGAGAGCCAGCGGAACCTGCCGTTGGTGTCGCTTGTGAAATGCCAGCGCTCCCACCAGTCCCGTTTGATATTGTGCCATACGCCCCACCGTTCGCTGGATTGAATGGGTTAGAACCATAACAAGAACCACCAGCCCCTCCACCCGGACCTCCGAATAATGAGCCGCCTCCTGTGCCTGTATAATAGTTTACGCTTGTGCCGCGTGATGAACCGCCGCCGCCACCGCCATATTCAGCGCTGCCGCCTTTCGCTTCACCGGAATTGTTCGGCGTGTCTCTATAATTGCCACCGCCAATACCTCCCGCGCCAACGCCATACCCATACGTTGAAGATGTAAAAAGCCAACCAATAGCCTGATTGGAGCCGCCATTGCCAGCGCCGTATCCGCCGTATGCGACGCCCCCGCCAAATTCTCCGCGACCACCACCGGAGCCACCATAAGCAGTAGCCCAAGAGCCGAAAGTTGAATTGCCGCCAGTGCTGCCAGCAAGCCCTGATTGACCATCTACTATTCTCGCAGCGCCACCAGCTCCGCCAGCGCCAATAGTTACTGACTCTGTTGCCCCGAGAGCGCTCGCGTTAAATGTTCTTGAAACATAAGATCCGCCGCCGCCGCCTGCGCCACCGCCAATATATGCGTTTGAACTAGTTAAAACGCCACTACCCCCGCCACCGCCAGCACCAATAATTTCTACAATAACAATTTTTGCACCGGCTGGTTTGGTCCACGTGCCAGAGGATGTAAATTCCTGAACATCTGACGCACTGGATGACGAAAAACTCAGCGTTCCGCTACCATTGGTAACCAACACCTGACCGCTCGTCCCGTCAGCGCTTGGCAGCGTGAACGTCACGTTCGCCGCAAGCGCATTCGGAGCCTTGATCGCAACGTAATTCGAGCCGTTATCAGTGTCTTCAGGCAGCCGGATCTCAGCGCCTGCGGTAGAGTTGCCCGTGATGCTAACAGGAGATGTCAGCGCAGTGGTGATTGCCGGGATGCCACCAGTCGCCGTCAGCGTCCCCGCCACCGTTACGTTCGCGCCATTAACCGTGATCCCCGTCACACCGCCAGACTGAAGCTCCAGAATACCAGAGCCGTCGCCAGTGACTACCGCGCCGCCAGTGGTGTTGCTTGCGTTGATGGTTGTTGGCATGGGTTATTCTCCGAACTCAAAAATCGCTTTTTCTTTAACTATTTCTACCAAGCCCAGACGCGAACGCGACCCGCACCGCCAGCGCCAGCAGCGCTTACACTATCACCGCTTGCACCACCGCCACCGCCCGGAACCGATCCAGCTGCACCCGGGCCAACACCTCCGGAAGTGCCACCAGCGCCACCAGCGCCGCCATAGGTTGATGTTCCACCTGCTCTTGTTGCAGATCCATTACACCCACCTCCACCTGCGCCGCCGTAAATTGTATTACCGCCAACGCCATTAGATGGACCGCCAAAACCAGCTTGCGGAAATAAAAGACCAGAGGATGCTACAGAACCTCCAGCGCCGGGAAGGCCGGGACTGTTGCTGGATAATGCACTACCTCCTAATCCGCCACGAGCAGTAACTACTGAACCAAAAGAAGAAGCCGCCCCCGCTGATCCATCAGCACCTCCAACGGTGCCACCAGCACCGCCTGCGCCAACTGTTACAGATACAGTTGCCCCGACAGTTGAAGCAAGCATCAGTTGAGATGTGAACTCTCCACCACCGCCTCCGGTGCAAGTGTTGCCTCCAAAAGCTGATGAGCGCCCACCACCACCACCACCAATAGCCTCAACATAAATCCATGTGACGCCAGCTGGCTTTGTCCATGTCCCTGATGCAAGAAACTCGGTATAACTGTTTCCAACTCCAGAGGGTGTAGCAAACGCCAACTGCCCAGACCCGTTCGTCTGCAAGAACTGACCACTCGTCCCATCAGCCGTCGGCAACGTCCACGTCACATTCCCGGCCAGTGCATCCGCCGCCTTCACCGCGACATAGTTCACGCCATTAGCAGTGGCTTCAGGCAGGCGAAGCTGCGCGCCAGCACCAGCCGACGCATTGATTGAGAACGGCGTCGCAACCGTGACTGCCGTGCTTTGCGTCGTTGCGTCGGGGAATACTACACCAGTATCACCGCTAATGGTCGTGCCCATGTATGTTACTCCGTGGGTGTTACGTCAGTCGGAACCACGTCGATGATAACCGGCGGCACGTAAGGCTCCGGCTTCACCAGAGCACCATCGACCCAGCCGTCGCCGTTCTCAGCATCGTCAGGGACTTCAGTGTCATAGAAGACTGCGACATCGGGGTGATAAATATCAAACGGCTCAGAGTGAGCGATGTCCCGAATGCGGTCATTTTCAATCCATGCCTTGCGCATATCAATAACCTTCCGTCCAATAGAGGATTACAGCGCCGTCGCCGCCTGCGCCGGAAAACCGTGTGGTGTTAGTCGTAACGGCGATGCCACCACCGCCGCCGCCATTACCTCCATTGCCTGCGGACGCATATGTAGCGGTCGAGCTAGCGGTATAAGCGCCACCACCCCCAAAGAAGCCACCATTACCCGCTTTTGAGACGCCCATTGTAGAAGTATTTACAAATCCCCCACCGCCACCGCACATGCCCCCGTCTCCGGCATAGGCTTGACTCGAACCCAGTCCGGCAGTGTTTTGGAATCCGCCGCCTCCACCCCCAAGTCCTCCAGAACCAGCGGTATAAACGCCGGCTGCTGCCCCTGCATTGAACTGGGAATTACCTCCGGCCCCACCGAAACTAAAATCCACTAAAAGTAAATATGGGTTAGTGGCTGAAAGAGTCGTGGTGCCGCTTCCAGACGCAATCTGAAGAATCCCTGTCGTCGTACTAGCAGAATACGGATTAGCTGGGGTCCCAATGATGCCATTTCCTCCAAGTGCAATGCTATTGTTACCTATAGCAGCCCACCCAACTCCCGCTGTTCCAGTGCCAGCAAAAGCGGAATTACCGACAGAGGATGTTGTATATAGAGATATGCCGTTAAAATTGAATGCGCCGCCACCATAGGCAATATAACTAGCAGACCCAGAAGCGTTGGTGTTTACCCCGCCCCCATTTCCACCCCATCCAGCGCCACCTGTTGCTTGGTTATCAAGTGTGGCCGATGCTGCTATAATGTCACCACCATTGGCTGATGAGAAAAATCCGCCCGCCGCGCCACCGCCCGTAGCTTTATAGTTACCAGCGCCGCTGGTAACGGTTCCTCCGCGTCCACCAGATGACGCCACTGAATTCCGCAAACCAGTTACGGTAGCAGTACCCCCAGCCCCTCCTGTGCCAGAGGAATTTGATGATGGAGAGGCACCTGCACTGCCGCCTGTGCAAGTTACAATAGTCCCAAAGCTGCTAGTACCGCCAGCGTTGCCGTTCCCAGTAGTTGTAACAAGAGATGCACCACCCGCGCCAACAGTTATAGTTGGAAGCACCTGCCCCGGAACCACATCAAGAATTCCGTAAGCAAAACCTCCGCCGCCGCCGCCAGTAGCCACATATCCCGTATTGAACGACATTCCGCCACTGCCGCCAGCACCGACTACCATAATGCCGATTTGATATACGTTAGCCGGAACAACAAAGCCCGTGTAAGTCCCAGCAACAGTATAAGCGCGCACGTTAGTCCACCGAGGCGGAGCTACGCGAGTCGCATAATTAGGCGGAAGCGGAAATCCATAAGTGCCACGGTTCATTAGAAGTTCCTTTCAAGGTAGCTGATCGCAGATTTCATCCGCGCTATGTCCTCATCAAAGTAGCCTATTGCGCTATTGCATTTCATACACAGCAAGCCTCTAACTTTTCCTGTCTTGTGGCAATGGTCTACGAACAACTGATACCTCTTGCTTCTACCGCCTCTGCCGGTTGATTCACATATCAGGCATTTGCCGTTTTGGCTTTCAAAAATTTCATTGTACTCCTCAAGAGTCATCCCGAAACTTTTTTTCAGCCTAGCACGATATCCAATCTCTTGAACCTTCTCTGGATTATTGGCTCGCCATCTTGCGGACCTATCAATAACCTTTTGTCGGTTCTCCTTATAATTCTTTTTAGCCAACGACTTTGCGCAAGGGATGCAGTTATATTGCAGCTTATCAGGAGTTCTGGGTGCTTTATGGAAATTAGAAAGCGGCACCGTCTCCTTACAGGTCATGCACTCCTTGCTATGCAAAGTTAAAAGTTCCCGCCGTATGCGGTCACGCGAATGCCGGTCTGAGCAACGCTTGTGGTTGCGCGAAGTGAATAGCCAGTTGGTAAAGTCAGTGGCAAGATATTGGCGTTGCCATTGCTCGACAGAGCCACAGTAAATGCAGGAGCAGTCGTGCTGCTCGTCACAGCTTGAACCGGAACCTGCTGCCACAGAATGTAGTTCGTGCCGTCAAAGACAAACAGGTTGATCAGCCCGGATGTGGTCGTCGCCACACCCTGCACGTCGATATAATCGATACGGGTGCCGGATGCACCAGCAGTCAGAACTGTACCGACAGTGGTCGGAGCCGTGAGAGATGTGTCAGCCGTCGTCAGCGTGGCCGATCCGAAGACTGGAGTTGATGCGTATTGAGCAGAAGTAGCCATGTTCCGTTCCTTAGATGATACCTAGCGCGGACTGGGGATCACCCGGTGCCGTGTTACCGCCATTTACAAACAACACAAATGGTTCTGCGCCACTAACCAGTGTCGTCCACGTCGGAGCAGCGCCGCTTCCGTTTGAGGTGAGGAACTGACCGGAGGTGCCGTAGCTCGGTGTGGGGCCAACCCCAAAAGCGCCCGACGTGTTAAACGTCACAGCGACAGTCGTGTTATTGACTTCGAGAACGAGGTTCCCGGTCGTGTCTGAGGTATGGACGAGAGCTTGACCGCTTGTGGTTCCTGCTGTGATTTTGCTCATCTTAGATCGTCACCCACCTTGCGCCTGACTGAACCGTCACCGACATCCCCGAAGGAATTGTGATGGGGCCAACAGACATCGCGTTCTGCCCTGCGACAACAGTATAGCTCTCAATAAGCGTGTTGTCGCTAATGAAAAAGCTGTTCGCTGCGTTCATCGTTTTCGAGCGCAGATTACCCGTCAGCGGATTGAACGTATAGTTCGGACTGCTGGTATATACTGTGATAGCCGCGCCAGAAGTTGCATCGGCAAAGATCGGGTACCGAGTGGCGTTCGTGGTCGTGTCGTTGCTGAGCGTGGCCCCAGATGGCCCGGGGGTGGTCGATACCCACGTCGTACCGTTCGACTGCAGGATGTTACCGACAGCACCCGGAGCGACTTCCTGAACAGCGCTGGTGCCATTACCAAGCAAGACGTTGTTCGCAGTAAGCGACGAAGCGCCAGTGCCGCCATTTGCGACAGGCAAGATGCCAGAGACGCCGGATGTCAGCGGTACATAGCTCCAGCTCGCTGATGTGCCGTCTGTGGTTACAAACTTGCCGGCATTACCAGTCTGACCCGGAAGAGCCGCAGAGAAGGCGGTGCCGACAACAAATGCAGTCGTTGCGATCTGCGTGGTATTCGTGCCAGCCGATGCAGTCGGCGCAGTCGGGACGCCAGTGAATGCCGGGTTGGCAGTCAGGGCAATTGTCGTGCCGCTGCCGCTCGTGCCATAGGACGTACCCCATGCGGTGCCAGTCGAATAGGCAATGCCCACACCCGGGAACGTGTCCGGGCCTGTGCCCGCAATGGTGATCGAGCCAGTGCCGTTGGTTATCGTAATACCAGTGCCAGCCGTCAGGGTCGATTTCGTCAGCGTATTGCCGGTGCTGTTGCCGATCAGGAGCTGACCGTTCGTGTACGTCGTCTGGCCTGTGCCGCCCTGAGATACGCTGATTGGCGTAGTCAGAGCGTTCAGTGACGTGATGTCATTATTCGCTCCAGATGCGGCAGCGCTGATAGACGCGCGTGCCGTGGCAGCGTTTGTAGCCGTGAACAGACCGATACCGAGCGACGTGCCGCCCAAATTGATGAGCGCGGTGCCGGCAGTCGTCGCGCCTGTACCGCCCTGCGAAATAGCAATCGGCGTACTAAGATTGTTCGTGTCTGCCTCGACGACATTCGTGCCGTCGCAGTACATGATTGCAGCGCCGTTCTGGACGACCGTGACGCCTGTGCCAGCAGCGGTCTTAACCGTGAGCGAATAGCTGCCAGTCGTCGTGTTCCGGACCCAGTATTGCTGGATCGTGTTCGGAACAATGATCTCCATGTTCGCGGTGAGAATACCGCTGAACTGATAGGCGATGCGGTTCAGGTTCGTGCCGGACAGCGTGTAAGGGCTTGGCTGCCCAGTCAGGCTGATCGAAACATAGTCGAAAGCGAACGTCGCGCTCTGACCATAGCCAATCGTGTAGAAGTTAATCCCGTCAGTGATGATGCGCGCGCTATCGCCGGGATTGAATACCAGATTCGCCTGACCGTTGATCAGCTCACCGCCTGCAGGCTGGATCGTGAGACCGCCCGTGCCAGAGTTGCGTGCGTCGAAGAACCAGTCGTTTCCGGCAGCGGCAGCCGAAGGCATCGTGAACGTGCCCGCACCACCGTTCCAGACAATCACGCGGGCGCGGTCAACGGATGTGAGCGTATAGTCAGCAGACAGCAGGGTGGTCGGTGCGGCCTGATTGAGCGTCGTCGTGATCGCCTTGAGGCCAGCACCAGCCAGTGCGCTCGCGGAAGCAGAGGACGTGCCAGCGCCATACTGGATCGGACGCCACGTGCCGTTAACGGTTGCATTACCCGTGAGGTAGATCTGCCATGCTTCGCCAGCCGCAATCGTCTGGATCGTGTTGCCACTGTTGTCGGCGACCGTGAACGACGACGCGCCGACGTTGAAGAACAGCGCGGTTTGACCGACGCTGGCCTGAGATGCGTCCGGCATGCGGATCGTGAAGCCAGCACCAGACGGCGTGACATCCATGATGGATGCAACCACGTTCGTGTTGGTTGCAAGCTCAGTCGGCCACGTCAGTGTGACGTTGGCAGTCAGGGCGACTGCGCGATAGCTTACGTCAGCGGGGTAGACGACTGTGCCACCGAAAGTATTTGTGAACGACGGCATTTATCAGTCCTCCCTGCGGATGATGCCACGGTCGACGATCTGACGGATGTCTTCGCCATTGAGCGCAGCGATGGCACGGTCATAGAAGCCCTGCCAGATGGGAATGATTTCCTCGTTCTTGAGGAACGGTGCGGCCTCCAAGAGAGAGGCGTAGAGCAGCGCGTTCGGCGCGTACTCAGTGAACCAGTTGGTCTGCACGTCGTCGCCCAGCAACGGCGGCAGCTCGTAATAGATGATCTCATAGGGGAAATCATCAGAAGGCGTCGGCGCAAAGAACCAGTGCTGATAGTCGTAATCCGCGTAGAAGCGCGGCGTGCCTGTCTGCGTCTGGTTCGGCCAGTATTGGCGCATATACTCATATGAGCGCGGGAAGATCTCGCGTGTCGTATTGTAGCCCGCGCCTGTTCCGACGCGCATACTGACGGTTTCACGCCAGCGATCAGGCTTCGGATAGGTAGCCTGCCCCTGCGTCATGGTCGAACTGACCACAGTGACCGTCCCCTGAATCTTCAGTTCACGTGCAAGACGACGCTCAGCAAGCCCAACCAAGCTGGGAAGCTGCAAATAAACTGAAGGGTCAGTGGCCAGCGTAGCTCCGCGCTCCAGATAATTCCGGAGGTCATCGAGCAAACTGTTATACGTCATCGCTGTGGCCATGAGCGAAGCCTTACATTAATTCAGCGATTGCTGCAATTAGCGCTGTAACAGCTGCGACAGCAACTGCCAACTTGGTTTTCACATTCATCAGCTTGACCATCAGGGTCGGCTGCACGGGAAGGTTTTCACCGACCACGCCTTTGGCAACCTTCTTAACGACAGCCTTCTCAGCTTCTTTCTTCACAGCCTTAGTGGCCAGCTTCTTCAGGTCCATAACGGCCTCCTTAGAGCCAAGCAGCGTACTTCTTGGTCTTCATTTTACGGTCATCGAGACCGTGCGTGCCGCCATTAATGCGCTTGGTCAGTGCAAGAATGGCAGCGTCGTTGATACCCTGATCACAGATGCTCCAGAGTTTGTTGCGGTCAAAGAACCACAGCGCGCTCTCAAAGCACAGCTCTCCAGCCACGAGATCAGGATTGGTCATGACATCAGGACGGCCAATGTAATCGGCAAATGCCTGATAGTTTGACTTGCCCGTGAGCTGGAGCGCGCCACGCCCACGGAACTTCCAGCCATCGCCCGATGCCTCATCGCCGTTGCCCATGCGGTTGGCATAGACGCGGTTGGCAATCTTCTGCGGCTGACGCTCATAGGCTCGCGCAAGCGCCTCAGTTGGGAAGTACTTGCGGAAGATACCGAGAAGGCCCTTTGCGCCGTAATTCAGGTTTTCCGAGAACGCTTTGAAGTTACCGCTCTCATGCGCCGTTTGAGCAAAAAAATGAGCAGCGCGATTAGGCGATAGCTTATAGAAAGCTGCAGCCGCCTTAAGCGTGCCCGGACCGAACGCGCCATCTGCCGTTACTCCAATCTTTTGCTGAAGGTTTACGAGGCTCATTGTGGACCTTTCAGATTATCGCGCCATGCCGGGAAATCGTTTTCGTCAACTACGCCATCGCCGTTCAGGTCATAGCGCATGTCGTTCCGGTACTTTTCCCACGGGGCCATATCGTCATCATCATCGTCATCATCAACGACTTCGGTCAGCTCGACGGCTTCCTCCTTCTTCTCGAAGAAGGTTTCCTTCGGCTCATCATCGTCGTTGGTAACAACGGATACACTCACCGGAGTTTCAACGCTGGTGCGCTGAGCAAGCTCAGGGATCTCAGTGGCCTGCGGCTCACCCTTCATGCCCATCAGAGTGGCATATGAGCCAGCGACGGCACTGATGACGGATGTCATGACGTAACCAAGAAGTCCAAATACCTTTTCGTTATCGACAATATCGTTTGATACGAACAGGCCAGCCACCATAGCAGCAGTGATCGCGAGGATGACAATTGCCATCGTATAGGCCGCAATCATCAACGCTTTGATGCGGGCGGTAATCAGCTGATCTTCCATCAGTTATCCCTTTCAGCCAGCGGATTAGCTAGGGTTTTCGTAATACGCTCATCAACTTGTTTCTCAAGTTCCTTGATGCGCCGCTGCTGCTCAAGGTCTTGCGCTCGTAGCTCTTGTATAATAGCCCGCTGAGATTGCAATGTTTCTCTCTCAGACACCTGCGTGCGCGCCGTAACGGCATCGACAGTCTGACGAGCGCTCATCACGCTGCTCCCGAGACTGGACGACAGTGAGGCGAGGTTATCCGAGAGGTACTTGGTGGTTTCCAAGTTCATGCGGATCATGCGCTCGTTACTGGCCTGCTGCTCTTTCATCGTATTAAACTCATCGCCCATAGAGGCGTAAGTGGCTGTCACTTCCTTCATGGTAAGGAATTGCTGGTAAACCTCGAAGCCAGCCCAAAGGGAACCAGCAGCAGTAGACAGAGCAGTAAGAACGACAAATAGCTTGCCGCCAGTAAACTTAATGCCGCCAACCTCAATGGAAGTGCCTTCAGACTTTTCATCTTCATCACTCATATTGCTCGTCCACCATCTCTTGCCAGCGGGCGTCTTGTCCACTCATCATGCGATATAATGCCATATTCGCGTCAGGAATGCGACGACCTTTGTAGATGTCGCGCGGCTGATAGAATGGGGCGTCTGGGATGCGTGCCTGCGTGTACGCAGAATAGCCAGCCGGTATGGCCGCAAGCTGGGACATTGCCTCACTGTCGCCATTGTTCACATCCCCCACGTCAATCACCTGACCAGCAGCCATTTCGCCCTGCACGCCGAGCAGCTCCATCTGCTGCGCCTGCCCGGATAGTGTGGTCGTATCGCTGCCAATGACAGTCGTCATGACCGGCGCGAACGTCGGCCCCTCAGCTGGGCTGATGGAGTAAGTCTCTGCGACAGTCTCAGTCGTGGTCTGCTCGCCATACTGCGCAGCGTACTGGGCATCTGCCTGCGCTACGAATGCTACGCTCTGGAGACTGGCTTGTAGAACTGTTTCACGTGAAAACAGATCTGCCTCCTCCACAGCCTCACGCTGAAAGAACTCCACATTCCGGTCACGACGGGTTTCACCTGCAACCCCAACAGTCTGGTCCGGCCCCGATTGCTGCTGCTCAGCACGTGCCGCATCAGCTTGCTGCGCCTCTTCTGCTACAGCCTCTAGCGCCTCAGATACCTCAGCTTCACTCGGCGCACCGGGCGCTTCGCCAGCCGCTAGAGCCTCAAGTTGATCGGGGCTGAGTGGCTCGTCATTCGCGTCCTCAGCTTGATCCTCGTCGACCTCCTCCTGCTCCGAGATGTCGTCAGAAACTATGTCCTCCTCTGACACAGTCTCTTCAACGACCTCAGCCACAACTTCAGCCTCCACGGCCTGCTCCACAACCGGATCTTCAACAGGCTCGGGTTCGTTTTGCAAAACTGTTTCTGTCGGGTCAGGCGCGACATCAGGGGCTGGGTCAACTGCGTCAGGCACCGGGATTGGCTCAGGAGCTGGTGCTGGATTGTCGAATGACAGGCTAACGCGATCAATCTGCGGCCCGTATGGCCCAGCCCAGAAGCCAACGTCTTGCCCAGTAAAAGTTATCGTCGCCGTGTCAAAAGCGGACGAAGTCCCAGTCATAGAGAAAACGGAGTAGTTCGGCTGATATGCCTGTACGCTCAAGAGAGGCACAGACTGCACAGGCTCTCCGCCAAGATAGAGATTGAGGCTGGCAGTCAGCCAATCTTGCGGACCATTTGGGTTTGCGCAGTATCCGCCGATACTGTTGTTGCAGGGCAGCCGGTACTCAAAACCAACGATGAAGCCGGTGTAATTAGCCTGCGATGTGACTGTCTGCTGCACTACGCCAGTAGCGTATGAGAAGACGTAGCAGTAGCCTCCAGCCGGCCCACAGCCGTCATAGACACCGCCCGGCCCAGTTTCATACCAGCCGGTCAAACCTTGCTGGAAGCCGCCATTAACTAAGAGATTGTCCTGCGCCCCCGCAGGCGTGGCGATTAGCGCCGCGAGGAGGGCTTGGACTTTTCTTTTTCGTCCCATGCCGCAGCCGCCTCTTTGCCAATCTTGCCTTCAAACGGACAGGGCGTCCCTGCCATCTTCATGGCGTCGAATACGCGCGTATCCTGACAAAGAAGCGACACAGCGGCTACGCGCATGCCCATGTCGTATAGCGTCTTGCTGAGCTTCAGAGCCTCGCAGTTCTTGTCGCGGATAGTCTTACCGCCAGAGATACCGAGGATCTGCGTCTGAACCGCCCCAGATACGCCTGTGGTGCAGAGATCCTGCGAATAGCTCATCATGCTCGGAGCGATGGCTGAGGGCGGCGGAGAGGTGATCTTCTGCGTCACGCTCTGGTTCGACTGGCTCTCGCTGTAGCTCTTGCTGTCCGAGACGTTAACATTGTTGTTCTGGTTGACGCTACGGCTATCAGACGTGCTCGTGCTTTGGTTCACATTTGTGTTAACCGAGCGGCTGTCGTTGATATTCGTATTGAGGTTCTCTGACGTGCTGGTCGACACGTTGGTGTTCAGGTTTGTCGACGTGGACGAGCTGGTGGATGTGCTGTCGTTGAAGTTCCGGTTCGTGTTCAGGTTCGTCGAGGACGACGTACTGTCGTTGAAGTTCCGGTTCGTGTTGAGATTGGTGCTATTGATTGTGCTGGTCGATGTGCTGTTCACGGTCTGATTGATCGTGCTGGTCGAAACATCGGTGTTGAAATTGTTGTTCGTCGCGGTGCTGGTGGACGTATTCTGATTGATGTTGGTCAGCGTCCCAGATTGGATATTGTAATTCGTGTTAGTGTTCGTCGATGTGGACGTGCTCACGTTATTGTTATTGTTTGTCGCCGTCGACGTGCTGGTCGACGTGTTCGTGTTCACATTCGTATTGGTATTGGTGCTGGTTGCCGTGCTATTGGTCGTGGTGTCATAGACATAGTTGGTCGACTGGGCGACCGCCATACTAGACCATCCCACTGCTACAAGGACGAGAAACCGTTTATTGACCACGATCCGCAACTTGCTGCAATCGATCCTCGATGCGCCGGAGGTGGCTGAGCATTTCGTCGAAACGTCTGTCGATTAACTGAAAGCGCTCGTCACCAAACTGAAGCCGCGTCTCAAGCTTCGTAAGGCGCGTGCTTAGTGTCGTCCAGACGCCGATCATGCCGCCAAGAAATGACAGAACAGAAATGACGGTATTGATATCCAGTTCCATTATTTCAGATACCTCAGCTTATAGATGGTATCGAGATATACACCTGTCAGGGTATCAATCAGGTTAGCGACAGCCCGACTGCCCTGACAGATGTCTTCATGATGCTCTTCAATCCACGCCACGTCATCCTGAAGGCACTTCAGAATATCGCTGGGCGGATTCTTGGGGACGGGGATTGCTCCGATCAGGTCATGCAGGGCCTGACGCGCCTCAACGATTGGATCAATCGCCTCGATGACCGCTGGATAAAACTCTCCCAGAGCCGTGTGCTTGGCAAAGCTACCTTCCCCCTTGGCGCGCCAATGAGCGAAGTGCGCGAGATTGCGCACATAAAAGACACGGGAGATCAGCTCTTCAAGCATTAGGCGATCCGTTCTGCTACGACAATTGCTGATGGGATAGCTGGAACAGCTGGCGGCCCTGCTGATGCAGCAGAATAGTCAATAGTCACTGCGGTGTTCTGAGGTGCCCAGACAACTTCAATATACTGACCAGCCGTAACCGTTTCATAGAAAACTATTTGGAAGAATGTGGTGCCACCATCAGCTACTTTTGGAACCGAAATCTTTGTGGCTGAGTTGGCAATGTCCGTGCCGTTTTTACGAAGCCAGACAATGACTGTGTAATCGGACGCCCCTGAGTTATTAAACTGCAAATTAGGAGCAATCATATAGGTGCCAGCTGCGGTAAATGTGACTTGACTACTCGCAACGACATTGATCCCGACCCCGCTCGTGCCGTTATTAAACGTAACTGCAGTACCAGCGGCGATATTACCCGTCTGATCGGTAGTGTCATAAGCTTGGATGTAAGCACGCCCAGCCATGTCCGCATACGGGATAGTGGCGCTCGCCGTCATCGCGGACGTGCCATTGCCCTTCACATACCCCGTGAGCGTCGCTGCGCCTGTGCCGCCAGTCGCAACCGTGCGGACGTTTGTCGCCGTTGCCGCGATGTCAGAAGCGGCCACTTTGCGGCTGAAGCTGCTTTGAACGATCTCAAGAAGCTCGGTTCCAGCGAGCGGCGTAGAGGCTGCTGTAAGGTCAGGGATCTTTACGTTTGCCATTATGCGAGTCCGTATAGCTGGTTGAGGTAGAGAGAGTATGCGTTAGCCGCAGCCTCCTGCGCATCCGTCTGTGCGTCCTGCGAATCAGGGCGTGGGTTCTTCACGGGAATAGGATCAGGCCGAAGCAACAGTCGGCTAAAATATGGCTGAGGAACATCATCGCAAGAAGCGCAAACGTAAAGGCTAAGGCCAACAGGGACCGTGCCGCCACGAAAGTCTTTCTTTTCGCGCAGGTGTTCGTGCTGGACGAGGAAGCCACATCCGTCGCAGATTGCGATTGCTTTGGGGTTTTTTGCGTCAAACTTAGGGGATGTCCTATGTTTACGCCCTTGTCCAAATGCGTACTGCATCAATACCCCCAAGGATTAATGGTGATGCGGAGCGGCACGCGCTCACGGTCCTCAGCGGCAGCACGATTGTAAGCGCCGTCTGCAAGACCCTGAAGGAACTCAAGGCGATCTGGAGCGAACTTCACCGCGAGCTTGGCTGCGAGACCAGCAGCAATAGCTTCCATCCAGCGGTTCGGTGCGTCCATGCTATCGGTAAAAGCGCCCGCATCTTCTTGGATCTTCATGCGATGGTAGAAGAGCGTGACGCCAGCGTTCTGTGGTGCCTGCCAGATATATAGGCGAGGCGTGATTGTGCGCTGGAAGTAATACTGGAAAGGACGCTGCCCGAGCTGAGCCTTGTTCGGGATCGCGTCATATTCAGCGCGGCTGATGGCTTGCATCATCAGGTCGGTGTTCTGGCCGCCTGATGTGGTGCGGGTATAGACTTGCAGGATCGAAACCGTGCGCGGCTCCAGATCGTAGTAAAGCGTACCCGGTGTCAGAACAATCGACTGTAGGTCAACTGCCCACAAGTTCGGGCCATTGTTCGCCCAGTCGGAAAACATGTAATTGATTGAACGGCGCGCGCTGTCGATGTCATTTGAGGACAGCGTTCCCGGGTTACGCCCGACGCGCTCATACGCCTCAGTGATGATGTCGATCTGTTCGGACTGGCCGAAATCGTATGTGCCACTCGTGGTCATCTGAACCTCGCCGTTTTCTTCGCGATGGTTTTAGGCTGAGCTACGAACTGTTTACCAGCCTTTTTGCCTTCGCGCTTGGCTTTGGTTGTAGCAGCATATTCAGCTGGCGTCAGCGATTTAATCGCGGCCTGAGGAAGATAGCGCTCACCAGTCTTGCTGGAGGGCTTGCCGGACTTGGTCGTCCACTTCTGCTTAGTCCAGTCCTTGAGGGACTGCTGCGGCTTTCTAATCGGCATATCCACCACCTTTGGCCTTGTATTCCTTAGCCAAAAGCTGGGCCTTTCTCGCCGACCATTGGCCTGCCTTTGTGCCGTGAGTTTCACGGGCTTTGATGCTGTTGAACAAACGCTCGCGGAGGCCGGGCTTGGTATAGTTCCCGGCCTCATTAACTCGCGATTGTTTGCGTCCGCGCATTACTCGGCAGCAGCCGGAGCTTCTTCGGCAGCCGGAGCTGCTTCAGCCTTAGCGGCCTTAGCGGGCTTCTCAGCCTTTTCAGCCTTCTTGCCAAAGCCCAGCATGTTGTCGAGATCGGCCTCGCTCAGGGCTTCCCACTGCTCAGCGGAAAGGGTGACTTCCTGACGTTCGCCGTTGGAGTTTTGATAAGCACGAGTGATCATGTCCGGTTCCTATCAGTTGTAATATTTCGTCATTTCAAGAACGACGGTGTATGTATCGCCAAGCGTTTGGTCGGCAGTGCTGAGCAGGATATTCCCCGTTTTACCCGCGCCAGCGTTGTTCCGAAGGCCGCCAAAGTTAGAAAAGTCAAACGTATATTGACTGTTCTGCGCGGAGCCGAAGAAGAACACGTTACTCGAAGCACCCCAGAAGAGGCGGAACTCCATTCCGTGACAGGCTGTGTGGATCTTCTGAATGCTCACGCCAGTGCAGGCCTGACCCAGAGCGTTAGCTGCTAGGTTAGCCACGTTCACTTTCGTGACGAGAGATTCGCCAGTGCCGTCTGAGATGTTTGTTAGAAGGATAATAGCCTGCGTCTGGTTGTCGACGAGCGTCTGAGAGGTTACTGCATCAGCCATTATTTCATACCTTTCAAGGTCATAGCGAAGCGAGCGCGCTGGCCCAGCTTACCGGGCTTCTTTGCGGCTGCCTCAAGCTTCCCTGCTGGAATTGGCTTGCCGGGCTTGGCGCCGAGTTCCTTGCGAAGTGCGCCGGGCTTTTTAATGGCTTCGGCGATCCAATTCTTTTTCCCACGCATGTCAGCAGTTCCACGCTCTGAGTGATTTGTTAATCCGGCTATTCGGATCGTTTGCGGTCTTAGCAGATGTCAGCTTCTTTTTCATGCCCTTCATTCGGGCGCAGAAGCTGTCACGGCGAGATCCGCCTTCGGGCTGCGGGCGCTTCAGATTGCTGCCAGTTGCTGCATTATACGCCTTACGGCCAGCCTCATTGAGGCCACCCTTGGGGTTCTTATGCTTAGCCTTGAACTGGAAGTCCTTCTTCGCTCGCATTGCCTGTCTCCAAATAACTGGGGCGACCCGAAAGCCGCCCCAATCTATTAGGCTTGAGCCACGCCATAGAGGCCCGTCTGGGTGTCATCATCAGCGATGCTGATCCAGAGGGTCAAGCGCTTCGTGCCGTTGGCAGCGTCCGGAACCGCATAGGTGCCGCGAACGTCGTCCGTCGTCGCAGTGGCAGGACTTGTCGTGTCAGCAGCGGTAAAGGTGCCGGTGGTGACAAACGCGCCATTCCAAGCGGTCAGGAGGTAGTTGCGGGTGTTGGTGCGATACGGAATGCCGAAAATGTCGGTCGAGCCAACACTTGCGTTACCAGCCAGAGCAGCCGAGATCGCCACGCGAGTAACGGTCTTGAAAGCCTTTTGGCCGTTGACGGTCGTCGTACCATTGAAGGTAATCGTTTCCGTCGTTGTAATGCCGTATGCATCAGTGCCGGTAACGGTTGCCGTCTGGGTCGTGTCGCCAGCGCTCGACGAAACAATCGAAACGCAGCGCGGCACGTCCAGAGTTGCAACGCCACCCGATGCCGAAGCACCGTTGATGGTGAGGTTGCCCGCAGCAGCAACAGCCTGAGCTGCTGCAACAGCCGTTGCCGACAACGTGACCGGAACCACGTCATAGACAAAGATCGGCGACATGTAGACGCCGGGCTGATTAGCGGTACCGTTATTAGCGAAGTTGCGACCTGCCCGGACACCATCAGAGAAATGAGTCATGAGTTTTTCTCCATAGTTTGGGGGTGACGGGTGCCACCCCCATTATCCGATTAGGAAGCGCCCTGAGAACCCCAGCCAGCGCGGAAGTTCGAGCAGCCGAACGAATAACGCTCAATGGCTTTCGCCTTGAGGTTGTCGGTGTCGAAGTCCGTGTAGACATCGGTTTCGAGAGCTTC